>Ga0080064_1003492_pt1 | contig 22580 bp, 11 predicted proteins | sample Subgrocontami54m_FD_69260 | JGI IMG/M metagenome (GOLD analysis project Ga0080064, IMG submission 69260) | Subsurface groundwater microbial communities from S. Glens Falls, New York, USA - GMW46 contaminated, 5.4 m (SPADES assembly) (version 2) ...
TGCGAACGGGGCCACGCGCCGCCCGGTCCGCCCTCCGAGTAGCGATTAGTTAGCGACTGACCCCCTCCGTTTCGGTCCAGTATCCGGCGAAACCAAGTCAATCACCGGCAATAGCCCGGATATTTCACGGATCGGCGACACTCCTGTCGCCGTTCGCTCGCAGGCGGCGGCAAGAGTGCCGCCGATCCGTCGGACAGCCTGGGTCGTCGATTCATTCGGAGTGTGAAATTTCCGGGTTAACCCCATCACCATGCAAACGGTAGAAGCCGGTCGTAGCCTTCCGCGGTGCGAGCTGTGCGGGAACGAATGCGAGAAACCCCTCGAAGTCCGCCGGGAGGGCGTGACTCACGTGTACGACTGCTTGGAATGCGCCGTCCACTCGCTGGCGCCCGTGTGCGGCCAGTGCGGCTGCCGGATTATGCGCCGGCCGGTCGAGATCGAGGACCGGGTTTTCTGCAGCGCGAACTGCGCCGCGATTTACTACGATCCCGGCTTCCACAACGACATGCATCAACTGGTGATGCAGTGACGCACGACTGTCGCGCGCAGTGTTAGAGGGAGCAATGCAGTCGCCCGCGAATGGACGCGAATAAACGCGAATGAGATCATCGAGAGAAATCGCTCAAACTGAAAAATGAAAGCATGCTGCGCCTGATCATGTCCTATCTTTTCCCTCTGAATTCGCGCCAATTCGCGTGATTCGCGGGCCCAAAGGCTTGGGGTCCCTGGTCTCTGGTCTCTGGTCTGGCGAAGCCTCGCCAGGTAAACCCACCAGTTACCGCACTCATTGCCGCCCGTAAGCACGCTGAATTCTCGTCATCACCTGAATTTGGGCATTGTCGCGGCGCCCGGTTCGCGGCACTTGGACCTTTCGCGCGGCAGACTGACCCTGCGGCGCGCACCTTTTCATGACACCTGCTGACCGCTTTCTGCCCTTTCGAGTCGTTTCCTGCCTGGCGCTGCTGATGGCGGCGTGTCTCCTCCCGCTCACGGCGTTCGCCCAAACCGGCGCGGGCCGGATCGAGGGCCGCGTCTTCAATCCCGCGACCGGTGAGTACGTCCGTCACGCGGAAGTCCGCGTGGAAGGTACGAACAACGTCACCTACTCCGAGGAGGGCGGCTACTACCGGCTCGATAACATCGCCGCCGGCGATGCGCAGGTGCAGGTGGCATTCTCCGGCTACCAGACCGCCACCGCCAGCGTGGCGGTACCGGCGGGCGGCGTCGCCACGCGTGATTTCGAGATCGTCAGCGCCCTCGCACCGCGGGCCAGCGATGAGATTCTCAAGCTCGGCGCCTTCGTCGTCTCCACCGATCGCGAGGGCAACGCCAAGGCGATCATGGAACAGCGGCGCAACATGAACATCTCGACTTCGGTCGCCGCCGATACCTACGGCGACGTGACGGAGGGCAACGTGGGCGAGTTCCTCAAGTTTCTCCCCGGCGTGGACGTCGAGTACGTCGACGGCATCAGCCGCGGCCCGCGCGTCGGCGGACTGGACCAGCAGTACGTCGGCGTGACGATGGACGGCGCCAGCGTGGCCAGCGCCGATGCGTTCGTCTCCTACGGCGCAACGCTGAACGGCGCGACCGGCAGCCAGTCGCGCTCGGTCGGGTTCGAGCAGATGTCGATCACCGCTGTCGAATCGATCGAAATCAGCCGGACGCTGAGCGCGGACATGGACGCGAACTCGCCGGCCGGTTCGATCAACATGAAGAGCCGCCGTGCATTCGACCGCAAAGGCCGGCGAATCGACTGGCAGGCGAGCGTCGGCTTCAACACGCCCGACGCGGCGAAATTCGAGCGCGTGCGCGGCTGGGACGACAATCTGCGCCGGCAGTGGCGGCCCAATTTCCAGCTCGATTACTCCGACGTTTTTCTCAGCCAGCGGCTCGGCGTCCGCCTCAGCATGAGCACGGGCAGCATCCGTTCCGAGCAACAGTATGTGACGCACACTTACAACAAGACGACGACGGCGGCCGATCCCCGGCCAATGGTCCTGACCGCCGTGGCGTTCACGGATGGTCCGCGGCTCTCGGGACGCTCGAACGTCACGGCGACCGCGGACTTCAAGGCCTCGCCGCGGCTCGTGCTCTCGCTGACCTCGATGTTCAACGCCTTCGAGAACAACGCGCACACCAAGGCGCTGACGTTCAGTGCCGCGGCCAACGGCACCGCGGCCGCCACCGGCCGCCAGAACGTGCTCGGCAACGGCTTGACCGAGATTGCGACCAACGGGCTGGCCAACAACACCTCGCGGACGTTTGCCCACGGCGGCGGCACCGCCATGAAGCTGACCAACTCGGTCACGCTGACGCCGAAATTTGAATACAAACTCGGCGCGCTGACGGTGGATGGCACCGCCAACTACTCGCGTTCGAAGAACGACTACGAGACCTCCAGCCGCGGCTCGATCCGCTCGGAGACGCTCAGCACGCTGCCGGTCGATTTCCGCGCCACGCGCTCGGGACCGCTCTCGGCGGAGTGGACGATTGTGCAGACCGGCGGCGCCGACTGGTCGAACCTCGCCAATTTCACCAACCCGCGGATCACGGAGGAGGGGCGCTTCGCCTTCACTGAGATTTACAGCGGGGAGGCGAATGCCCGGTATGTGCTGCCCTGGCACATTCCGACCTTCCTGAAGTTCGGCGGCAAGTGGGCGGAGGAGAATCGCAAGACCGACAATACCACGCCGTATCAGCTTTGGAGCTACGTCGGGCCCGGCGGCAACCTCCTGAACCCGAACGGCACGATTACGGCCGCGGGCAGCTTCGGCGCGTTTCCGTCGCCGCGCGCCTTCAATACCGACATGGGCAAGATTCACGCGCTGACGGTCGCGAACCTGCCGGTCCTGCCGAGCCGCACCGCGATTTCGAACCTTTTCCGCGAGCATCCCGAGTATTTCGTGAACACCGCGACGGCGGAGAACTACTACAGCGCCTACATCGCGAACCATCGCGATTTTCGGCAGCACGTCACCGCGGCGTATGGCATGGGGAACACGCGCCTCGGCGCGCTGCAGCTGCAGGCCGGGCTGCGCTGGGAGCAGACCGAATCCACGTCGCGCGAATTCGATCCGCTGACCGCCGCCGAGGTGCTGCGCGCCGGCTATGCGATTTCCGCGTCGACGCACCGGGCGACGACGATTCCCGGCATGCAGTACCAGTACTTGAGCCGGCCGCGGGTGCCCCGCGACGGGCAGTACGATGATTTCTTCCCGAGCTTCGGCGCCAAGTACGCGATCCGGCCCAACCTCCACGCGCAGTTCGGCTACAGCCACGCGATCTCGCGGCCGCCGATCGACGCGCTCGGCGGCGTATGGGACATCAACGACGTCGCGTTCGTCATCACCGCGCCCAATCCGAACCTGAAGCCGGAGCGCTCCGACAATTACGTCGCGCGGGTCGCCTATTACTTCGAGCCGGTGGGGAGCTTCACCTTCCTTGTGCAGCAGACCGAGATCAGCGACCAGCGCGTGCAGGTGCTCGGCACGGCGGACCAGTTCGGGTTCGCCGACGATCCGGATTACGCGAACTACGAGTTTCGCTCGTGGACAAACAACAACTCGCTGTACCGCTACCGGAGCATGGAACTCGGGTACAACCAGCAGCTGTCGTTTCTGCCCGGCGTGTTCCGCAGCACCAACGTGAACGTGAGCTACACGCGGAACTACGCGAACCAGTACTTTGCCGGAGTCCTGCCGCACAAGGCGTCGGCCAGCATCGGGTGGAGCTACGCCCGGCTCAGCCTGCGGCTTGGCGCCGTGTGGCAGGACGACACGCCGTACACGACGACCTTCGGCCGGTATCAGCGGCACAATATCAAGGTCGACCTGAGCGGCGGCTACAAAGTCTCGCAGCGCGTCAGCATGTATTTCCAGGGCCGCAACATCTTCAACGATCCCACACTGCTTTACGAACGCGACCGAATCCGCGGCATCCCCGCCGCGCTTTATCGCTACGGCAACTTCGGCGTAAGCTGGACGGTCGGCGTGCGTGGGAATTTCTAGCCAGGCAGCGAGGCTTCGCCTCGCTGAAGACCAGGGACCAGGGACCAAAAGGCCAAGGGGGCGGGGGACCAGAGACCGGAACCATCCGGAGGTCCGAAGACATCATTGCCGTTCGTGTAGCGGCGAGCACCAGCGAGCCGAGAGCAGGACGACTCGCTGGCGCTCGTCGCTACAAGCTGGTTTCTTCCTGTCACGGGCGAATGTCCCTTTTGCGGTCGGGGCTGCACGTTTCCGGCCAAGACGGTCGCGGCATTCCCAGTAGCGGAAGCCGTGAGGCTTTCGCCCGAGAGACCGGTCACCAACTCAGTCGTTTATTGGCCGATTCCGGGCCATTCACTCCCATATAACCTACACACATCCTTCGCAGAAGCTTCACAAGCTTGGAGGAATCCGAAAGGGGTCATGCTTTACCTTTTACCTTGACCGGCGGGATCTGAGGCAGGCCGGACAGGCTCATGTCGTGAATAGCCGCTTCTCAAGGATTGAGGTCTTGCGCTAACTCCGCTGCGGCCTGCGCGGGCGTCAACACGCGCGCACCGTGCAAGATCTCTGGCGGATAGTCCGCGAGATTTCCTGTCACGATAGTCCTGTCGGTCGTTGCCAGCGCGGCTTCGACAAAAATGATGTCGTCTGCGTCGGGGCCGGAAACCGAAAGCGCGGTTGGTGTAACGATCATTTGAGTCTGCAGGGCCGTTAAGAACGCGGTGATTTTGGCGGGAGCCAGCTTCAAGCGTGGCCGGTGCAATACGTCGCGGTATTCGGCCAGAATGCGGGCATCGTAAGCGAGTTTCACCCGGCCATCGAGCATCGCATCCAGCACGCGCGCAGACGCCCCATGAGGGTTCAACAGGCCGGACACGACGACATTCGAATCAATCACCCACCCTCTCATTTGCGACGCCGGCGCGCGGTGCGGACGGCGGCAACCTCGGCGTCGATCTCGCCCATCGTGAGTACATCGGTGCCGTTCAGCACGGAATCGGATCGAATGGCCTCAACCGCCCGCGTCAACGCCACCCGGTCGAGCAGCTCCAAATCGCGGGAAAAGGTCTCTTCCGAGGTCGGAATCATGATCGCTTTCGGTTTGCCGTTGGCCGTGACCAGCACGCGACCCGCGCGGCCGACGGCGGCCAACGCGCGTCCGGGGTGAGCGGAGAATTCCCGCGAGGCGAGCCACTTGGTTTTCATGCTCGCAAGTGTCGTGCAGATGTCGTGCATGTCAAGGGCTGCGCCAGCCAGGGTCAGGGGCAAGCCAACCTCTTTTTCGCAGCGTAGTCTGCGAAAAAGGCCACGCACTGTCCTTGGTGGCACGGCGAGCGCGCCACCTACAGGATTGTATTTGCCGGAGCCAATACCTAAAAGGCGCAACCCCGCATCGCTCGTTCCCCGTCAACTTTGCCCTTATGAAATCGAGTCTTCGCTTCGTGGCTTCGTGTTGGTTGGCCGCCTTTACCCAGCTGAATCTGCCGGCCGGACGCGCGGCGGAGGCCACCCCGTCCCAGTACCCCGCGCTGCCGAGCGAGACGCCCGAGAAATTCGAACCGAAGCGCGACCGCTTCGACCACACCCGGCGTGAGATGATGATCCCGATGCGCGACGGCGTGAAGTTGCACACGGTGATTCTCGTGCCAAAGGGCGCCACGCGCGCGCCGATTCTGCTGACGCGCACGCCGTACGATGCGGACAAGCTCACCGGCCACGCCGAAAGCGCGCACCTCGGGCCGGTGCTGCAGGGTTACGACAACGCCACCGATGTGATCGTCGAGGGCGGCTACATTCGCGTCGTCCAGGACATTCGCGGCAAGCATGGCTCGGAAGGCGACTACGTCATGAACCGGCCACCGCGCGGACCGCTCAACCCGACGCCGGTCGATCACTCGACCGACACCTACGACACGATCGAGTGGCTCGTGAAAAACACCCCGGAGACCAACGGCAAGGTCGGCATCCTCGGCATCTCGTACGATGGGTTCCTGCCGCTGATGGCGCTCTTCAATCCGCATCCGGCGCTGAAGGTTTCCGTGCCGATGAATCCGATGGTCGATGGCTGGATGGGCGACGACTGGTTCCATAACGGGGCATTTCGCCAGCAGAACATGCCGTACATCCACGACCAGCAGGCGACGCGCAAATCGACCGAGAAGTGGTGGACGAGTTACTTCGACGATTACGACGTGTACATGCAGGCGGGATCGGCGGGCGAACTCGGCCGGCAGCGCGGACTCGAGCAGGTGGGCTTCTGGCGAAAGATTCTCGAGCATCCGGCGTACGACGCGTTCTGGCGCGACCAGGCGGTCGACAAGCTGCTGGCCGCGCAGCCGCTGCAGGTGCCGGTGATGATCGTGCACAGCCTCTGGGACCAGGAGGACATCTACGGGGCGATTGCGGTGTACGCGGCGCTCGAACCGAAGGACACGAACAACGACCGCGTTTTCCTCGTGCTGGGTCCATGGCATCACGGGCAGGAAATCGGCGACGGCAGCAGCCTGGGTGCGCTGAAGTTTGGCTCCGACACCGCGCTCCATTTCCGACGCGAGATCCTGCGGCCGTTCCTCGACCATTACCTGAAGGACGATGCGCCGCCGGCGAATGTCGCGCCGGTGAACGCGTACGAGACCGGCACGAATCGCTGGCGCCAGCAGCCGGCGTGGCCGGCGCCGCCGTTGCGACCGACGCCGCTGTACCTGCATGCGGGTGGCAAGGTCGATTTCACTGCGCCGCGGACCGACGAGTCTCCGTTCGACGAATACATTTCGGATCCGGCCAAGCCGGTGCCTTTCCGTGCGCGACCGATTCAACCGATCGGCTACGGCGAATTCACCTGGCCGCGCTGGCTCGTTGACGACCAACGCGAAGCCTCGGGCCGGCCGGACGTGCTCGTATTCGTGTCGGATCCGCTCACCGCGCCGACGAAGATCAGCGGCCAGCCGATCGCGAACCTCGTCGCCTCGACCAGCGGCACGGATTCCGACTGGGTCGTGAAGTTGATCGACGTCTACCCCGACGAAGTGGCCGGTCAGAGCGCAATGGGCGGGTATCAATTGATGGTGTCGGCCGATATCTTCCGTGGCCGCTACCGCCAGAGTCTCGAGCGGCCGCAGCCGATTGCGGCGAACGAGCCGCAATCGTATCGGTTCGCGCTGCCGACGGCGAACCACGTGTTTTTGCCGGGCCACCGAATCATGGTGCAGGTGCAGTCGAGCTGGTTTCCGCTGTACGATCGGAATCCCCAGACGTTCGTGCCGAATATCTTTTGGGCGAAACCGGCGGACTACCGCAAGGCGACGCAGCGGATTTACCACCAGCCGAATCACGCGAGTTTCATCGAACTTCCCGCCGCGCCCGTGGAGCGACGCTAGCGGAAAGCATGAGTTTTTCGCTCAGGCGCGGCCGCGAAACGCTGACGCGTTCCGCTACGACCGGTTGGCGCTGCGGATGAACCGGGTGGGGCCGGTTCTCCGAACCGGCCTGGATTTTGGGGTGAATTGGGTGGCTGATCGCGAAAACAGCGCGAAGCCCAGGCCCGCTCGGAGAGCGGGCCCCACCTTTCGTTGCTGTTGCCTTTCGAGCGCGGCGAGGGCGCCGTGCCCTCAAATGATGCTGGACGGACCGCCTGGTTCGGCCTTACCGCTCCCTCACCTTGATTGTGACGTCCGGGCTCGCGCGCAGGACGACGGGTCCCAGCAAGCCGGACGGGGAGAGCGGCGAATCCTTCGTGTAGTATTTCCACGTGGTAAACGTCACGCGCCGCGGCTCGGGACGCGCTTGGCCTTTCAGCAGCCATTCCGGCCAGGCGGGAATCGGGCCGTTCTTCCACGATCCATCGGCCGTGCAGTCGTCGCGATACTGCTCGTCGCCGATCAGCCGGTTCGGCCAGAGATTCGTCACGCGGACTTCGAGGCGGTTTCGGCCGGATTTCAGCGCGGCGGAGATATCGACCGCATACGGCGGCTTCCAGAGCACACCGAGGTCGGCGCCGTTCAGCCGGACCTGCGCCAACACCTGCACGTTGCCGAGATCGAGCAGCCAACGGTCGCGTGGCGCGCGTGGGCTCCAGTCGAATTCGCGGACGTAACTCGCCGTGCCCGAAAAGTAGCGGATGCCCGTATCGCGGTGCGTCGACCAGTCCACCAAGTCACCGAACGTCGCGCGCGGTGGCGCTCCGCGGCTGGGCTGGAACTGCACCTGCCAGGGCCCGGCCATCGCAATGCTGTCCGCGGTGCCGGCTGGGGCCTCGACCGTCCTGCGCGTACCATCGGCGAATTCCAGCGCATAGCGGCCGGCCTCGGCGTCGCGCAGCAGGATCTCGTTTCCTTCGTTCCGGATTTCCGGCAGCGCCGCCGGCGCCGGATGGTTTTCGCCGAAGAGAACGGCGTCGTTGCGCCGGATCGCGACGACTTGCTGCGACGCGACCGGCCGGCTTCTGAAGACGACAAAGATCGAACCCGCGGAATCGAAATGGAGCGGCACTTCGGTCCGGTCCGCGGTGCGCCGGAAAACGGCGAGTGGCCGCCTCTCGCCCGTGTACGGGTCCCAGGCTTCCGGCTGACGGTCGGTGACGCGGAAGCGGCAGAGGGCGTTGACGGCGCGGTGCTGCGGGTTCGCGACGAAGAAGATGTCCGTGTCGCCGTCACGGCGGTGAATCCAGTTCAACCCTGCGGTCGGCATCCGGCCGGACCATTCGCCCGCGCCGGACGGCCGGGCACGCTCGGTGACGGTGCGTAGTGCCTCTTCGGTTACGGGGGGATCGACGGCGAATTCGAAGTCGGGTCCGCCACCCAGGCTGCGGAGCACGTCCCCGATCGGTTGCCCCCAGAAAACCCGGCCGCGGCCGAACGCGTGCGCCTTCACCTGCTGTCCATCGCACTCGGCCCACAGCTCGCGCGCCAGCCGGGTGATTTCCTCGTCGCAGCGCGGATAATCCTGGAGGCTGGGGGAGCGGAGCGGTCGCGGTCCGATGACGCTCGCGCCGCTCTGCACGAGCGCGTGAAGCTTGCGCAGCAATTCGGGGGTCAGCTCGCGGGCGTTGGGCAGCTGCAGCAGCCGATAGCTCATGCCGGATTTCGTCACCAGCCGGCCATCCTGAACGCTGACCTCGTCGAGCACCGCGCGGTCGGAGATGTAGTCGTAGTTGTAGCCGGTCGGGATCGATTCGTAGCAGGCGGGCAGCTGGGCCATCGCCGGCCGGTGCGAATAGTATTCGCCGGCGGGAACGAGCCGGCAGACGTCGGCCACGAACCGGCCCTGCTGCAGCATCGCCTGGCAGCGCGCCAGGTACTGCAGGTACGCGGCGCCCGGTTCCCACCACGTCTGGTGGCGGTCGGCGTGAAAGCCGAAGCCGGCAAAACTCATCCCGGGCGCGAGGTTCGGCCACGGATGCAGCACGCTGCGATGAAAGACGAAGCGGTTGATGCCCTCCGCGAACGCCCAGTCGCCGAGCGCCTTGATCGAGTAGGGATGCTCGGTGAACGCATCCTCGCCGGGCCGCGCGGTGAAACTCTCCGCACCGATCACGGGCCGGCCGTACACGTGGCCCACCGATGCCATGAGTCGCGGCGAGAGCAGATGCCACGATTGCCAGCGCGAGATCCAGAATTCGCCCATCGGCAAATCCGCGACGGCGCCATAGGTCAGCGGATTGAGAAAGCCGCCGTCGTTGTAGGCCTCGATCGACAGCGTCAGCCCGCGCTGCGCGGCGAGTTTGCGCAGCGCACCAGCGTAATACTCGTCGTTCATCTCCGACTGCGTCCGCTTGAAGTCCCAGCGGAAACGCTCGGTTTCCTCCACGCTGCCCAGCGGTGGTCCGCCCGCCAGCACGGTCAGCCAGGGCGTGAGCTCGTAGCCGCGGCGCCGCTGGAATTCCTCGAGCAGGCGCGGCGTCCAGTTCTGCGTGCCCACTTCCCAGCTGTCGATGTGGGTCATCGTGAAGACCCGGCCGGCTTCGGGGCCGACATCCGTCGCGAGCTGGTCGATGAACGCGTTGAAATGCCGGCGAATCGCCTCGGGATTGAGCTTGTCGCACTCGAGCCCCTGGCCGCTGAGCGGCGGCGGCCGGTTCATCCGGCCGGTCGTCGTGCAGCCAATCCGCATGATCTGCCATTGGCCGGCCGGAACCTCCCAGATCAATCTGCCAGCCGTATCCATCTTTCCCGTCAGGTCGAACACCTCTTCCCTGGCGCGGGCCGAGCGATCGGCTTTGCCGGCCGCGGGCAGCGCGAGCACCTTGATGTCGCGGTAGTAATCGTGCAGCGCGGGCGGCTGCTTCAGTGCCTGCTCGACCCGGTGGCCGCCATCGATGGTGACCGTCGTGGCGACGATTTTCTGCATCGAAAACTCGGGCGTGTTCCACGGGCCGCCGCTGCCGGCCCAGCCGGCGTCGTTGTTCATGCTCACCTGCAGCCCCAGCCGTCGGGCTTCGGCCACGACATGCTTGAACATCTCGCGCCAGGCCGCGCTGCCGAAGGCGATGGGCCCTTCGGGCGCCATGTCGCGCGGCCGGCCAACCTCCATGATCAGCACGCCGCCGAGACCGGCGCGCGCCATCGCCTCCAGATCGGCCGTGATGCCCTCGCGCGTGATGTTGCCGTTGACCCAGAACCAGTACGTCCACGGCTTGGCGGAAGCGGGCGGCCGTTGAAACGTCGCGGCGAGGTCCGCGCCGAACGCGGACCCCACGCCCCAGCACAGACCGCACAGCAGCCGCGCGAGGCGATGGGTTTTCATCGGGCGGCCTCGTGCGCGACGCGAAGCAATCCTCCATCCTTGGAGTTCATGGCAAAACCTCGCTGGCGAACGCGGCCGTAGCACGGTCAGCGGCTCGACTGAGCTCGCCGAAGTCCTGACCGTGCTCGAGCCTTCCCGGTGAGCCGAACGCGGTCAGATTGACCGCGCTACCCAAGACGGGCGTTGGCTCCAGGAGGTTTTGCCATGAGCTTTTGGTCGCGGCGGCCAGCTTGCGCGGCGTCGTGGCGATTTGGAGGGTGACCGGCCCGAGCCAGCCGGAGGGAACGAGCGGCGTATCCTTTTTGTAATGTCGTGCGCTCGTGAACGTGTAGCGGCCCGACGGGCGCGGCGTGCCGTCCTTGAACCACTCGGGCCACTCCAGCAGCGTCTCGAAATCCTTCCATTTCCCGTCGAGCGGAAGCTGCTCGTCGCCGATCAGCCGGTTGATCCAGAGGTTGACGACGTCGACTTCCAGCTGGTTTTCGCCCGCGCGCGCGGCCGCGGAGATGTTCACGCGGTACGGCGGTTTCCACGCGACGCCGCAGTTCACGCCGTTCAAGCGGACGCGGGCCATCACTTCCACCGCGCCCAAATCGAGCCAAAGGCTGCCGTCCTTTCCTTGCACATCCGCCGCATCGAGTCGGATCGTGGCTCGATAGACCGCGGTGCCGGAGTAATAGTGTATCCGCGCGTCCGGGTTCCTGCTCCAGTCGCTCAGCTCGTTGAAGACAACGGGCTGCGGTGGCCCGCCCCATTTCGGATCAAAGGAAACCTGCCACGCGCCGGGCGAGAGCGGCTTGCCCGTCCATTCGGGAAAGTTGCGCGCCACCAGCGTGGCGGGCGAGGAGGGGCGGGCGTTTTCCCGAAACACCACGAACCAGCTTTGCATCGGGTCAAAGCGGAGCGTGACGGTGGTGCGGCCGTCCTTTTCCGCATACTCCGGCAGTTCGCGGATCGCGCCGGTCTCGGGATCCCAGAGCTCGGGTCGTTTGCCGGCGACGCGGAACGTGCACGCGATTTCCCGCGAACGATTCTCCTGGTGCGATACGAAATACACCTCCGCCGTTCCGATCCGGCGATGGAGGTAAGACAGCTCCGCGCCCTCGAAATCCGGCTTCAGCCGGTCGGCGGAGAAGACTTCGGCGAGCGTCGCGGCTGGCCGCACGCGTTGCGCGTCCCATAAGGCCACGGCGATTTTCTCCAGATCCGCGTCGGCCCGCGGAAAGTCCGTCAGGCCCGGGGTGGCCTGCGGGCGCTTCCCGCCGAGGACGCGCGCACCGGCCGCGACCAGTTCGCTGATTTTGCGGGCCAGCGGCAGCGTCATCCGGTCCGCGTCCGGCAGCAGCAGATACTGGTAACTGGCGCCGGAGGGCACCACCACGCGGCCATGCGCGACATGCAGCTGACGCACGATGTCGGCCGAGCAGAAGTCGAACGCGTAGCCTCGCGGGAGGTCCAGTTTCAGGTCGTTCACGTTCAGCGGAGCGCCTTCGCCGGCCCAGTAAAGGACATCCGCCACGAACTCGCCCTGCTGCAGCAGGTATTGGGCGCGCGCCAGGTAAGCCAGCCACGCGCCGCTGTACTCGAACCACGTATTGTACCTTTGAATATGCTCGCCCCATTTGCGGTGGGTGAGCCCGGGAATCATGTTGGCGTAGGGCTGGTGCGCCGAGAGGTGAAAGATCATCCGGTTGAGGCCCTCGCAGAACTTCTGGTCGCCCATCGCCTTCAGCAGAAACGGATGGTCGCGCCAGCCGCGGTCCGAGGTGAACGCTTCCGCGCCGACCACCGGCCGGCCGTTGGTGTGCGCGGCGGAGGCCATCACCTTGGTCGAGGTCTCGAAACTTCCCGGGGTGGGGAACAGGCCATCGCCCTTGGCCCAGAACTCGCTGATCGGCCAGTCGGCCACACCGGCATAGGCGAGATTGTCGATGCAGAGCCGGCCGTACGCTTCGGTGGAGAACTGGATGCCGTGGCGGCGGGCGAGTTCGCGCAGCCGGCCGGCATAGTTGTCGCGGATCAGATCGCTGACGGTTGCCCGCACGTCCCACAGGAACCGTTCGGACGACTCGAGGCTCTCCACGACGCGGCCGGTCAGCACGGGCAGCCACGGCCGCAGGTCGTAGCCGCGGCGGGCGCGAAATTCCTCGGGGAACGTGGCCGTCCAGTTTTGTCCGCCGGCCTCCCAGCTGTCGACGTGCACATGGGTGAGCGCCCGGCCCGCGGCGGCGCCGGCGTCGGTGAAGATCTTGTTCAGGAACGCGCCGTAGTGTGCGTCGATGCCCGCCCGCGAAAGCCGGTCGCATTCCAGGCCCACCGCCGCGGCCGGACTCGGCCGCGTCATCTTGAAGTTCGACGCGTGGCCAATCCGCAGCAGGAGCCAGCGGCCCGGCGGCGCGTCCCAGGTCAGCCGGCCGTCCTTGGCCAGGTGGCTGCTGAGGTCCAGTCCGCGCCCGGAGGGCATCGCCAACTCGGCGGGCGCCGGGCGACCCTTGGTGGCGCCGCGCGGCCGCCGCATGTCGGTGCCGTCTTTCAAATTGAGTTCGGGAATGCGAAACGCCCGCCCCGCCGCGGAGGCCGGCAGCGGCAGGGCGATCACCGCGATGTCGCGATAGGAATCGGTCTGCTCGATTTGCGCGCGGACCCGCGGATTGATCTCCGCGCCGGGGCGCAGCCAGGCCGTCAGCGTCTTGGGGACCGCCGGTTTTGGCAGGTCGACGCTGACCGGGCGGCCGCCATCGACCTCCGTATCGGTCCAGTAGAGTTTCTGCATCGAGAGCTCCGGCGTGATGTGCGGGCCGCCGCTGCCGTATCCGAAATCAACCGACACATCGAACTGCAGGCCGAGCCGGTCGCATTCGCGCACCGCCCACTGGAAGCACTCGTGCCACTGCGGGCTCAGCGCCCTGACCTTCCCCTCGGGCGCCCACCAGGGGCCGCTGACCTCCATCCAGAGCACGCCGCCGATGCCGACGCGCTTCATCGCCTCGAGATCGGCGGTGATGCCTTCCTGGCTGATGTTGCCGTTGACCCAGAACCAGAACACCCAGGGTCGGGCGGACGCCGGTGGCGTGGCGAAATTTTTGGCGAGATCGTCGGCGGCCCGCGCGGTCGGATTGACGGCGCAAAGCAGCAACAACAGGAGAACGAGCGTTCGTGGCTTCATGCTGGAAAAGGTGAGCGGCGTTGGTTCGCTATGGGGCGATATCCCGAAGCCGGCGCCGGCTGAACGGATCGGCATCGGGGGTCGACCCGTAGCACGGGCAACTTGCCCGTGCGTTTCCGTGGCGCGCCCGGGCGATGTTCCGAAGCACGGTCAGGTTGACCGTGCCACGTCGGCGGCTTTGAGGGGTGAAACGCGGTGACATCGAGTCGGATACTCAAATGGCGCGAAGGCTGTTTACTGGCCGACCTGCGCAGTGGCGATCCAGTCGATCGTCACTGGTCCAAGCAGGCCGGAGGGCAGCAGCGGGTCATCGGGCCCAAAAAGCCTCCACGTGGTGAAGGTGGTGCGCCCAGAGGTGCGCGGTAAGCCTTTGGTCAGCCACTCCGGCCAGGCGGTGACGGGCCCGCCGGCCGACCAACCTGCTCCGCGCGGGGCGTATTTCGCATCGACCGGATGCAGTCGCTCGTCGCCAATCAACCGGTTGGGCCACAGGTTCGTGACCCGAACCTCGAGGGTGTTCTTGCCGGCGCGCAGCGCGGTCGTTGCATCGATCCGGAACGGCGGTTTCCACAGCGTGCCGAGCCGTGCGCCATTGAGCGAGACTGCTGCCACGTTTTTAACCGCGCCGAGATCGAGCAGCATGCGGCCATCCGGCCGGATCGGCGGCGACAGATCGAAACTGATGCGGTACGTCGCCGTGCCCGAAAAGTATTTCACTCCGTCATCGGGCGAATCGGTCCATGAGATCAGCTGCGGGAAGCTCGCTTGCGACGGCGCTTGTTTGCCCGGGGGGAACTCGATCGTCCACGGGCCTTCGAGACGCGCGAGTGTCCGGCGCGGCGCCATCGTCCACGAGACCGTTTTCCCCGCGGCGGTCTGCGCGGTGTAACGGCCCGCCGGGCCGCCCGCCGCGACCACACCTTCGGTGGTGCGCACAAGTTCGAGCGGAACGCCGGCCGCGTCATTGCGCGCCGGCGGCGTGACGCCGATGAGCGCGTCCGCCGTGGCGGGCTGGCGAAAGACGACAAAGAGCGAACCCGCGGGATCCAAGTGCAGCGGAACCTCGGTGACGTCACCGTCTTGCCGATACACCGCAGGCTGAATCATCGCGCCCGACGCGGCATCCCAGAATTCGGGCGCCTTGCCGGTGACGCGAAAACGTGAGGTCAAGTCGACGGCGCGGTTGCTGTCGCCGTTCGCCACGAAATAGAAGTCCGCGTCGTCGGTCCGCCGGTGGAGGTAGCGAACGGGACCTTCGCCGTTCGCGACGGTGTGGGCGAAATCCGGCGGCGACAGTTTCGCGAGCACGTCGCGCAGCGAACGGCCGCTGACGACGCGTCCTTTTCCGTGCCGGTGCTCCGTGACCCGGCGGCCGTCGATTGGGCCCCACAGCTCGGCCGCAGTTTGGCGGATGGCGGCGTCGCTCGCCGGCTGGCCGGTCAGGCTGGGCGAGCGCAGCGGACGCGGGCCGATCGCCGTCGCGCCGCTGGTGACAAGTTTCTCGATCGTGGCGAGCGCGGCGGGAGTCATCTGCGGCCGGTTCGGCAGCAGCAGGACGCGGTAGCGCATGCCGTGCGGGAGCACGAGGTCGCCATTCGCCGCGACCTGAAAGCGCCCGAGAATCTCGAGGTTCACGCCGTCAAAGTCGTAGCCGGCCGGCACCGGATCCCAGAGTTGTTCGCGATGCCCGAGAAAATTCGGTGCGTCTTCGCCGATGAACACGGCTACGTCCGCCACGAATCGGCCGGTTTGCAGCATGGCCTGGCAACGGCCGAGGTACTCGCACCAGGCCTTCGCGCCATTTTCCCACCACGTCTGGTTGCGATCGAAATTGATCCCATAGGCGCCGAAGAGCATGCCCGGCTCGACGCCGAGCCATGGCTGCATCGCGTACCGGTGCACGATGAACCGGTTGATGCCGGTGGTGAACGCGTGGTCGCCGAGCGCCTTGAGCGCGAACGGATCGTCGCTCCATTTGCCGGCGCCCTCGGTGAACGCCTCCGCCGCCGCAATCGGGCGATCGTAGGTGTGCGCGACCGACGCGGCCACCCGGCAGTCGACCCTGACCTCGGCCGGCATCCAGAACTCCCCCACCGGGATGTCCGCGCGGCTGTCGTAGTTGATCGGGTCATACATGAACATCTGCCGGCCCGCCGCCTCGCTCTGGAAAAGCACGCCGCTCTCGTGACTCAGCCGCTGCATCTCGCCGTAGAAGTTATCGCGTATCAGGTCCGCCATCGTGCGGCGCACGTCCCACAGGAACCGCTCCGACTCGAGTGCGCTGCCGATCACGATGCCGCTGGTCAGCACCGGCAGGTACGGCGTCATCGGATAGCCGCGCCGTTGCTGAAACTCTTCCTGGAACCGCGTGCTCCAGGTGTGCAGGTTCGACTCCCAGCTGTCGGTGTGCACCGAGAAAATCGGACCCGGTCGCTGGCGGTTGATCTCGCCAATCACGCCCTGGGCGAACGAGGCGAAGTGGTGGCGAATCGCGTCGCCGCTCATCTTGTCGGCCTCCAGCCCCGCGCCGCCATCAGTCGGCGGCGCCACATGCTTCCCGCTGCTGGTCATGCCCGCGCGAAGGATTAGCCAGCGCCCCGGCGGCGGCTGCCAGTCGAGCGTGCCGTCCGCGCGCAGCTTCGCGGTCAAATTGAGGATCGCGTCCTTGGCGACCGCGAGGCCGGCGGGCAGCGACTCCGGCGACTGCGATGCGCGATCGAGCCAAAGCGATTCCCCGCCATGTTCACGCTGCCGCGCGAAGCCGGCCTTGACCTCCCAGAGGTGCACGCGCGGCGCGGCGTTCAGTTCGATTTCGCCGATTTCGCCCGGCCATGGCCCGGTGATATCAATGCGAATGACGAGCGCCTGCCGCGCGGCGAAGGAAACCGTCAACGTCTGGCTGCCGGCCTCGAGCAGGCTCACGTTGAGATCGACGTCGGCGACGGGCTCGAAGCGCGCACCGTCCGACGACACCGAAATCGCCGCGGGCAGGGCACCGTCCAGGCTGTAGCGCAGTTTCGGCAGGTAAAACACCAGCGTTCGTACGGTCAGGGGAGCCGCGTGGCGGATTTCAATCCGGCTGCGCGCATCGCTGCAGGTGGCGCCTGTAGCCGGTTTCCCATCCATGAGCGCGTCGCAGGCGCGGCCGTTCAGTGTCACTGCAGTCGGCGCGGCGCCTGCGGGGTCGGGCCACGGCAGCGCAAGCACGGCGACGTCCTGATAAAAGTTCTCCCTGACCTTCGGCGGCGGCAGGACGAGCGGCGCGCTCACCGGCGCGGTCACCTCACGCGTGGTCCAAACCAACACCTTCATCGATTGCTCCGGCGCCATCCACGGGCCGCCGGCCGTCGCCCAGCCGTCGCACTGGTGCAGCGTCAACTGCAACCCGAGTCGGCTGGCCTCGTGGGCGGCGTGCGCGTAGAGAGCGCGCCACGCGGGGGAATTGAAGACGACGCCGCCAGGCGGCGTGCGCAACCCCACACCCATCATCAACGCGCCGCCAAGGCCCACGCGTTGCATCGCCTCCAGGTCGGCGGTGATGCCCTCGCGCGTGATGTTGCCATTCATCCAAAACCAATAGACCCAGGGGCGGGCCGCCGCCGGCGGGCGCTGGAAACGCGATTCCAACTCGGACGGTGCCGCGTGCACCGCAGCGCCCAGCAACACGGCAAGGATGAAAAGCGCGGCTTTCACGGGCATGTTCAGAAACGCCCGGTGACACTGAACGTAATCGTCGTTCCCTGCAGGATCCGGCTCTGCAACTGATCCGGAATGCCCCGGTAAAACGCCTGCGGCTCGTTGGTCACATTGGTGATGTCGCAGGAAAATCCGAGCGCGGGCCGCAATTGGTAGGCGAACCCGAGGTTCGTCGCCGTGCGCGGGAACCGATACAAATTCCGTCCGGCGCTCGCCGCGGAATAGTTCGTGATGTAAGTGCTGGCGTAATTGACGAGCACGCGCGTGCTGAAACCGCGGTAGCGCCACGAAACGCTGAGGTTGCCGGAGCGCGGGATGAAACCCGCCACCTGGCCCGTCGTCAGGTTCGTCCTCCCGCCGAAATCGCCGTGCGTGTTGATCACCGAAAAATTCGCCTGCGCGGCGAAACCCTTGAGCACTCCGGGGAGAAAGGTGAACTGCTGCTGGTAGCTGAACTCCCAGCCCTGGACCACGGCCGTGCCGGCGTTCGCGTTGCGCAACAAGGTGAAGCCGCCGTATTCGCCGTTGAAGCCGTTGTCGTTGCCGGTGGGGACCGTGCCGGAAATCACGCCGTTGACGATGTAGTCCGCGATCTTCTTGTGAAACCAGCTCACCGACAGATTGCCGACCGGCTCGAAATAGTAATCGAGGGTCGCGTCCCAGTTCCCGGCGGTTTGCGGCAGCAGGCCCGGATTGTTCACCGTGAGCGTCTGGTTGTTCTCGTTCACGGTTTCGTTCGGCACGACATTGCCGAGCGAGGGCCGGCCAAAGCTGGTGGACCAGCTCAGCCGGCCGCGCAGATTGGGCGTAAGGTCCTCCGTGAGGTGGAGGCTCGGGAAGGATTTCGTGTAGCGGCCGCTGGACTCGCGCCGGTTGTTCGCGTAATCGCGCTGCGCGGCGCCGATCGGATCCGCCGCCTGCTGCGCCGCGGTGCTGCCGCTGCGCGCGCGCACCCAGCCCCAGCTTGACGTATCCGTTTTCTCCATGCGCACGCCGCCCAGCAGCCCCGTGCGGCCGAGCTTCGCCTGGCCCATGGCGTAGCCCGCGGTGATGGTTTCCCGCACCGCGTCGGTGCCGGTGAAGTGTGACTGCTCGCGGAAATAAACGTCCTCGCGCCAGAGCGAGGAGTCGATCGGCTGCCGGTCCCGCATCAGGAAGGCGGCATCCCACTGCGGGATGTGGCGGCCGCTCTTTACCTCGTCGAACATCCGGATCGAATCGTCTGCGGGCAGGGCCGTCGTCCCGGTGTAATTCCAACGCCGGTTGTGGGCTTCTTCCCGGACGTGCTGGTCCCGCCGGAGCAGGCCGGCCTTCACGTACGCGGGTCGGCGCACCGGCAGGGTGTAGCGGGCATTGAAGCCGAGTTCGTCGGCGTCCTGGTCGGTGTACGTGAGATTGGCGGCCAGCCCGTTCGGGGCCGGACGATAGTTGGCGGGGTTGGTGAAGTCGGGCCCGCCGGCCTGGATGAACCGCGGGTACATATCGGACTCTGTGCGATCCAGGATCCAGCCGATGTTGGTAATCCGATTGATCAACGTGCCGCCATTGTTGCCGACGATGTGGGTCTGCGTGTGCCGCGCGTTCCAGTCGAGTTGGAACCGCACGAAGGTGTGTTCGCCGTTGACGTCGACCCGGCGCGTGCGGTTGGCGAAGATGTTGGGGCCGGTCTCGGTGACGTCGATGGTCGAGCCCGCCACCGGGCGCACCTGGGTGATCCGGCTGGTATAACCCGGCAGGATACCGGCGGTGCCGCTCGTGCCGACCGATTGCGTGGTGAACGCCCGCGTCAGATAGGTGCGCTTGGCCGTTTCGCGGTGATTGCTGGCCATCGCCAGGAACGTGAGCTTCGTCGCGGTCGACAGCCGGTAATCCAGCTTCACGTTGATGCTGTCCTGATGCCGGGGGTCGTAGGCGTCGGCCGTGCGGTAATCCCAGAGGTAGGCGGGCTGGTTGGTGGTGTTCTCGAAGTCGCGCGTCGTGGTGAACCAACCGAGCACGGTTTCACTGGAGAACAGGTTAATCGCGACGCCGAGGTTGCGCTCGCCGCGGAACGCGTCGAACACCTCCTGATAGCCAACATTGATGATCTGGTGGAACCGGTGCTGCTCGCGCAGCGGAATCTGCTGGGTAAACGACGGCGCGAGCCGGCCGGAGAAGCTGTAGTTGATCCGGCGCTTTTCCTTCATGCTGAGCGGCGACCGGCTCTTGAAGTTGATGGTGCCGCCGAGCGAATCCGCGCCCTTGTCCGGCGTGTGGCCCTTGGTCAGCTCGACCTGCTCGAACATCGTTCCGGTGATGTTGTTCACGATGCTGGTCCGGTTCATCGCGCCCTGGCCGGTCATCATCGCCCCGTCCATCGTCACCGAGTTGAGGTTGCGGTCCATGCCGCGCACGATGAAGCCGTTGATCGTGTCGGCGACGTCGAGAAAACCGACGACGCCCGGGAGGCGCGCGGCGACCTCGGCCGCGTTGAGGTTGGGCAGATTGCCGAACTGATCCATGGCGACGACGCTCTTCACGTTGTCGGCATTGCGCTCGGCCGTGATGGCGGCGGCGCCGCCCTCGCGTTCGCCCGTGACCTTGAAGGCATCCAGTTTGTAGATACCGGTCGTCAGATCGAAGTCGCGCACCGCGCGCTGGCCGGGTGCGATCACCACCTGCGTGCGCGCGGGGTCGAGCCCCACGTAGGTGGCCACGACCTCGTGCGTGCCCGCCGGCAAATCCGCCAGGACGAAATGCCCGGTGTTGTCGGTCAGCGCCGTCACGCCGAGTTGCGGCACTTCGATCTTCGCGCCCTCGAGCAGGTTGCCGGTCGCGACATTGTTCACGGTTCCCGTCAACGAGCCGGCCTCCGCCGCGCGCAGGACGGGGATCGCCAGGGCAGCCAGGATAAGAGCGAGGCAGGTGGGCGCGAGGATGCGAGGTGCCGGTGGGGTATTCATGGCCGGTGGAAAAGTTGAACGAGGCGATGGCGGCGGCGCCGGTGATCAGCGCGCACGGTCGGGCGCTCGGCGCAGTGAATGCAGAAATTGATCACGTTGCCAGGGTGAACGGAGCGTGACTGGAGCTGGGGCGGGGCCGGGTCGAAAGTGTCGACTCGGCCGGGGTCATGGTCGAAGGATAGCGACCGCCGGTCGAAAACAGAATCGATGGACTGATTTATTCCATGCAGAAAGTGACACGACGTTCCCCCGATTATTTTCGTTATTTCGCGCCACATCCGGATGCCGCGTTGTGGGGCGTGGCGGTGACTGCCGCCGGCTTCACCCGGATTGGGCGCGGCCAGGCCTATCCGCCGCGCGGCCACCCTTCGGACCACCACTTTTCATGGGAGAACGGGCGGGCGCTCGGCACGTTTCAGGTCGTCTACATCCTGCGGGGCGGAGGGGTCTTCGAGTCACGCTCGGCCGGCCGAAAGGAAATATCCGCGGGCACCGTTTTCCTGCTGTTCCCGGGCGAGTGGCATCGCTACGCGCCGCACCCCGCGAGCGGCTGGGTGGAGTCATGGCTCGAACTCGAGGGCGAGTGCGTGCGCCGGCTGCTGCGGACCGGCGTGTTCAGCCCGGCGCAGCCCGTGTACCGCGTGCGACCCGAAGTCCGGCTGCGCGCGCTGTTCCGGCAGTTGCACGCTCACCTGCGCGAGCCGTCGCCGGGTTTCAACGCGGAAGTCGGCGCGACCGCCCTGGGGATACTCGCGCAGCTCCACACGATCGAGCAGGTCCAGCCCGGGCCGCCGTCGGCGATCGAGCAGGCCGTGGCGCGGGCGCAGACTTTGTTCACCGAGCCGGGCGCGCAGCTGGCGGGCATGCCGCAATTGGCGCGGCAGCTCGGCGTCGGTTACTCGCACTTTCGGCGCGAGTTCAAGGCCTGCACCGGCCTCTCCCCGAAGAAATACCTGGATCGCATGCGCATCGAGAAGGGCCGCCGGCTGCTCGGCGCGACGACGCTGACGCTTGACGCGATTGCCGCGGAGCTCGGTTACCTGTCCGGCTTTCACTTTTCCTCGGCCTTCAAACGCGAGTTCGGCATCGCGCCGGCGAACTGGCGCCGGCAGCACCTGCGGTGAACGAGATCGACGGCGCTCGGGCGCCTTCGCCAAGCTTTGCGCGCCGCGAGTCCCGTGATGCGGATGGAAACATTTGATGGAGGGCCGACCTCGGTGTCGGCCGGGATTACCACCTCGGTCGCCTCCGCCGGGGAGGCGGGCCCTCCCCAAGATGACGCTGCCCTCGCCCGGGCGGGTCGAGCCTGATTGGCGCTGGCCAGGCCGGGTGTTATCGCCATCGTGCGGAAGCGAATCGCCCGCTTTCATGCGCCCCAGCCGCCGCAAACTCCTTCGAGTCTTCTTCGCCGCCGGCGCGGTTTTGGCGGTGGTTTGGCTCTCGGGCGTGCGTTTGTTCGCGTTTCCCGGCGAGTCGATGTCACCCACCGTGATGCCGGGCGATTGTTTTGTCGGTCTCGTCGGCCTCTGGCACCTGCGAACGCCGCAGCGGTTCGACCTGCTGGTGTACGACGTGCCACCGACCTCGCAGTGGGCGGCGCGGAGGATTCCGTGGATGAAACGCGTGGTCGGGTTGCCTGGTGAGCGCATCTGGCTGGCCGGCACCGATGTGTTCATCGACGGCCGAAAGCTCGAGGTCGCGTTCTTGCATCGCGATCCCGCTGCGAGGCCCACGGCCGAAATCGAACGGAAGCTCGGTCCGGATGAATACTTTCTCCTCGGCGACAATCTCGACCACAGCTTCGACGACAGCCGCACGATGGGCCCGATTCCGCGGGCGCTCGTCCGCGGTTTCGTGGCGTGGGTGATTCCGACCTCCGCGCGGAGACGGGCGCCGGACCATACAGAACGTCATTAATCCGCGCAGTTGTAGGCGGGATGCCCTCCCGTCTTCGCCCTGCGGGCTTCGACGCGGCAAGATGCCAGTGGCGCGCCGAAGGCTGGGCGGAGGCGGCACCCCGCGAGTTGGCATTCTCAGGCGATG
>Ga0080064_1003496_pt1 | contig 22563 bp, 22 predicted proteins | sample Subgrocontami54m_FD_69260 | JGI IMG/M metagenome (GOLD analysis project Ga0080064, IMG submission 69260) | Subsurface groundwater microbial communities from S. Glens Falls, New York, USA - GMW46 contaminated, 5.4 m (SPADES assembly) (version 2) ...
GCCTGGACATCGCCTTCAACAACGCCGGCATCATGATCTCGTTCGGGGAGAAGCTGCACGAGACCACCGAGGAGGATTGGGACCGCCTCATGGCGGTCAACCTCAAAGGGGTGTTCCTGTGTATGAAGCACGAGCTGCGGCAGATGCTCGCCCAGGGCGGGGGAGTGATTGTCAACACCGCTTCGGCCGTGGGCCTGGTGGGCACCCCCAATTCGGTGACCTATCCCACGGCCAAGCACGGCGTCGTGGGCCTGACGCGCTGCGCGGCGCTGCAGTACGCGCGTTCGGGAATCCGGATCAACGCCATCTGTCCAGGCCTGGTGGAAACGCCGATCACGCAGCGCATGCGGGAACAGGAGGAGGGCTTCGACCAGAAGCGCGCGAATCTGGTGCCGATGGGGCGAATCAGCGCGCCCGAGGAGATCGCCCAGGCGGTGCTGTGGTTGAGCTCCGGTGCGGCCTCCTACGTCACCGGCACTTCGATGGTCGTCGACGGGGGCTGGGTGGGAAGATAGCGCAGGCCCGATCGCGGGCGGTTCAAGGGGAGGTCCGGATGGCGACGTATGTACTGGTTCACGGCGCGTGGGGCGGCGGTTGGTACTGGGAACGGACTGCGCGCCTGCTGCGCGCGTCCGGTCACGACGTATTCACGCCGACGATGACCGGCAATGGCGAACGCAGCCACCTCCTCACGCCGGAGGTCGGACTCGAGACGCATGTCGCCGACATCATCGCGGTGCTCCGTTACGAGCGGCTTGCCGATGTGGTCCTGGTCGGACACAGCTATGGCGGCATGGTGATCTCGGCGGTTGCGGACCGGGTCACCGAGCGCATTGGAACGCTGGTCTATCTCGATGCCGCCTTGCCGCGGAACGGCGAGGCGATGATCGATCTTGTCTTGCCCGAGCGCCGGGCGAAAATGCTCGAAGGCGTCAAGGCGCGCGGCGAGGGATGGAAGGTTCCGCCGGTTCCCGCGGAACACTGGGGCATCGACGACGCCGGGGACAGGCAGTGGATGGACGCGCTGTTCGGATTCCAGCCATTGAAGACATTGACCGACAAGATCGCCTTGTCGGGACGTCACCTGAGCGTGCCGAACAAGGTCTACATATTGGCATCGGCTTACAATCCCAGCTCGTTCCAGCAGTTCGCGCAACGCACGCGCGGCGATCCGGCGTGGGTGAGTCACGAGATCGCGACCTATCACTTCGCCATGGTCCAGAGGCCCGGGGAAACGGCCGATCTGCTCTTGCGACACGCTTGAATCGGGCGCCGTTCTACGGGAGTTCGTCCTACCCGGCGTGAGCCGACATCTGCTGGATGAGTTTTTCCACGAGCTGCGTGTTCACCTTGCCGGCGGCGAAGTCGGGGTGGCCCATCACGAAATGCAGGAAGGGCAGGATGGTGCCGACGCCGGAGATTCTGAACTGCGCGAGCGCCTCGCGCATCCGTTCCACCGCTTGCGCGCGGTCGGAACCGTGGACGATCAGCTTGGCGAGCAGGGAGTCGTAGTACACGGGAACGTCGTATCCTGCATGGCAGTGGGTATCGAGCCGGATGTCCGGTCCCGCGGGCGGCGACCATTCCACGATCCGGCCCGCGTTCGGCCGGAATCCCTCCCCGGGCAGCTCCGCGGTGATGCGGCACTCGATGGCGTGGCCGCGTATGCTCACCTCGGGCTGGGCGTAGCGCAGCGGTTCCCCGGCGGCGATGCGGAACTGCTCCTGAACGATGTCGATGCCGGTAATCGACTCGGTGACCGGATGCTCGACCTGGATACGCGTGTTCATCTCCAGGAAGTAGAACTTTCCGGCGTCCTGATCGACGATGAACTCGACGGTACCGGCATTCTCGTAGCCGACGTTTCGCGCCAGGGTCACGGCGGCCTGCCGCAGCTCAGCGCGCAGCGCATCGGTGATGGCCGGCGCCGGCGCCTCTTCGATCAGCTTTTGATGCCGGCGCTGCAGCGAGCAGTCGCGCTCGCCCAGGTGTATGACATTGCCGCGGCTATCCCCGAGCAACTGCACCTCGATGTGCCGGGCGTTGGATATGAATCGTTCCAGGTAGAGCGTGTCGTCGCCGAAAGCCGCGCGGGCCTCCGCCGATGCCGAGGCGAACATCTGCGGCATCAGCTCCGCGTCGGTCACCACCTTCATGCCGCGGCCGCCGCCGCCGGAGGCCGCTTTCAGCATCACCGGAAGACCGATTCGCGCCGCGATGGAAGCCGCCTCCTCGTGGGAGCGGACCTTTTCCGATCCCGGCAGGGTGGGGACGCCGCAGCGGCGCGCGAGCTCGCGCGCCTGTAGCTTGTTGCCCATTTGCCGGATCTGTTCGGGCTTCGGCCCCACGAACACGATCCCGTTCTCGGCACACGCTTGCGCCAGCTCCGCCGACTCGGCCAGAAAACCATAGCCCGGATGAACCGCGTCGCATTCCGTGCCCAGGGCGGCGGCGACGATGATCCTGAAATTCAGGTAGCTCTCGCTGGCGCGGGCCGGACCGATGCATACCGTGCGGCCTGCCAGCCGGGCGGGCAAGCTGTCGCGATCGGCCTTCGAAACCGCAAGCACGGTCTCGATGCCCAATGCCTGGCAGGCGCGGATGATGCGCACGGCGATTTCGCCGCGGTTGGCGATCAGTACGCGGGATATCTTCACGATCGGGAAATCAGGCCGATGCCCGGTTCTGGATCAGCAGCGTATCGTTGCCGCGCTGCACGCGTATGTAGCGCACTTGCTTGTGCTTGCTGAGTTCCTGCAGCAGCGTTGGCAACGGCTGCGATGCATTCAAATACTGCCTGGGCCGGCCCGCCGCCTGCATCGCCTGTATCTCCTGCGCACCTTTCATGATGTATCGGAGCAGGAACTCCTCGTCCGTAACCCCCGGGCCGCCGAGCTTTTCCCGGATCTCCGCCATCGGGATGTCCCGCTGTTTGCGCGCGCCGAGCTCGGCGGCTCTTCGCGTGGCCAGAAGCTTGTCCTTGAGGTTCTGGTCCATCCAGGTATAGCCGGAATCCTCCCCGTACACCCCTTGCGCGAACAGGATCAGCTCGTCGATCACGTGCTTGTATCGCTCGCCGGTGGCGACGTTGATCGCCGACTGCGTCACCATGAACTGCGAATGCGGGGTGATCATGATCGGGTAGCCGAGATCCTTGCGAACCTGCACCGATTCCTGCAGCACTTCGTCCAGCCGGTCCTGCAGGTGCATTTCGGCCAACTGGTGCCTGAGGTTGGAGATCACTCCGCCGGGGACTTGATGGATGTATTGCGCGCAGTCGTATTCCAGCGGCGCGCCGATCGGCAACTGTTCCTGCCTGGCGATCGCCGTGAGCCGCTCGGCCGCCGGCTGCAGTATCCTTTCATCGACCCTGGTCGTATATCCGAGCAGGCGCGCATTCCTGACGATGTTGAATACCGAGGGCTGCGAAGAACCGTTCGCGAGCGGTGGAATGGCCGTGTGCAGCCTGCGCGCGCCCAGCTGCAATGCCTCCAGGTAGACCAGCGGCGCGAGCCCCGTGGTGCAGTGCGAATGCAGCTCCACCGGCACGCCGTTCGCGTTCTCCACGATGACCGGAAGCAGGGTCCGCAGCCGATCCACGGTCAGCAGTCCGCCCTGGTCCTTGAGGTAGATCGTATCGGGCTTGAAGGGAAGGATCTCGCGCGTTTTCTGCGCGTAGTACTCGTCGGTATGGCGCGGAGAGATGGTGTAGGAAAGCGCGAAAGCGATCTGCAGGCCCAATTCCCTGAACAGCGGGATGATCCAGGGGAAGGCGCCCTTGATCTGGCCGAAGGTGTTGCAGGTGCACTGCGCGCGGTTCAGCGCACCGGTCTGGACCAGGCGCTCGTAGAAAAGCTTGACGATCGCCCGGGGCGGTGGCGCTTCGAACGGGTGGAAGAATGCGCCGGCCATGCAGGTCTTGACCGTGCCGGGCATCTTTCGGGCCACCATCCGCGCCATCTCCCACGGATCTTCCTTCAGGTCGCGAATGAATTTCTTGAAGTAGATGCCGCCGACGGGGACCTCGATGACGTCGAAACCGGCCCGCCCGACGTCATCGGCGACCGCCTCGATCATGCCGGTGCGCATGCCCGAGGCCCACAGGCTCTGGGATCCGTCGCGAAACGTCGTGTCCACAAGACCGACTTCCATCGCATTCACTCCTGCTGGTACAGCCGCTCGATCAGCTTGCCCTTGAGCGCGGAGCGCGCGAGCGTGGCGGGCGCGACGAACTCGATCCTGGGCGTGAAGCGCAACAGGTCGCGGATGCGCGCGCTGATTTGCCGCTCGAGCTCGGGCAGTTCCGCGTCGGCGACAAGGGCGCCGCGTTCGATCCTGATGTGCACCGGCGACGCCACCCGCGGCGGCGCCTCGTACAGGACCACGCGCATCTCCCCGGTCACCCGGGGCACGAAGCCGTTGACGATATTGCGGATCGCGGCCGGGTAGACGTTGATTCCCTTGACGATCAGCAGGTCGTCGATGCGCCCGAGGATCTTCCTTCGTTTTCCCGGCATCCCGCAGGGGCAGGGCCCGGTGAATATCTGATTCAAATCGTTGAGCATGAATTTGACCGGCGGCGCGGCGTCCCAGTCGAAAGCGGTGAACACCGCGGCGCCGATGGCGCCGTCGCTGACCTCCATCGGCGCGTGGGTCTCGGGGTCGACGAGGTCGTAATGGAGGCAGTAGTCCTCAGAGAGCAGATGCATCCCCTGGTATTCGGCGTGGTCGCACGAAACACTGGAGATGCCCCACGGTCCGCCGGCAAAGTCGTAGATCTTCGCGCCCCACGCCTGCGCGAGCTTCTTGCGCACTTCCGGCAGGCCGGCGCCGGGTTCCCCGGCGCAGAAAATGCGCTCGATCCCCAGCTCGCCCACCTCGATGCCCGCAACCTGCGGCGAGCGCTCGATGAGGTGTTCGGCGAAGGAAGGGGTGCAGAGCAGTGTCGAGGGGCGCGTCAGCCGCGCAAACAGGAGCAGGCGCTCGGTGCCGCCTTCCGCGCCCACGGCGATGGGGCGCGCGCCCATCGCCTCCAACGCGCGCACCATCGGGATACCGGCCACCCACATGGAAAGCCCGAACGCGTGCAGCACGGTGTCGCCCGGCCGGATCCCGATGCGCCAGAACGCACGCGCCAGCACCTCGTTGGTCGTTTCGATGTCGCGGCGGGTGAAGGGGGTCAGCGTCGGGCGGCCGGTGGTGCCCGAGGTGGAAGCCACGCCGACAACCTCCTCGAGCGGCGCGCACAGGATGCGCCCGTAGGGATGCCCGTCCTCGGCCGAGGATAGATCCTGCTGCGCCTTGTACTGCTCGGGGGTCAGCAGTACCGGCAAGCAGCGGAAATCCTCCCAGGTGAGGACGTCCTCGGGCAGCACGCCGATCTGCCTGAACTTCTCCCTGTAGTAGGGCGAGCGCTCGTAGCAGTACGCGAGTTGCCTGCGGATCTTGCTCATCTGCAGGACGCGAATCTCCTCCTCCGAGCGGGTTTCCGCCGCTTCGTTCCAATAGCGACGCTCAGGCATGGAAATCTCCAGCGATCGATCCGGGGCGGCGGCAGGCGCGCAGGTCGGGGCCGGCTAGGCCGGTCGCACCCGGAACAGGATCTGTCCGTATTCGACGAACTGTTCGTCGCGCACGCATATCTCGGTGACGACGCCGCGTACTTCGGCGCGGACCGCCGTGAATACTTTCATGACCTCGATCAGGCAGACGGTCGTGTCGGGGTCCAGCTGCGCACCCACCGACACGAACGGGGCCGCCCCGGGCTCGGGCTTGGCGTAGAACCGCCCCATCATCGGGGCCACGATCCCCACCGTTCCGTCGGCGGCAGAAGTAGACAGCTCCGGCGCGGGAGCCGAGGCGGCAGCTGACGGGGCAGGCGACGAAGGCGCTGCGGCCGGCGCCTGCGGCGCGGCCGGGACTGCGCGGGCGGCACCGGTCTCCGGCGGCGCGCCTTTGCCGATGGTCAGCTTCAGGTCTCCCAATTCCACCTGCAGGAAATCGAAAGCGGATTTCTCCAGGGATTCGACCAGCACGGTTATCTGCCGGACTTCGTCATCGCTCAGCGGACGCAACGGGTTGTTCAAGCGGCTTTCCTCGTCATTGATCAGGCCGAAGCCCGGTTCTGGATCAGCAGGGAATCGCTGCCGCGACGCACGTGTATATAGCGCACGCTCTTGTGCTTGCTCAGCTCCCGCAGCAGGGTCGGCAAGGGCTGGGACGCATTCAGATATTGCCTGGGCGGTCCGGCCGCGTGCATCGCCTCGACCTCCTTCCCGCCCTTCATCATGAATCGCAGCAGGAACTCCTCGTCCGAGACCCCGGGTCCGCCGAGTTTTTCCCGGATCTCCTTCATCGGAACGTCGCGGGGACTGCGCGCGCCGAGCTCGCTCGCCCTTTGCATCGAGAGCAGCCTGTCCTTCAGATTCTGGTCCATCCAGGTGTAGCCCGAATCTTCCCCGTACACCCCTTGAGCGAACAGGATCAGCTCGTCGATGACGTGTTTGTACCGCTCGCCCGTGGCGACGTTGATCGCCGATTGCGTGACCATGAATTGCGAGTGCGGGGTCACCATGATCGGGTAGCCGAGATCCTTGCGCACCTGCACGGATTCCTCCAGCACTTCTTCCAGCCGGTGCTCCATGCGCAGGCCGGCCAACTGGTGCCTGAGATTCGAGATCACGCCGCCGGGAACGTGATGAATGTATTGCGCGCAGTCGTATTCCAGGGGTGCGCCGATCGGCAGCCCCTCCTCTCTCGCGATCTCGGTGAGCCGCTCGACCACCGGCTGCAGCGCCTTTTCGTCGATGGTGGTGGTGTGCCCGAGCAGCCTGGCATTGCGGGCTATGTTGAATATCGACGGCTGCGACGGCCCCTCGGCGAGCGGCGGAATGGCCGTGTGCAGCGTCTGTATGCCCATCTGCAGCGCCTCCAGATAGACGAGCGGCGCCAGCCCCGTGGAGCAGTGGGCGTGCAGCTCGACCGGCACGCCGTTCGCATTGCCGACGATGGCCGGTATCAGGGTCCGCGCGCGGTCCAGGGTCAGCAGGCCTCCCTGGTCCTCGAAGTAGATCGCGTCGGGCTTGAACTCGAGGATCGCGCGCGTCTTCTGCGCGTAGTACTCGTCGGTATGGCGCGGCGAGATGGTATAGGAGAGTCCGATGGCGACCTGCATCCCCAGGCGCCTGAACATCGGGATGGTCCAGGGGAACTCGAATTCCATCTGGCCATAGGTGTTCGCGAACGTCTGTGCCCGGTCGAGCGCCTTGTTCGCGGCAACGCATTCATAGAAGAGATGGGCGATCGCCCTGGGCGTGGGTTCGCCCAGCGGATTGAGATTGCCCCCGGCCATGCAGGACTTCACCGCACGCGGCAGCTTCTTGGCCACCATGCGCGCCATGTCCCAGGGGTCTTCCTTCAGGTCGCGGACGAACTTCTTGAAGTACACGGCCCCGACGGGGACTTCGACGACCGCGAAGCCGGCCCGGCCCACGTCCTCCGCGACCGCTTCGATCATGCCCGTGCGCATGCTCGAGGCCCACAGGCTCTGCGCTCCGTCGCGAAACGTCGTGTCGATGAAACGCACATCCATGGCAAGTCGCTCCTGTCAAACGCTCAGCGTCACACCGTTGTATGCGGCCGGGACTTCCATCTCGCGACAGTCGGCGGCCACGCGCAATGGTGCTCCGGTCCTCGCCTGCACCGCGGCGGCATCCAGCCCGCGCGCCACTTCGCGCAGCACCAGTCCCCCGGGCGTGACCTCGATCACCGCCAGGTCCGTGTAGATGCGCCGCACGCAGCGGGGCGCGGTCAGCGGACAGGTGCACGCGGTCACGATTTTCGGCTCGCCCTGGTTGGTCACGTGGAACATGGCGATGTACAGGTTCGCGACGCCGAAAGCGAGATCCATCGCGCCGCCCACGCCGGGAACCTTCTGGCCGGGCACATGCCAATTGGCCAGATCGCCGTTGGCCGCCACCTCGTTGGCGCCCATGATCGCGTGGGTGAGGTGGCCGCCTCGAATCATGGCGAAAGACAGGGCGTGATCGAACAGGGAACTGCCGGGGAGCAGCGTCACGTATTCGTTGCTGGCGTTGACCAGATCGGGATCCTCGGCGCCGCTGGCCGCATTCGGTCCGGCGCCCAGCACCCCGTTCTCGGTGTGAACGATGACCTCGGTGTCGGGTGACAGGTACGAAGGCACGAGCGACGGGATGCCGAACCCCAGATTGACGTAGCTGCCTTCGGGCAGATCGCGGGCCACGCGGTAGGCGATGCCGTCGCGCGTGAGCGTCATGCTGCACTCGCCTTTTTCCGCGGCTCGAAAAGCCGGGGGTGGCGCACGACCTGCACCACGCGGTCGACGAAGATTCCCGGCGTATGGACCTCCTCGGGAGACAGCGCGCCGACCGGGACAAGCTGGTCGACCTCGGCGATCACCACTTTGGCCGCGGTCGCCATCACCATGTTGAAAGTGCGCATGGCCATGCGGTAGCCCAGATTGCCCAGGCGGTCGCCCCGGTGGGCCTTGAGGAAGGCGAAGTCGGCGTGCAGGGGCTTCTCGAACACATATTCCCTCCCGTCGATGACGCGGGTCTCCTTGCCCGCCGCGAGTTCCGTGCCGGCCGCAGTCGGCGTATAGAATCCGCCCAGACCGGCACCGGCAGCGCGGATGCGCTCGACCAGGGTCCCCTGCGGCACCAGTTCGAGCTCCACCTCGCCCTTCGTGTAGCGTTCGCGGAACGCCGTGGCCTTTGGGGCACTGGGAAAGCTCGCCACCAGCTTGCGAACCCTCCCGTCCTGGATCAAGCCGCCCAAGGCATAGTCACCGGCGCCGCCACCGTTGTGGATCGCAACCAGATCGGTGGCCCCCTGCGCCCGGAGCGCTTCGATCAGTTGACCGGGAACCCCCGGATCGCCAAACCCGCCGAACATGATGGTGGCGCCGTCGTGCACCTCCGCCACCGCCTCGCTGCAGCTCGCCACCGTCTTGTCGATCACGTCCTTCCCTCTCTTCCCAGGCACGACGATGGTCGCGTCCCGCAGGAAATTTATCCTACAAGGGATACGGCATAATGTCCAAGATCGACATCACTCGGTGGGCCGGCGATTCGACCCGTTACCAGGGAAGCCAGCGATGAAAGCCGCCTACTACGAAAAGAAAGGTCCCGCCGCCGAAGTCCTGAAGATCGGCGATCTTCCCGATCCCGAACCCGGACCCGGCGAGGTGCGGGTCAAGCTAAGTTTCTCCGGTCTCAACCCCAGCGACACGAAGGCGCGCGGCGGGTGGGGCGGCATGATCGCCATGGCGTTTCCTCGCGTCGTTCCGCATCAGGACGGCGCGGGCGTGATCGACAAGGTCGGGCCGGGCGTGTCCCAGGGCAGAATCGGCGAGCGCGTCTGGATCTACGAGGCGCAACTGGGCCGGGCCTTCGGCACCGCCGCCGAATACGTCGCGCTGCCCTCGGAAAACGCAGTCAGGCTTCCCGAGAGCGTCAGCTTCGAGACCGGCGCCTGCCTCGGCGTGCCGGCGATGACCGCCCACCGGTGCCTGTTTGCCGACGGCGGTATCCAGGGCCAGACCGTGCTCGTCGCGGGCGGCGGCGGCGCGGTCGGCCACGCCGCGATCCTGCTCGCGAAATGGGCGGGCGCGCGCGTGGTCACGACCGTGAGCCGGCCAGAGCAGGAGACGAGCGCGCGTGCCGCGGGTGCGGACCGGGTCATCAACCGCAAGACCGAGGACATCGTCGCGCGCATCAAGGAATTCACCGGTGGAGCACTCGTAGATCGCGTCGTCGAAGTCGCATTCGAGGCGAACCTCGACATCAACCGGGCGGTGCTCAAACCCAACGGGGTCATTTCCACCTATTCGAGCGGCGCGGCCGACAGCGCGCCGCGCTTCCCGTTCGGACCGGTGATGAGACAGGGACTGACCATGCATTTCGTCCTGGTGTACGCGATGCCCCGCGAGGCGCATTGGCAGGCGGCCAGGGAAGTCAATGCCGCGCTCGAGGCGGGACGCTACCGGCCGCAGATCGCGCGCGTATGCAGCCTCGATCAGGTGGCCGAAGCCCACGACGCCCAGGATTCGGGCGCGACCGTGGGCAAGATCCTCATCGCGCCCTCGTCGAAGCGCTAGAATCGCACGCCGATCGCCACGCGGGTCATGTCGCTGTCGGTGTAATTGACTTTCGGGTCCCACGCGAACCGCGCGAACCAGGGTTCCCGGTCGTACGTGATGGCGATGCCGGTGGCGCGGAACAATTCCGAATCGGGCCCCGGTTCGCTTCGGCCGGACCGGTTGAACAGGTCCACGGTCCAGCGGGAGCGTGCACCGGTCTTCTGGCGCAGCACGAAATGCGTGACCCGCTGTCCGGTTCCGAGCCTGTCGTCGCGGATCTGATATACGGTCAACGCGGTCGCGTCGTCCGGCCGCCAGCCGGCGCCGATCAGCACCGAGTCGTTGGGGTCGAAATTGAGGTTGTAGTACGGCTTCAGGTTGGTCCGCCCCCATCCGAGCAGGGCCACCCAGGGACCCATCGCAGCCATGCTTGCCTCGAGCGTGACGCTGCCGCCCCAGAAGCCGTGCGAGGCAACTTGAGCCGAGGCGATGACCCGCCCGAACGGCATGGAAAGTTGTCGTTCGTAGCCTGCGCGCGTCTGCTGGAATTCGGAGCCCCGCTGGTAGTGGCCGATCCAGAACGTATCGTCTTCCCGATTCCCGCGCAGATTCAGGTCGAACGCCGAGCGGCCGGCCGTCTCCCGATAGAGGCCGGGCGTGAGCTTCCAGGCGATGGCGCGGTCGGTCGCCACCGGCGCGTTCGGCTCGATATCCGCGCGATCCTCGATGGCGAGTGCCGCGCCGGAGACCGACGCAAGCCATGCGGCTGCAATGACGACGCGAAATGGTTTCATGGCAGGCGTTGTCCGGGAGGACGGCCACTGCGACCCCAGGGCGCCAGTGGGCGGCCTAATCGATCTTTGCGCCGATGTCCTTCACCAGCTTTCCGTACTTGTCGTAGTCGCGCCGTATCACGCCGGCGAATTCCTCCGGCGTCGTGATCCAAGGCTCGGATCCGCCGACTGCGCCGAAGCGCTCCCTCACCTCGGGCAGCGCAAGCACCCGGTTGATTTCCGTGCGCAGCCGCGCGATCACGGGCGCGGGCGTGCCCGCCGGCGCCCAGATGCCCAGCCAGTTGTTGACCTCGTAGCCCGGGTAGAACTCGCCGATGGTCGGCACGTCGGGGAACAGCGGCAGGCGATTGCGTCCGGTCACCGCGATCGCGCGCAGCCTGCCGGCCTTGACCAGCGGACCAGAGGAGGTGCCCGACATGACGATCGGCACTTCGCCCGCGACCGCGGCGGCCGCGGCGGGCGAACCGCTCCTGTAGGGGATGTGCCTCAGCTTGATTCCGGCGCGCAGCTTCAGCATTTCCACGGAAAGATGGTGCTGGCTGCCGTTGCCGCCCGAGGCGTAGTCGAGCGGCGGGTCGGCGGCGCGCGCGTAGTCCAGGAACTCCCTGAAGTTCCTCACCGGCACCTGCGGGTTGACCGAGAGGATGAGCTGGGTGATCACCGTGGTCGCGACCGGCGCGAGGTCGCTCAGGGTGTCGAAGCCCATCTTCGAATAGAGATGCGGATTGATCGCGACCAGGCTGTCGGCGCCGAAGAGCAGGGTGTAGCCGTCGGGGGCCGACCTCGCGACGAATTCGCCGGCGATGTTGCCGTTCGATCCGACTTTGTTCTCGACGACGATCGGCTGACCCAGCCCCTCGGAGAGAAACGGCGCCATGACGCGCGCGGCCACGTCCGGCCCGCCGCCGGGGGCAATCAGGACGACCAGCTTGATCGGCCTCGCGGGGTATTGCGCCTGCGCCGCGCCTGCCAGGCACAGCCCCGCCGCGAGAATCAGGGCCCCGAGTATTCGTCGCACCATGGTTCGGCCCGTCATTGCTCCATGGAACTCTTGGCGAACACTTCCTCGAGTTTGACCAGGCGCTCTGTCAGTCCCTGTTCGTGCGAGTACTGCGCCGCCGTCTCGAGGGTCGTGCGGTTGGCCTTGATCCCGTGGCGCACGAGCGGGGTGCGCAGCGCCTCCCTCGCCTCGCGCGGGAGCAGGCCCGTGACGAGGTGATATTCGGCGTGCTCCAGGCGCTCCCGGTTCGCGATGTCGTTGGCCTGCTCGAACGCCTTGAGGAGATTCAGCACGGTCCAGGGGTGCTTGTCGGCGATTTCCCTCCGGATGACCATGCCGTGATTGATCGGCAGGATGCCGGTCTTGCGGTAGTAGCGGATGCCTTCGGCCACTGGGTCGGGGAAGAGCGGCTTGATGTCCGGATGGTTCCACAGGTCCGCGGTGCTGCGGTCCACCAGGTTGGGATCGACGATATAATGCAGCGCCGCGTCGAGCTCGCCCGAGAGCATCATGCCGCCGAGGCTCTTCTCGGGCGGGATCTGGTGGATGGTCACCCCGGGCGGCGAAGTGAACCCCAGTGCGCCGCGATGGCTGTGGGAAGGCATGCGCTCCATCCAGAACTGCATCTGCCGGGGTTCGACGCCGAACTCGTGCTGCAGCGCCCCGCGCGCCCACAGTGCCGCGGTCTGCTGGTATTCCGGAACGCCGACGCGCTTGCCCTTCAAGTCCTCGGGCTTCTCGATGCCCGCGTCGCGCCGCACCAGGATCGCGGCGTGATAGAGCTTTCTCGTAGTGAACACCGGCAGGCCCATCCAGCGCTCGTCGCCCATCGATCGCGCCATGATCAGCGAGGAGAACGACATCTCGGAGACGTCGAAATCGGCGAACCGCAACTGCCGCCAGAAAAGCTCCGACGGAAAGATGCGGCTCGGCACCAGGTCGATGCCCTCGGGCTGCACCCTGCCGTCGAAGACCGGCCAGGTGCGCGGGTTCGATGCCATGCCGATGCTGAGCTGGAGGTTCATGGGGGAGGGAGGTGAGGTTGGATGCCGGACTGCTCAGGCAGCCTTCAGCACTGGCAACTTGCCAATTTCCTTGCCGAGCCGGTCCGCCTCGGTTTCGAGATCGTAGCGCGCTTGAAGATTCATCCAGAACTGGGGCGTAATGCCGAAGTAATGGCCGAGCCGCAGTGCGGTATCGGCGCTGATGCCGCGCTTACCGTGGACGATCTCGTTGACGCGCCGGGGCGGCACGCCGATGTCCTTGGCAAGCCGGTACTGGCTCACTGCCATCGGGGTGAGGAACTCCTCGGCGAGGATTTCGCCTGGGTGGATCGGCGCAAGCTTTTTCATCGCAATGCCTCAGTCGTGATAATCGACGATCTCCACATCTTCCGCTCCGCCTGCCCGCCACGCGAAGCAGATGCGCCACTGGTCGTTGATGCGGATGCTGTGCTGCCCCTTTCGGTCCCCCGTCAGTGCCTCAAGCCGGTTGCCGGGAGGAACCCGCAGTTCGTCCAGCCGATGTGCCGCCGCCAGCATTTCGAGCTTGCGCCGTGCCACCGACTCGACGTTGCGGAAGCGCGGAACGCGTTCGCGCTCGAACAGGCGGCGCGTATCATCGTCGCGGAACGACTTTATCATTTCCCCGTATATTAACGGGCGCCGTTATTATTATCAACCTGTCGTGGGATAGCAATGAGGGTCAGCGCGGAGTTGAGTTCTTTGGCCGCCGCGATGGACAATGCGGCTTTGCACCCATTCGATGCCGATGATCTCTGGAAGGAAGCGTCATGCCCTACGTCGCCGCCGATGACGGCGTGAGGCTCTACTACGAGGAAGCCGGACAGGGCACGCCGGTCCTGTTCGTGCACGAGTTCCTCGGCGAGTACCGCAGCTGGGAGGCGCAGTTGCGCCATTTCTCGCGGCGCTACCGCTGCATCGCCTACAACGCGCGCGGCTATCCGCCGTCGGACGTTCCGGAGCGGGTCGAGGACTATTCCTTCGAACACCAGCGCGCCGGCGTCCGGGCCATGCTCGACGGGCTCGGGATCGACAAGGCGCACGTCGTCGGGCTTTCGATGGGCGCGTTCGCGACCTTCTATTTCGGCATGCAGTGGCCGGAGCGCGCGCTGTCGCTCACCCTCGCGGGCATCGGCTCGGGCTCGATGCCCGAGGGCCGCGCCAAGTTCAGGCAGGAATCGGAAGCCGCCGCCGAGCGGCTGCTCGCGGAAGGCTGGGAGAAGAACGCGGAGATCCGCGGCCTGGGTCCGACCCGCGTGCAGTTGCAGAGCAAGGACCCGCGCGGCTTCGCAGAATTCATCGCCCTGCTGAAACGGCATTCGGCGAAGGGTTCGGCGCTGACCTTGAGGGGCTATCAGGCGCTGCGTCCGCCGTTACAGGATTTCCGGGAGCCGATGGGCAAGTGCACGGTGCCGACCCTGATCGTGAGCGGCGACGAGGACGAGCCCTGCCTGGACGCCTCGCTGATGCTCAAGCGGAGCATGCCCTCCGCCGGCCTCGCGATCCTGCCGCAGACCGGACACGCCTGCAACCTCGAGGAGCCCGAGTTGTTCAACATGCTGTGCGAGAAATTCTTCCACCAAGTCGAGTCCGGGCAATACCGGATGCGCGATCCGCGCGCGAAGTCCGATCACATGCTCTGAAGGGCGGGGCTGAACAGGGTGGCCACAGGACGCAACGCGCCCTGCCCCTGCGGCAGCGGCAGGAAATACAAGCACTGCTGCGGCGCGCCCGGGCGCGAGGTCCAAACGGCGCGCGGGCCCGCCTCGCCCGCGGAGGCGCTCGGCCTCGCATCCCGGCTGCTGCAACGGGGGCAGCTCGCGCAGGCCGAGCGGCTCTACCGGCAGGTCCTCGCCGGCGATCACGCCAATGCGCAGGCGACGCATTTCCTGGGCATGTGCCTGTTCCGGGAAGGTCGCCGCGACGAGGGGCTCGCGCAGCTCAGGCGCTCGGTGGCGCTCGAGCCATCGAACGACATGTTCTGGCTCAACCTGGGCATGGTGCTCATCCAGTCGAACGCGCTGGGCGAGGCGCAGGCCGCGCTGCGCCGCGCCGTGGCCGCCCGGCCCGATTCGCCGGCGGCGCACAACTATCTCGGCGTGGCGCTGCAGAGCGCGGGGCGGCATCCGGAGGCGGCCGCGTCGTTCGAGCGCGCACTCGAACTGAATCCGGCGGACGACGCGGTCCACAACAACTTCGGCTACGCGCGGCTGCAGTGCGGCGAAGTCGAGGCGGCAGGCGCGCATTTCCGCCGCGCGATCGAGATCAATCCGAACAACGCCATGGCGCACAACAACCTCGGCAACGCCCTGCGCGCGCTCGGCGACCCCGCGGGAAGCCTGGCGAGCTATCGGCGCGCGGTGCGGATCGACCCCGGCATTCCGATGGCACGCTTCAACCTGGGCCGCGCGCTGATCGACACCGGCGAGCCGGAAGCGGCGCTCGAGCACCTGCGCGCTGCGGTGCGGCTCGCGCCCGAATCGGGAGCGGCGTGGCAGTGGCTCGCCGAGGTCCTCGCGCAGTTCCGCTTCGACGCCCATGACCCGGGTATCGAGGCCGAGCTCGTCGCGTGCCTTTCGCGTCCGGACCTGGAGCCCGTCTACCTCGCGCAGGCCGCGGCGAGCCTGCTTCGCGCCGATGCGTCATTCCGTGTCCTGCTGCCGCCGGCGGACGGCGCAGATGCCGGCGCGCCGGCGCTGGGCGAAGAGCTGCTGCGGCGGCTCGCCCGGCCGCTGTTCCTGCTGCTGCTCGAGTACACCTTCATTCTCGAACCCGATTTCGAGCGGCTGGTCGCGAATGTCCGCCGCGCCGCCGCCCTCGCCTGGGACGCGGGCGCGCTCGGCGGCGGCTCCGGGCTGCGCGAGGTCCTCGGCGCCATCGCGCACCAGGGCTTTCTCACCGAGTATCTGCACGAGGAGCGCGACGACGAGGCGCGCATCGTCGTGCAACTGAAGGCGGAACTGGAGGCGAAGCTCGCGCAAGCGGAGTCGCCGGACGAGGCCGAGGTCGCGCTCTACGCGTGCTACCGGCCGCTCGCGACGCTGCGGGGGGCCGGATCGCTGCCCGCGTCGAACGCCTCGACGCTGGGCCGCCTGGTCGTGCGCCAGGTCCGGGAGCCCGCCGAAGAAGCGCGCATCGCCGCGAGCCTGGGAAGCCTCACCCCGATCGGCGACGCGGTGTCGCGCGCGGTCCAGGCGCAATACGAGCAGCGTCCCTACCCGCGCTGGCTGCGCGCGCCTTCGACCGGCGGTGCCTACCCGCTCGCGCTCAGGCTGCGCATGCTGTTTCCGCATGCCGCCGCAGGCGCGGGGGCGGTTCCGGAAAACCCGTCCATCCTCATCGCCGGCTGCGGCACCGGCAGGCACGTCGCGATCTCGGCGGCGCTCAACCCGCAAAGCCGCATCCTCGCGATCGACTTGAGCCGCGCGAGCCTCGCGTACGCGGCAAGGCGCGCGCAGGAGAGCGGGATTCGCAACGTCGAGTTCGCGCAGGCGGACATCCTGGAGCTCGGCCGGCTGGAGGAGCGCTTCGACGTGGTCGAGTGCTCCGGGGTGCTCCACCACCTCGAGGATCCCGTGGCGGGCTGGCGCGTGCTCACCTCACTGCTCGCCCCGGGGGGCAAGATGAAGATCGGCCTGTACAGCGAGACCGCGCGGCGCGCCGTCGTGGCCGCACGGCAATTGATCGCCGAGCGGGGTTACGCCGCCGATCCGCAGGGCATGCGCGAGGCGCGCGCAGCGATTCTCGCCCTGCCGGTCGATCACCCGGCGCGCGCGGTCGCGGGATCGATCGACTTCTATTCGCTGTCGGGCTGCCGCGACCTCCTGTTCCACGAGAAGGAGCGCCGCTACACGCTGGATCAGATCGAAGCGATCCTCACCGATCTCGGGCTCGAATTCCTCGGCTTCGAATTCGAATTCGCCGCGCCGCGCCTGGAATACCTGCGCGAATTTCCGCACGATCCGGCGGCGATCTCACTCGCGAACTGGGCGCAATTCGAGGTGCGCCATCCGGACACCTTCGCCGGCATGTACCAGTTCTGGGTCACGCCGAAGGCCTATGCTCGAGGGCCATGAATCCAGAGCCTCCGACACCCGTTCGGCCTCCACCGCGCCCCGGAAAGCCGTATACGGGCTCTGGCAGGGCAGACGGGTCGATAGGTCTCGCGGGCGGATCGAGACCATTTGACCGCTACAGGGAATCCCGGTCCGCCATGCCGGCCATTGCTTCTTCGAGAAAACTGCAGTCGTAATAGTCCGAAGCCCGTCCGGGCGCCTTCTTCGGCACGCCATATTTCGATCGAAGCGCAATGACGGTGTCGAGAGCATCGAGGTCGACCGTCCCGCTGAGGGGAAAGCCATTGGTGGGATCGAACAGAATCGCGTGCGCCGTCGCCGCGGAGCTGGCGTCGGCTTGCGGGGTGTGCCTATGGTAGATGCTGAACGCTTCTTCGCTGTGGGTCGGGTCATGCAGCCAGCGTACTGCGGTCATGAAGGCGCGGATGAATCCGACCACAGCCTCGCGGTTGGCAAGGGCCCAGCTCCTGCGAGCGGCCCCGACCTGTCCCTGATACTTCCCAAGGACGGCGATCGCCGTATCGAGTACGTTGAAGCCACGCGCCCGCAGCAGGTCCTCGAACGGGGAGTTCAGCAGGCAGCCTGCGTGCTTCTTTGCTGACAAGGCCAGATACCGCTCCTGTGCCCCGCCGACGCTGTCCAGCCGGTACTCGCCTGGCTTCAACCCCCCATGATCGAGCATCGCCGCGAGGACCAGCGCGTAGCCGGTGGTCCTCGCGTCCACCGATAGGGTCCTGCCGCGAAGGTCCGAATAGCTTGCGATTTCCGGCTGCGTGACCAGCGTCGGAAATACGCGCGTATCGGCCGCCATGAACGCAAACAAGTCAGGACCGGAGATCGGTACTTCCCCCTGCCCCTCGCGGTAGGCCACGATGTTGTCAATTAGCGTGATTGCAATGTCGAAGCGGCCCTCGATCAAGCCGGTGAGCTGGAAGACCGATCCCGGGGTCGGCGTCACCTCGAGCTCAATGCCGTTGCCCGCGAACCAGCCCTTTTCCTGCGCGACCCAGATGGGCCAGTTGAAGCCGCCGGGAAAAACAACGAGTCTCACAGGTCGAAGACGATCTGTCGCAGACGCCTGCATCCGGATTCAATCGACGGTCGCCCCCGAGGCCTTCACCAGCGGCGCCAGTCTCCTTATGTCGCTTTCCATCAGTGCCCGGAATGCTTCGGGCGAGTTGGTGAGACCCTCGGCACCAATCCTGGCGAAGACTGCCTTGACGTCGTCCGAGGCGACGGCCTTTGCGAATTCGGCACCGAGCTTGCTGATGATCGCAGGCGACGTTCCAGCGGGCGCCAAGATGCCTGAATAGACAACGAGTTCGAAATTCGGGAAGCCTGACTCCATCAATGTCGGCACTTCGGGCGCCGCGCCGACGCGCTTGGCCGACGTCACGGCGAGTCCGCGCATCTTGCCCGCTTTCACGTTCGCGACAGCGGGAGGCATGCTCAGAAACGAGAAGTTCACCTCGTTCGCCAGGACGGCTTGTGCCGACGGCGTGCTTCCCTTGTATGGGACGTGCACGACATCGGTCACGCCGGCCGACCGGGTCAGGATTTCCGCCGCGATCTGGTTGGCCGTGCCGCTGCCCGCTGATGCATACGTGCTCTTGCCGGAGTTGGCTTTCAGGAACGCGACCAGCTCCTCGACGGTCTTCGCAGGCTGATTCGGATGCACGACCAGCATGAGCGGAGAAAAGGCGACCAGCGTGATCGGTGCGAAGTCCTTGACAGAATCGTAGGGCAACCTGCGGTACATCGTGGCATTGATCGCATGGGCTGTCATGTCCTGCAGCCAGATCGTATAGCCGTCCCGGGGCGATCTGGCCACATAGTTGGCGGCGAGCGTGGATCCGGCGCCGGGCTTGTTCTCGACCACGATCTGCTCGCCGATCGACGATGAAACCTTGGCCGCGAGCGTGCGACCGAGGACATCGGAGATTCCTCCCGCCTCGAAACTGAGAATCAAACGGATGGGCTTGGTCGGGTACTGTGCCTGAGCCTGCACGAACGCAGATCCGGTTGCGCCGAGTGCGATGGAGATCGCGACGAGACTGCGACAAAGCATGTTCACTTTCATCTCCTCCAGGGTTACGAGTACGCCTCCGAATCAATCAAGAATACGGCCGAGCCGGCTTTGGGAGCCGGGCGTCCCCGCCTGCCCGGCCCCTAACGGCCAACCGAAAGCGGCCGCGCGCTTCGGCATGATGCTCAGAAAGAAGGCGGGGCACTGACCCAAATTGCCTCCGCCTTGCGCTTGCTTCGGTTGCACCAGCGATGCGGCAGCTCGCTGTTGAAATAGATGCTGTCCCCGGTGGACAGGTCGTGCCAGACCCCGCCGACCTCGACCTTCAATCGTCCTTTCAATACGACCACGCCGTCTTCGCCTTCATGCGAAAACGCCGGCCCGCTCTGCGCACCCGGCGCAGCGTGAAGCCACAGAATCGAGGTACGTCGGCGCAAGTCCGGGCTCAACAGTTCGTAGCTTATGTTCGAAGCAGGAAGCGTGATGCGCTTCCTCTCGCGACGCCGAACGATGCCGACCCTTGCCGTGCCCATCGCGCGGTCGGCCTTGAACATGAATGAACCGGCAGGTATGCCAAGTACGTCGGCAATGCGCTTCAGGGAGCTCACTGACGGCGTCAGCAGATTGCGTTCGACCTGACTGAGAAAACTTATCGAGAGCTCCGTCATGGACGCCAACTGCGTCAGCGTCAGTTCCTTCTGCTTTCGGACTCTGCGGATATCGGACCCCAGAGAAAAAAGCTCTCCGGCACGCCCTTGCCTTGCTTTGATGGTGCGCTTGTTGCCTGATCGCGTGGTTATCGATGATCGGGCCATTGTTAGAACGCGTCCCTGTCCGTTGAGTTGGAGACGGCATTCAAACCGGATGGGACATCCTCACGGGCCATGAATACCCTTTCCACCGTTTGTCCGAGCTTCAGATCATCCGAACGGCCGGCAAGAACGATGCGGCCTTCTCGAAGAATATAGGCGCGTTGACTGAGGGAAAGCGCCTCGGCGACGTTCTGTTCGATGAGCAACACTGAAACGCCGTTGCGGTTAATTGCCCGGATGGACTTCTCCACCGCGCTTCGCATGTAAGGCGACAGGCCAATGAACGGTTCATCGATCAACAGGAGCCGGGGGCCGCTCATCAAGCCTCGCGCGATGGCGCACATCTGCTGCTCGCCGCCGGAGAGTGACCTGGCAATCTGCGCCCGGCGTTCCTTCAGCAGCGGGAAGAGCGCATAGGCCTGTTCCAAGCCGCGGGAAATCGACGTCTTCTGGGCGCGCGGGCCGCATCCGAGCACCAGGTTCTCAAGTACCGTCATGTCCGGAAACAGCCGATGTCTCTCCAGGACGTGGGAGACGCCCATACCGATCATCGCATGCGCAGGAAGCGTGTGAAGTGGCCGGCCCTCGAACAGTATTTCTCCGCTCCAGATCGGGATGAGCCGGGAGATGCTGTTCATCAGTGTGCTCTTCCCGGAACCGTTGGGCCCCATCAATGCCACGATTTCTCCCGCGTCGACATGGATCGCGACGTCCCAAAGTATCTGGACGCTGTCGTAGCCGGACGAGATTCGGCGAACGTCAAGCATCGTCGCCGTCGTCGGTACCAAGATACGCGTTCACCACCCGCCGATCCTGCGTGACCATGGCAGGCTCTCCCTCCACCACCTTCTCGCCAAGATTCATCGCGATCAAACGGCCGACAAAGCGCTGGACCGCCGCCAGATTGTGCTCTATGAGTACGATCGTTACACCGCCGTCGCGTATCGACAGCAGGAGTTTGATCAGTCCCTCGATTGCGGCGAAATCCACCCCCCCAAAAGGTTCGTCGAGCAGCACGATCCTGGGCCGGGTGGCCAGTGCCCGGCCGATCTCGAGACGCTTCCTCTGTCCCGTACTGGCTCCCCGGGCGGGCGTATCCCAGTGCTGCGCGAGCCCGACCTGGTCCAGGCAATGGAAGGCGTGCTTGCGCGCGTCCGCGAGGTTCTTCTGGCCTGCAAGCGAGGCCACGACGACGTTGTCGAGAAAAGTCATTGACGAAAAAGGGCGCGAGGTCTGGAATGTCTTTACCAGGCCGCGGCGGGCGATGTGCTCGGGCGTCCGGCCTGCGATGTCGAGCTCATCGAGCAGAACCTCTCCGCTGTCCGGACGTATGTACCCGGCGATGGCGCTGAACAGTGTCGATTTCCCCGCGCCGTTCGGGCCGATGATCCCCAGGATCTCGCCGCGTGCAACGTCAAAGCTGACCGCATTGAGCGCCTTCAATCCGCCGAACGCACGGGAAACCCCGCGCACCGAAAGCAGTGCGGTCATGGGCCCTCGTCGTCAACAAGGTGGATGTCGATATTCTCGCCTCCTTGGCGCCAGACACGTTCGCCGATCTCCTTCAGCAGATCCCATTGCGATGGATCGATATGCGCAAAGACGTTGACCGGGGCGTCCCCTCTCCACTCCCTGACGATCTCGGGACCGTAAAACATTCCTATTGCCTCGAATCCCGTGTGTTCATATGCGTCGGCCCATTCGCAAAAATAGATGACATCACCCAGGCTCACCCGGATGCTCTGCTGTTCCCGCGGGGGTTTTGCGGCCAGGTTGAGCGGAACGAAGATCTCACGCCCCGACCAACGCGCCTGAAACACCTTGGCCTGCATCGGCAGTGCATTCGAAATGCACTCGATCGTCCGCTTGGCCTCGGCCGCAAGCTTCGCCTTGAGCCTGCCGCCCCGCTCGAACCGGAATTCAAGATGCATCGATTGTCGTCCTGCTTGAGTCATCGCCGCACGCCCTTGATCAGCTTGGCACGTACTCGCGTCGTTCCCGCCTCGCGCGGAACAGACCGGCCAGCCCGTCGGGCCTGTAGACCGAGATAAGCATGATCAGGAATCCATAGATCAACAGATCCACGTTTCGCCCGGTCCCGGAAAACAGCACGCGGGAATACTCGGAAATCGGGACCAGGACGATCGCACCCAGTATAGGCCCGGCCACCGTCCCGGCGCCGCCCAGTATCGGAATCAGCGCAATCACCACGGAAAACGAAAGCGCGAGCACGCTGAAGGGGTCGATGAACAGGACGTACTGCGCGAAGAATACGCCCCCGGTTCCCACGATGCCGGCGCTCAGCGCCATTGCGAGGAGTTTGTGCGATACCGGCGAAAAGCCGAGGCTCCTTGCGGCCTCCTCATCGTCCCGCAGCGCCCGCAGAATGTAGCCGAAGCGGGATTGCTCCAGCCACCAGACGCATGCGGTAACCGCGGCGAGCATCCCGAGCGCGATGTAGTAGTAGGGAACCTTGTTCCTGTGGAACTGCAGGTTCAGCAGCCCCTGCTCCTTCACCGGCAGCTGCAGTCCCATCGCGCCCCCCACCCAGTCCCACGCCGTAAAAAGCTGGAACACGGATTCCGCGACGACCAGGGTTGCGATGACGAAGTAGTGTCCTTTCAGGCGAAAACAGGGAATTCCGACCAGCACGCCTGCGGCAGCCGCTACCGCGCCTCCGGCCGCCATACCTAACCAGGGATTCAGCCCCCGC
>Ga0080064_1003497_pt1 | contig 22563 bp, 19 predicted proteins | sample Subgrocontami54m_FD_69260 | JGI IMG/M metagenome (GOLD analysis project Ga0080064, IMG submission 69260) | Subsurface groundwater microbial communities from S. Glens Falls, New York, USA - GMW46 contaminated, 5.4 m (SPADES assembly) (version 2) ...
TCCATAGCAAATCCTATCCGTTTACGAATGAAATACCGTAATACTTCTTCTCGTGGCCGTTCTGCGTAATGACTGTGATCGTACTTGTAGCCGACTTGGTCCCTGTACTTGCAGGAAAGCTTACGACCAATCCTTTTTTTGTTTTGGCAACGCGGCTCTGATCGAGGAGATAAATATCACGCGCGAATTCCTGTCGTGAGTATTCCTTGGATTGGCCGGGCAGCAAGGTCAGCAGGTTGTAGACTTCAAGCAACGGAATGACCACGCGTGTGTTCACGAGATCTTTCGGTCGAGTAGCGACGGCGACCGAATACGCATTATACAGAGACTCTAGGAAGACCTCCGGCTTGAATCGTACAGGCTTGTTTTGTAGTTCCCTAAGGTGGTTGACAAATATGGAGGGGCGTAGCCCTCTTTCGCGCTTCTTGTCAATCAGGATAGCGCGTTCGTTGGGCAAGATGCGGACGAGAAACGGATAACAGTACAGCCTATCGTCTTGTTCAAAAACCTTCACACCCATTTGCTTTGCGGTCTGGAGGATCTCAGAGAGAAAATCCCTGCCGGATAGATAAGCTTCCTCATCGAAATCCCAACCCTCTTTGGCGTTTGCGAATTGTTGCCGTAGTGCGGTAATGGCCTGATCTGCAGCTTCGATGGTCTTCCGCAATTCACGGAGGTCTCCGCTGTGGGCTGCCGCGCGAAACTTTTTAAGGGAACTGACTGTGGTAGTTGCGGCCTTGAAGGCGGCATCTGCGTCGGATTCGGTCTTTGCCAGTGCCTTTTCCAGACTGACTTCCATTTCTCCTCCTAAAACGGCTTCGCTCAGATTATTCATGGGGTCAGGCAGGGGCAGAGTCAGGCATGCCTAGCTGACTCTTTAGCCCCAGCTCCCTTTGCCCCGCTCATGCTAGCACCTTAAAGGCTCTCTCTCAAATTTCATCAGCAGCCTAAAAAGAATAACGCCCGGCTGGGAGAACCAGTCCGGGCGATGATGGGGGATCAAAGATGTGACCGGAGGGGGTGACCCAGCCGAAGTTAGTCTCGCGTAAAATAGGGCAAAATAGTAAAGAAGGCAACAGGAAAAAAACAGGCAAGAGGGTCTGGTTGTGGCTCGTGATCGTGACTCGTGGGTTGTAAAGGGTCTTCTACGGCCAAAGACGCCGAAAATCAAAAGACAGTTGGCGGTGATGTTTGTGGAGAGTTTCTAGTTTCGTGTATCGGTTTCGGGTTTAACTCGATCCTTCGATGAACTCAGGATCGACCCTGAGCAGGTTTCGACTGAACTTGTTCGATTGTCCTCGACCCTGAGTGCTCGGACCGAAGGGAGGCTCACGACCGAAGTCAGCCGAAGGTTCCCAGATGCGAGGGCCGCGGGATCGTTACTCGTGTTCGTGTAACGAGAATGGATATGGGTCCGACTTTTACTGACCGAACCGGATCCGGATCACGCGATCGTCTCCGGCCCTGGGCCGGCCGCGCCCGTCCCGGTTGCTGGTGAGGATATAGATTCCATCGGCCCCCTCGACGACGTCGCGCAGCCGCCCCCATTGCCGCTCCCACAAGGGCTCAAAGCGAGCGACCTTACGCGGGTCGGCCGTGTCGAAGACGACGCGATAGAGAGATTCACCGCGCAGGCCGCCGAAAACGAGCGAGCCGGCCCATGGGCCGCGCGTGACGAAGGCGGCCCCGGTAGGGGCCCAAGTTTCGCGGTCGCCGCTCTGGAGAACCGGAGAGACCATGCCGGCACGGCTCTGATCTCCGGTGATGATCGGCCAGCCGTAGTTCGCTCCGCGCTCGATGAGATTGACCTCGTCCCGGCAGCAGCCCTTGAGGCCGCCGCTCGGCCCATGTTCGGTGGCATAGAGTCTGCGAGTCGCCGGCTGCCATGCCAATCCCTGCGGATTGCGATGGCCGTAGGAATAAACCGGAGAGCCGGCGAAGGGATTATCCGCCGGAACCGTGCCGTCGGCATTGAGCCGCAAGATTTTACCGTTGAGCGATGAAAGATCCTGGGCGAGAGAAGGGTTCTGCGCGTCGCCGACCGACCAGTAAAGTTTTCCATCGGGACCGAATTTTACCCGGCCCCCATCGTGGTTCCCGCTGCCCGCGACGCCATCGAGCAGGACCTTGTCCAGGCTGCCCCTGTTTTTGGCGGGATCCTCCCTGAGCCGCGCCAGCCGGTTGGTCAAGCGGCCGTCTTTTCCGCGATAGGTATAAGCCGCGTAGACGAATCGATTCCGGGAAAAGTCGGGGTCCAGCGCCAGACCGAGAAGGCCGGATTCGCTTTGCTCGACCACCTCGAGACGCATCCATGGCTCCGCTTCGAGACGGCCATTTTTCACCACCCGAATGCGGCCCGCGCGCTCGCTCACAAAAATTCGCCCGTCCGGAGCGAACGCGATGGCCCACGGAGTCTCGAGCCCTTCGACGACACTCTCCGGTGTCGCGCCCGGCGGCGTGCCCGCCCATGCCGGCTCGAAGAAGGCTCCACCCCGGACGGAGATCCCGCAAAGGAGAACGGCGCAAGCTAAAACGGTTCCCGGAATTTTCATAGACATTCCTCCGAATACCGGCGGGACGCCTTCAATTCAAATCCCGGGCGCCTTCCCACGCCGGCGCGAAACCGGGACGGCCGCTCCCGGATTCCGGAATAAGGAAACTCAGCAAAGAGGCGAACACCAAGAGACCCGCCGTAATCACGAAGGCGATAGAATAAGTTCCTAACTCGTCGTACGCCCACCCGCCGAGATAGGCGCTGGCGGCGGCGCCAATCTGATGGACAAAGTAAACCCAGCCGAAGATCGTCCCGGTGGAGTGGCGCCCATAGAGATCGGCGATCAAGGCCGAGGTCATCGCCGCGCTGCCGACCCAGGCCAAGCCGGCAAGCCCGCCGAGGAGGTAAAGCTGGAGCGGCGTTTCAGCGAACAGAAGCAATAGAAACCCGGCCGCGCGCACGAGATAGATCAAGGCGAGCATATTTTTCCGCCCGAGATAATCCGAGGCAACGCCCAGGGTGATGGAACCCAGGATTCCCACCAGCCCCAGTATCCCCAGCGCCGATGAGGCTTCCATCGATGAGAAACCGTGGTCGACGAGCATGGGCACGCCGTGAGTAGAAAGAAGATTCATGCTGAAGCCGCAGGTAAAATAACCGGCCGCGAGGAGCCAGAAAGATTTCGTGCGGCAGGCGTCCGCCAACCCAACGCGTTCAACGGGTTTTCCGCCGCCTCTCATCGGAGCGGCTGGATTCGCTTCCACCGGATCGCCGTCGGGCCGGAGCCCGATTTCCTCCGGCCGGTCGCGGACGATCCAGAGCGCCGCCGGGAAGATCACGAGGAAAACTGCCACCGCCAGGAACGCGTAGGCGTTCCGCCAGCCAAAAAAATCGATCAGGAGCGCGCTGACCGGCGTCATCAAGCCGATGCCTCCCATCGCGCCGGCGGAGAGAAGGCTTAAAACCGCGCCTCTTCGTTGCACGAACCACTGATTGAGAAGGGCCTGAAAAGTCACCTGCCCAGTCGCGCCAAAGCCGATCGCCGCTACCAACCCATACCAGAAAAAAAACTCTCCGGAGGTCGTCGCCCGTCCCGTGTTGTAGAGCGCCAGCGCCAGTAGCGCCGTTCCGCCCATGAGGAGACGCCTGCAACCCCAGGCATCGGCCAGCTTGCCGACGATCGGCGAGCTTAGTGCGAAGACGAGCATGCTCACGGCAACGCCGGCGGAGAGGGTGGTGCGAGAGAGGCCGGTTCCCGAGGCCATGGGAAGGAGAAAAGGGCCGAAAGCGGAACGCGCTCCCATCGAGAGAATAAGGCCGAAAAAGGCCGCGGCCGCGATGGTCCAGCCGTAAAAGATCCCGCCGTTTCGTGCAGACAAAAAATCAGGGACGCCGCGCATGGAAGGAATGATGAAGAGTAGCGACCGGGGGATGTGATGTCAACGGAAGAAAAGATAGGACGTGTGTTCCTCGGGAGAAAACCTTTTCTCGCGCAGGACAGACGAAGAAGCCGAGGACTTACCTTCATCGGAGCTCCGCAACTCCGGCGACTCCTCAGCTTTTCCGTCGCATCGCCGGCCGGAGGCTCTTAACCGAGTCCGCCCAGCTTTTTCTTCATCGGCCGAGGGGGAGCTGCTCCTCATCGGCTCTTTTTTGGTCCATCGGTTCCGAAGGGAGGAAACCTGGAGGGCTGAGGCACCGGGACGAAAAGGTCGGAGCAGGCCCCGGCGATGGAAGAGCCCATCCAAAAGGGGACGGGGCGGCGGCCCTCGATGCACTGTACCATTGCCTCAGCCCGGAAGATTTTCTCCCAAGGAACCGGACCCGGTTGCATCTTATCCGGTAACCCAATAAATTTGCCTCGATTATTTTTGAGGAGGTGGATCGTGTCGTATCGCATCATTGGCCGGCCGATACCTCGGAACGAGGTGGCGGGAAAAGTCACCGGCGACGCGCGCTATACTGAGGATGTCCTGCTCCCGGGAACACTTTGGGGCAGGGCCTTGCGGAGTCCTTACCCCCACGCGCGCATCGTGAACACCGATACCTCGCGCGCGGAGCGGGCCCCGGGCGTGCGGGCCGTCCTCACCGGAAAGGACGTCAAAGGCATTCTCTACGGCCGGCGTTACTGCGACCTGCCCGTGCTGGCGCAGGACCGCGTCCGTTTTATCGGAGAGCGCGTGGCGGCGGTGGCCGCCGACGACCGGGAGGCGGCAGAAGAAGCGCTGGCGCTTATCCGCGTGGACTACGAGGAACTCCCCGCCGTCTTTGACCCTCTCGAGGCTGCGCGGGAAGGCGCGCCGGTCATTCACCCGGACGTCAACAGTTACCGGGGACTTCCGAAGCCTCTGCCGGCCCCTTCGAACGTCTTCGTGAGAAACGTCTGGGAGCGCGGGAATTTGGCCGCGGGATTCGCCCAGTCCGATCTCGTCGTTGAGAATACCTTCTCCGTCCCGCGCGTCCACCAGGCCTTTCTGGAACCCCACTGCTGCCTGGTCTGGATCGACGGTGAAGGCAGAGTCGAGGTCTGGTCTCCGAACAAGGCGCCCCACGGGCTTAAGGAGAGCATGGCCGCCGCGCTCAGTCTTCCTCCGGAGCGGATCCGGATCAACCCCATCTCGATCGGAGGCGACTTCGGCGGCAAGGGATGTCCCATCGACGAGCCCCTCTGCTACTTTCTGGCGCTCCGGAGCGGACGGCCGGTGAAGATGGTCATGGACTATCAGGAAGAGTTCACGGCCGGAGCGCCCCGCCATGGCGGGGTGATTCATTTAAAAACCGGCGTGAAGCGGGACGGGACGATCGTCGCCCATCAAATGGAAGCCGTCCTTGACAGCGGCGCCTATGGAGGCATCCGGCCTTCGGCGCCGATCGGAGGCCCTTCCCACACTTGCGGGTGCTATAAAATTCAAAATTCCCGTCTTGAAGTCCTGCGGGTCTACACCAACAACATCCCGGGCGGCCAGATGCGCGCGCCGGGCGAGCCGCAGGGATTCTTCGCCGGCGAATCGCATATCGACTGCGTGGCCCGAAAGCTCGGCATGGACCCGCTCGATTTCCGTCTCAAGAATCTTATCGAAGAGGGAGACCCCACACTGACCGGGGCCCGCTACAAAGGAATAAAAGCGAAAGAGACTCTCCAGGCGGCGGCCAAGGCGGCGAGGTACAAAGCCCCTAAGGGGAAAAACATCGGGCGCGGCATCGCGATGGGCTATCGCGCTCCCGGCGGCGGGGCCGCTTCTCTGACCGTGGAACTTAAGCCCGACGGCTCGGTCGTCCTTCACACATCGGTCTACGAGCAGGGCACGGGGACCTACACGACGCTCAGACAAATCGTGGCCGAGGAATTGTCGTTGAGTCCTGACGAGATTCAGATCGATATCGTCGACACCGACTCCGGCGTTTCTTTCGACTCCGGCATCGGCGGGAGCCGCGGGACCCGCGTGATCACCGGGGTAGCGTTTCAGGCCGCCGGTAAAGCGAGGGAGGAGCTGTTCGAGCTTGCGGAGCGGACGCTCGGGTGGCCGCGCGCGGAAATTTCCCTCGCGGGAAAAAATGTCGTCCGTAAAAAAACCCGCGAGCGTAAACCGTGGAAAGAACTTCTTTCACGGCTGGGCCGCTCGATCCGTCAACAGGCCGTAAACCGGGACGACGAGCAATCCCCCGTCACCTCCTTCACCGCTCAGGTCGCCGAGGTCTCCGTGGAGCCGGAAACGGGCCGGGTCAAGCTCCTCGGCCTCACCACCGCTCACGACACCGGCACCATCGTGAACCCGATCGGTTTTCAGGGACAGATCGACGGCGGCGTGATTCAAGGCCTCGGCTACGGTTTGATGGAGCAGATCGTCGTAGAAGACGGCCGCGTCGCGACCACAAACTTCGGGGATTACAAGATTCCCACCGCCAGGGATATCCCGAAGCTACGGACCGTTCTGGTGAAGGCCGATGGAGGCGTGGGACCTTACAAGACAAAGGGGATCGGCGAGAACCCGATTTCGCCGGTAGCCGCGGCGATCGCGAACGCGGTGGAAGACGCCGTCGGGGCGCGGATCCGCGACCTGCCGGTCACGGCGGAGAAGGTTCACGAAGCCCTGAAAAAAAGCGGAAGAAAAAAAGATTGAAAGTTGGCCAATCTTAATGCTAGCTTTAAACTGATGTTACAGGGACACCGAGGGCTTGGATAACTATGCAAAATCCGGCTAAGACGGCACTACACCGGAGCCATTCAAAGCGAAATGCCCGAGTGCCTGACGCCATAGCGACCGCAGAGGAGGCAAGGAAAAGCCTGAATGCCACGCTCGATCCGGTTCGACGGAGCATGTATGGCCAGTTTTTCACTCCGCCCGCGACCGCTCGACTCATGGCGTCTATGAGCACGACTCCGCTGAAGCGCGTGCGCCTGTTGGATGCCGGCGCTGGGGTTGGAGCGCTGACGGCAGCTTGGGTTGCGGAAATATGTTCACGACCAGCGTGTCCTAAAGAAGTCACGCTGACGGCCTATGAACGAGATGAAGCCCTGCTACCTGCCTTACGGCGGACGTTGACGGCATGCGAGCAGGCATGCGCCGCAGTAGGGATTACCTGCAAATGGGAAGTACGAGCATCCGATTTCATCGAAGCGATTGTCGATGCGCTGGACGTAGGACTCTTTCAGACCAAGCAGCTCGGCTTTGATGTCGCCATCCTCAATCCGCCATACAAGAAGTTCCGGGCTGAGTCCCGGACTCGCCAGCTTCTGCGTCGGCTCAACATCGAGACGAGTAACCTCTATACGGCTTTTTTAGCGCTCGTAGTGCTGCTGCTAGATGACGGTGGTGAGCTTATCGCCATTACACCAAGGAGTTTCTGCAACGGTCCTTACTTCCTGCCATTCCGGCAGCACTTACTACGACACGTAAACCTCACGCGGTTTCACGTTTTCGAGTCTCGCGATCATGCTTTCCGTGACGACGAGGTACTGCAAGAGAATGTGATTCTTCGCGCAGTGAAAGGCGTGCCACAGCAACCCCTAGTGTGCATCTCCCAGAGTCGCACGCCTGACGATCCAATCAATATGGAGCGAAGCGTTCCTTTCGAGCGCGTCGTGCGACCTGGCGACTCTCAGGCATTTATCCACCTTGTTCCAGATGACGATGGTCACGTGCTTGCTGAAGCAATGGAGAGGCTGCCCTGCACGCTTGACGAATTGGGGCTGTGCGTGAGCACGGGGCGTGTCGTGGACTTCCGTGCTAAGCAGTGGTTGCAGGTGGAACCGACCTCAGGGGCTGTTCCCCTGATCTATCCCACCCACTTCGACAACGGTCTTGTCCGTTGGCCAAAGGCTGGTACGAAGAAACCTAACGCTATCGTGCACAACACTGACAGCGCATCACTTATGGTACCGGCAGGCGTCTATGTGCTGGTGAGGAGATTCTCAGCAAAAGAGGAACGGCGCCGAGTGGTAGCCGCCGTCTTTGACCCTTGCACCGTCCCATGTGAAGTTGTGGGCTTCGAGAACCATGTCAACTACTTCCACGAACGAGGAGCGCCGCTAGATCGACCACTTGCCTGGGGCCTCTCGGCGTTCCTGAACTGCTCGCCACTCGACATCTATTTCCGACAGTTCAACGGACATACCCAGGTGAATGCTACCGACCTTCGGTCCCTGCGTTATCCGACAAGGGCCGTCATTACCGAGCTTGGATGCCGGGTACAAGGTGTGCTTCCGGCTCAGGGCGAGATCGACGCGCTTGTAGCCGAAATCGTCAAGGTGCGTTGATGGCCAACAGCCGGACGCGGCGCATCGTGGAAGCTCAAGAAATCCTCACGGTTTTTGGCCTACCAGCGGAGCAACGGAACGAACGGGCTGCGCTGACCCTTCTCGCACTGCTTGATCTCCCCCCGCAGAAGTCCTGGGCCGCTGCTGGCGACCCACTCCAGGGTGTGACCCCGATCATGGAGTTCGTAGCCAAGCACTACGGCAAGAAATGGGCGCCGAACACACGTGAGACTGTGCGGCGATTCACGCTGCACCAGTTTGAGCAAGCCGGACTAGTTGTAGCCAATCCCGACCAGCCCGATCGCCCGACAAACAGTCCGAACTACTGCTACCAGATTGAACCCTGTGCGTTGGATGCCATTCGTAAGTTTCGCGCGCCGGACTGGGACAATGCTCTTCGGCGGTATCTGGCGGACGCCCGGACACTCGCGCAGCGCTATGCACTGGTGCGTGACATGCGACGTATTCCGCTTGATCTTGCTCCTGGTGTCACGATCCGGCTATCGCCTGGCGGCCAGAACACTTTGGTAAAGAAGATAATCAACGAGTTTTGTCCTCGGTTCACGCCTAGCGGCAAACCGGTATACGTGGGTGATACACACAAGAAGTGGGCCTACTTCGATGCAGCTTATTTACGAGACCTCGGCGTTACTGTCGAGGAGCACGGGAAAATGCCCGATGTGGTCGTGCATTTCACCAAAGAAAACTGGCTTGTTCTGATTGAGGCTGTGACCAGTCACGGCCCGGTGAACCCAAAGCGTCTAACGGAATTGAGGGCCTTATTTGCTGGTAGCAAAGCAGGCTTGGTGTTCGTGACCGCTTTTCTAGATCGTCGGGGACTCTTAAAGTACCTGGGAGAAGTTGCGTGGGAAACTGAAGTCTGGGTCGCGGATGCTCCAGACCACATGATTCACTTCAATGGTGAGTGTTTCCTTGGACCCTACTGAACAGTGGCGGGGCCAGAATTTAGAGAAGGGGAAACGGTGGCAGGCTTTTGTTCTTTGCCTTTATAATCAGTCACGTTGAGGAACAGACAAATATCAAATAACCAAAGCCTGACACACACCATGACCTTGGTCGGGGACATAGTTCAAATCAGATGGTCATCGAGAGATCTATAGAATTCCCCCCAGAGTATCACCAAGCGGGTGTTTCTATAATGAGTTTTTTGGGGAAGTCCTGAGAAGAAAGTATCCGGGCCATAAGGCAACGGTTCGAATTGAACAAGACGACTTAAAAGTGCGAATGATCATTGAGCCTCTGATTGGCAAACCGGAGGTATTTGAAAGAGCTTTAGATGAATACGGTCTTGTGCTCACTGGGAAACTAACGCCAGAAGAATTCGCCAACGATCCCATCTTAGCCATCAATCTGAAGCACGAATTGCGGATGGCTCAGGCGAGGATAGAGTCTCAAAAGGAATTATTGAGCTATCAGGACCTTGGTCTGCGTGATAAAGACCGCCAGATTGAGCAGTTGATGGGCCTAATAGGTCAAGCTTTCCATGCGCCGAAGCCACAACATTTCGCGATAACGGTTTCGCCCATCATAAGCGCTGTGTCCAAAGTAGAGTTCGATGCATCGAACTCTGTCACGGGTATTTCTGACAACCTGAAGCGGTTGATGGAATTTCTTGAGGGTTCTGGTGATGAAACCGCCGTAATCGAAGAAATCCGCAAGGAGCTCCAGCGAGTTGATAGTAGCGATGCTGACGCTTTGAAGAAAGCCCCAGTGATGGATAAGTTGCGTAAATTGATCGAACAAATAAGTGATGCAGAGGGGAAAATAGGTAACGTTATCAAAACCGTAAAGCAAGGTGTCGCAACTGTACAAAGACTTGCGAAGTACTACAATGATGTCGCTCAGTGGTGCGGATTGCCGCAGGTACCGAAGCCATTTCTAGGCAGAGAAGAATAGGGTTAGGGGTCTGGCTTTTGATCTAGAAAAGGGAAAAGGGGTCTAAAAGAAAAGGGGTCAAATCCGCTCTTGGCTCTTTAGGTTGGTTCGCGAGAAGGTCAGTTCAGAAAAAGGAGTTTTTATTTTGGTCAGCCGCGAACAACCCGGAGCGGAAAACCCGTCTTCAGCGCGAGATCGAGGCCACCGACCGCCAGATCGACCAACTCGGCGGAATCACGTTTGGGGTTCAGGCATGACACCTGAAAAAAGGTGAAAAAAAGGATTGAAATAAAGCGGGAAGCAGCGTATAGTCCCTTCTCAACTCAGGAAGGAACAGCAGAGATTCTCTTCACCGAAGCCACAGGCTTTATCTCCCTTTTTCTCTACGCCAGCTTCTTCGAATGGGTTTTGCATCGCTTTTTGATGCATAAGCCCTTCTGGACGTATCCGTTTCGTTCGCACGCCTTGATCCATCACGGCATTTTTCGCTCGGGACCGAGCTATTTTCTCGCGAGCGACGAGCATCGGGAGAAAATCACCTTCGCCTGGTGGAACGCGCCTTTGATCATCGGTCTGCACGCCCCCGTCATACTTTGGATCCAACATCTCCTCCAGACGAACATCTTCTTTGGCGGGATAGCGGCCCTCGGCCTCTATTACTTCCTCTATGAATATCTCCATTTTTGCATGCATGTCCCTAAGGAGCGTTGGATCGAGAAGACGACCTGGTTCCGCTGGCTCGACGCCCATCACCATATGCACCACAAGCGCCACTTCAGCAATTTAAACGTCGTCCTTCCCCTGGCCGACCTCGTCTTTGGATCGCTCGTCCCGGCCAGAGACAGTATCCCCGCGCAAAAGAGAGTCCCGCTCCCATCCCTTTCCAGCAATTGATCTTTCCCTTTTGATCGCGTAGGCTTGGCTTCTCAAGACTTTTAGAAAGTTCATCTCTAAGCCCCTAAGACTTTCTATCGCCTTAGGGGCTTTTTATTGGATCAGACTAGGAGGCAGTCATGAGCGAGCGTGGTGTTTTGAAGGAAGATGAAGCCCTGTTGAGAGAGATCATCCGGAGCATCGATAAGAAGCTGGACTATACCCTCCGCGACGGCAGCGACGCGCGCGGCCCCAACTTTATGCTCCACCTGACCCGGCAGGGATGGGAAGGGAACATGTCCCTCGGCCTTAAGGATCTCCAGACGGCCCAAACCGACGTGGTCCATCGAAACCAGATCCGCCAAAAAATCAAAAGGCTCAGGGACAGCATATGGGACAAACCGCTGATCAGGGATGTCCTGGGAATCAAGGCGGCCAACATGCTGAGAGAGGCCAATAAGGGAGAGGGCGCTCCCAAGCCCTATTTCATGCGGAGGCCCATGGGAAATAGGCGGTAAGTCCGGGTTCAGTGATATTGCTCAAAGTGTCGCAAAACTTTGTCTCCAGGCTGGGCAAAAGAGAAGAAGATGGCCACGGCACACGAAAAACGGTTGAGACTCCGCGAGCTCATGGCGAAGCCGGAGTTGATCGTGGCGCCCAGCTCCTTTAATCCCTTGAGCGCCTGCTTGATCGAGTCTGTGGGCTTCCCCGTGGTCCATGTTTCGGGGAGCGCCGTCAATCGCTTCCATGCCTATTCCGACCTCGGTCTTCTGGGGCTGGCGGAGATGGTCGCTCTACACGAGAGGATCGCCGAGGCAACCCATGTACCGATCGTCGGCGACGCCGAGGCGGGCTTTGGAGGGCCGCTCCACGTCGCGCGCTCCGTCCGCGCGTACGAACGCTCCGGGGTCGCCGCTATTCATATAGAAGATGAAATCGTGCCGAAGGACCCGGACCCGAAGGCCCACTCGGTCATCGCCATTTCCCAGATGGTTGAAAAGCTGAAAGCCGCCTTGGACGCCCGGACCGATCCCTCCTTCGTCATCATCGCCCGGAGCAACGCGCGCGCCTCGGAACCGCTCGATCAGGTCATCGAGCGGGCGGCGGCCTACGCGGAGACCGGCGTAGACGCGCTCTGGCCGGGTGTCAGCGCCAAGGAGGAGCTCAAGGATTTAAGGCGCTTTTTTTCGATTCCCCTGGTGGGCGTGCCGCGCCGCGCTCAGGTCTCGCTCAGCGAGTATGGACAGTACGGCTTCAAGATCGCCTGCATTCCAGGCATCGTGGGCCAAGCCGCAACTTACGGTATGGCCGAGCTCCTGGAAGTTTTTCACAGGACGGGCTCGGACGAGGAGTTCTGGAAAAGACATCCCGAGGCGGAGCGCTGGCGGGAATGGTTCAGTAGCCTCGGCCGAGACCAAGAGGAAGGAATCCTCAACCGGATCAAAGGACACAGCAAAATTAAAAAGTAAAAAATTTTCCTTCCTATTGTCTATTGCCTACTGCCTGTTTTTTTACTTTTCCCTTGGATCTCTTATTCCCGCATCCGGCAGCTTCAGCTCGCCGCTTCGAAGCAGCTTGACCGCCTGGACCAGGCTTCGGGCGGCGTTGCGCACCTCTTCCTGGAAATCCGTCTCCTGGTCGAGATCATCGTGGCTGGTGGCGTAAGGTTCGTAGTAGCCGATGTAGCTCCCCACCAGGGCGGATTGGCCGGCGGGAATCATCCCGATATCCGTGAGCCAGTCCGTCAGGATGCGCCGGAGATTCTCCACGCCTGCGGCGTCGCCGTGCACCACGACGGAAAAGACGCGCCCCTCCAGATGCTTCGGATAGTCCCAGCCCTTGAGCTCCAGCTCCTTCGCCCTCATAGGATTCTTGCCGCCGGTCGAGGTGGGATCCGGATTTCCGCCGTCGGCGCAAACCAGCCGGTCGATCATGAGCTTCAGCGAGCTGGGCGCCTGGTACCAGTTGACCGGGCAGACGATCATCACGCCGTGGGCCGCGGCCCAGCGGGGATAGATCTCCGCCATCCAGTCGCCCACCTGCCCCAGCGCATGGTTGGGATAGCAGGAGCAGGGCCAGTTGCAGAGCGGCATGGCCGTGGAGACGCAGGCCTTGCACGGGTAGATCACCCGTCCATACTCCGAGGTGAGGCGGCTCAGGTCGAGGAGATCCGCCTCGAAGCCCTTCTCCGCCGCGATGATCTCTTGCGCCATCGTGACCAGACGAAAGGTTTTCGACATTTCGCCCGGGCAGCTCTGGTCGCTTCGCGATGAGCCGTTGACGAGGAGGATGCGCGATGCGGAGGCGCGCTCTTTCTGCCGCTTTTCGGCCTGCGCGATCGCTTTCTTCGCCTCCAGCCATTCTATGGGGAGCTTGAAGTTCGGGTCGGCGAATCCCCTGCCCGCCGCCCGCGCGCGCGGGCTCTTCCTGTACTTGTCGTAACCCTCCCATGCCTTCTCGATGATTTCCTCGATCTCTCTTTCCAGCTTCTCGAAGGCGGGATCGTAAAAGCGATCACGGATGCGTTTAGTAAATTCCTCTTTCGTCAGCTGAACGCTAGGCATCCCTTTTCGGACCTTGAGCTGCGCCATTTTCACCTCCGAAAAAATGATTAGGAGGAGTATCCAATATAGATCTCACTGTCAATCCAGACCGTTGAAAAAGGCCCATCTACTGCGTTGTGCTCGACCGCCTCGCTCCGACGTACTGCTCAAGTACGCCTCCGCTCGTCGGTTTCTCGCACGCCTTGTATCTGGGACCTTTTTGACCGCTCTGATGATCGTGCTCGTTACCCACGCTCGGTCGAACACGAACCACGAACACGAGCTACGAATCCGGTGCTCTATCTAAGATATCTCACGCGCGCCAGAGATCGCGGAAGCGGACCGCCACGACCTGCTCGTAGGACACGGGGCCGGGCAGCAGGCCGGCGGATTGGGCGAAGCGATTGAGCGAAACGACCGCCTCCTCGGAGATGACCGGGTCATAGAAAGGCGCGTCCCGTTCGACGATCGTCGCAATCAACTCCGCGGCCTCCTGAGGAAATCGCCGCCGCCCCACTTCGCGAGCCCGCGCCGGCTCCAGCCGTAAGGCGCGTTGAGTTTTCACGATTGCCCGGACGGTGGCCGCGGCCAGTTCGGGCTCGCGCTCGATCAGCGCCTCGGTCATGGCGAGCCCGGCAAACGTGAAGCGCCGAACCTGAGAAGGGTCGTCGCCGCGCCTGACGTCGACGAGGATCTTCCCCGCCCCGCGCCGGACGGCGGTCTCGCTCCCCATGGCGTTGGCCCAGAAGCCGTCGATCCGGCCCGCTTCCAGGGCTTCGGCCGCAAAGAGCCCGAAAGAGACGCCGGGCGCTTTCGAGCCGGGCAACCGCACGATCTCGAGGTCCCGGTCGGGATCGAGCCCCGCCTCGATTAGCAACTGTCTGAGCGCCAGGTCCGGTCCTTCCGCCGCCGTGAGGCGGAGCCCCTTCAGGCCGCGGATGTCGCCGCGCGTTGCGGGAAGATCGGCCCGGACCACGACCAGCCAGGGCGTCCCCTGGGAGAGCGCGACGATGAGCTTCACCCCTTCCCAGCCGGGAAAGGCCGTCAGGAGATCGTGCACGGAGCCTGCCGCCATCGCATCCGCGCTGCCGTCCCTGAGCGCCCGGGTCGCCCCGAGCTGCGGGACCAGCTCCACGCGGGCATCCAGACCCTCGGCCCGGTAAAAGCCCAGCTCTTCCGCGGCGAGCGCGGGAAAACAGGTATTGCTGACGAGGTCGACCGCTGCGATGCGCATCTCTATTTGTTCCAAACGAAGCAACCGCCGCGAGACTATCCGAAAGCGGAGATCAATGGAATGAAGTCGAAGGAGAGGACTGGAGCTAGGTCAAGCGTGCGCCTCGGCCCAATGGGTTCCGGTATGCACGTCCACGGCCAGGCCGCACCGGAGCTCCGCGGCGTTGACCATCTCTTCTTCGATCAACGCGCGCGCGCGCGCCAGTTTTTCCTCCGGCACCTCGAACACCAGCTCGTCGTGCACGGTCAGGAGCATCTTGGCCACCGGCTCTCGGCTGAGGGCCTCGGCGACGCCGATCATCGCCTTTTTGATGATGTCGGCCGCGCTGCCTTGAATCGGGGCGTTGAGCGCCATCCGCTCGCCCAGGGCCCGCAGCCGGTGATTCGAGGATTGAAGTTCCGGGAGATAGCGGCGCCGGCCGAACAGCGTGGTCGTGTAGCCGTCGATCCTCGCCTTCTCCACCTGAGCGGCGAGAAATTCCCTCACCTTCGGAAACTGCGCATAGTACGTTTCGATAAAGCCCGCCGCCTCGTCAATCTCGACGCCGAGCCGCTGCGAAACGCCGTAGGCGGACATCCCGTAGGCGATTCCGTAGGAGAACTGCTTCACCCGGCTCCGCATCTCCGGCGTCACGTCGCCCGCGGCGACGCCGTAGACCTTGGCGGCGACCGCCACATGAAAGTCGTGCCCCTCGGCGAAGGCGCGGCAAAAGGTCTCGTCCTCCGAAAGGTGCGCGAGCACCCTCAACTCGATCTGGGAGTAGTCGGCGGAGAGGAGCACATGGCCGGGGGGCGCGACAAAGGCGCGCCGGATCCGCCGCCCCATCTCATCGCGGATCGGGATATTTTGCAGGTTGGGCGCCGTCGAGGAGAGACGCCCGGTCGCGGCCGTCGTCTGCTCGTAAGTCGTATGGATCCGATGGGTTTTCGGATCGATAAGCGCCAGCAGCGTCTCGGTAAAGCCGGTCTTCAGCTTCGCCACCTCCCGGTATTCGATCAGCGAGCCGATGATCGGATGGGCGCCGTCGAGCTTCTCCAGCTCCGCGGCGTCCGTGGAATAACCGGTCTTGATCTTCCGGGTTTTCGGCAGCTCGAGCTTCTCGAAGAGAATGCGCTGGAGCTGGAGAGGAGAGTTGACTTTGAAATCCTCTCCCGCCTGATCCTGGATCGCGCGCTCGAGCGTCGCCATTTTCTCCCCGAAATCGACGTTCAACTTCTCCAGGTAGTCGCGGTCGACGAGAATCCCGTGGTGCTCCATGGCCGCGAGCACGCCGACCAGCGGGAACTCCAGCGCCGCCGCCAGATTCCAGATGCCCTGATTACGGAGCTCTGCCTCCAGAGGCGGGGCGACGGCCTGAACCGCCACCGCCTCCCGGGCCACGAGACGCTTCTCGTCCGCGCCGAAATCCAGACTCGCCTGCTCCCCCCCTTCGGTTCCGGGCCGCGCCTCATCGATGGAGACGCCGAGATAGCGGCTCACGGTGTCGCGCACGGCGTAGCCGGAGGCGCCCGGTTCGAGGAGATAGGCGGCGATCTTGGTGTCGCAATAGAGCCCCTCGATTTCAACGCCGGCGGCGAGGGCGGAGCGGAAAAGCGCCTTGGCATCGTGGGCGATCTTCGGCCGGCCCGGATCCTGGAGAAAGCCGGCAAGCCGCTCGATCGCGCCGGAGAAAGAAAGAACCTTCGCCTCGCCCGGCCCATCGCACAGGGCGAGCCAGTCCCCGCTCCAGGCGAGCGCCACCGCCCCGCCGCCGCGAAGATCTCCCTCCGAAGCGAGATCCGAGATCGATTTCAATTCGAGCGCCGGCGCGGCCTCCGCCGGGGCGTGCATCTTGAGCCCTTTCAGCCGCTCGTAAAGAGTCCGGAACTCGAGGGAGGTGAAAAGCTTTCGGACCTCTTCCTCGTCCCAGGGCGAGAGATGAATTTTCGCCGGCTCGATCTCGAGTGACACATTATCGAGCAGCCGGCCCAGCTCCTTGTTGATCCGCACCTGGCCCGCGTGCGCCTTGATCGCATCGCGGAGCTTCGGGGTGAGCTCGCCGGCATGGGCGATGACCTGTTCGATGTCCCCGTATTTATTCACGAGCTGGGCGGCGGTCTTGTCGCCGATCCCCGGAACGCCGGGGAGATTGTCCGAGGTCTCGCCTTTGAGCGCGACGAAGTCGATCCATTTTTCGGGCGGGACGCCGTATCGCTCCACCACGGTCGGGCCGTCGTAGCGGATGACGTCCGAGATCCCCCGCCGGGTCATGATGACCGAGACGCCGTCGCGGACCAGCTGGAGGAGGTCCCGGTCGCCGGTGACGATCACGGTCTCGCATTTTTCCTGCCCGCACTGTTTAGCCAGGGTCGCCAGGAGATCGTCGGCCTCATAGCCTGCCAGCTCGACCATCGGGATCTTGAGCGCTCCGAGCACCTCGCGGATCAGCGGAAGCTGCTGGCGGAACGCGTCGGGGGTTTCGGCCCGCCCGGCCTTGTATTCGGCGTAGCGGTCGAGCCGGAACTGCGGCGCCCCCTTGTCGAAGCAGACCGCGATGCCGTCCGGGCGCTCGTCCGCCAGAAGCTTGATCAGCATCGCGGTAAAACCGTAAACGGCGTTGGTAATCTGACCCGACGAGGTGACGAGCGTGTCGGGCAGGGCGAAAAAGGCGCGGAAGGCGAGCGAGTGGCCGTCGAGCAAGAGCACCTTCCGCCGGTCGCTTTTGACGCCCGCCGCCGCGCCGGCTTTGGACTTCCCGGAGGGTTTGGTGGCTTTAGCGTTCACGGGTTGAGTCTATCTATGGATCACGACTGCGGCAAACTCTGATCCGTCGATAAGGAATTTTAATTTTTTTCTTTCTTCACTTATCCCACAGCCTCTCAAGGAGCTCCTTCTGCCTGGACGTCAATTTTCGTCCCAGCCCCACCTGCCTGGCCAGGCTCCCGATGAAGCTCCGCTCCCAGTCCGAGAATTTGGGATCCTTCGCCTCTTCACTCAGGCAGGCCACCAGGTACTCCTCGCGGGACTTCTGCGTTTTGGGTCTCTCGGGCTCTTTGGAGACACCTCTCACCAAGCGTAAAGCCATAGATGCGCCGCTCCTCAAATTTTTTGCATACCATTAAGCCAATGCAATCTTTGCGTCAAGAAAAATTATCGAGTGTGGACGCAAGGTCGGCGTTTTTTACGGCCCGGCTGGGAGCGACTCGAAGGACCGATGCGCCGGACGAGGAGTTTCGATGTAACACAACTCTATTGCATCGGGCCGGAGAGGCGCTTCCGGCCGGGCGTACGGCAGATGGGCCTTTTTCACCGGCCTTCCAGTGACTCCCAGCGGGCGTAGGATACTTCCAGCTCCTTCGTCACCGCCTCCAGGCGCTCCAGCGCGGCGGCGATCTGATCGCGCGGCTGCCGGTGAAACCCGGCATCGCTCAGCGCCGCATGGAGTTCCGCTTGCTCCGCTTCAAGCCGCTCGATTTTTTCTGGGAGCGCTTCCAGCTCGCGCTGCTCTTTATAAGAGAGCCTGCGGTTTCCGGCGGCCGGCTTGTTCTCCGGCGGGACAGTGCGCGCCGTCGCCAACGGGCCCGCGCGCTTCGCCGGCTCGGCCCGCCCCGCGGCGATCTGCTGGCGATAGCGCTCCCAATCCTCGTAGCCGCCGACGTATTCCCCGACCCTGCCGTCCTCCTCGAAAACCAGCGTGCTCGTGACGACGTTATCGAGAAAGGTCCGGTCGTGGCTCACCAGGAGAAGCGTCCCTTCGTAATCGGCCAGGAGATCTTCCAGGAGCTCGAGGGTATCGACGTCCAGATCGTTCGTCGGCTCGTCCAGAACCATCATGTTTACGGAGCAGGTGAAGATTTTCGCCAGCAAGAGCCGATTGCGCTCGCCGCCGGAGAGCGCCTTCACCGGTGAGTCGATGCGCTCCGGCGGAAAGAGAAAATCCTTCAGGTAGCCGACGACGTGACGGCGGCGCCCTTTGACCGCGATATAATCGGAGTCGCTCATGTTCTCGCGCACCGTCTTTTCGAAATCCAATCGCCCGCGTTGCTGGTCGAAGTAAGCGATTTCGAGCCGGGTCCCCATCACCACCTGTCCCTCGGCCGGCGCGATTTCGCCCAGGATCAGCTTGAGCAGCGTCGTCTTGCCGCAGCCGTTGGGGCCGATGATCCCGACCCGATCGCCGCGGAGGATCGCCGTGGAGAGATCACGAATGACCGGACGGTCGCCGTAACCGAAACTCACCCGGCGCAGGTCGGCCACCAGCTTGCCGGAGAGCGCGCCGGCATCGATCCCGAAGCGGGCCTTGCCCAGCGCCTCGATGCGTCCGCTCCGTGCCTGCCGCATCGCCTGTAATGCCCGGACCCGCCCCTCGTTACGCGTCCGGCGCGCCTTGATGCCGCGGCGAATCCACGCCTCTTCCTCCGCCAGCTTCTTGTCGAACCTGGTGGCCGCGCGCGCCTCGATCTCCAGGAACTCCTCTTTTTTCTGCTGGTAGTGGTCGAAGTCGCCGGGAAAAGAGGTCAACCTCCCCCGGTCGAGATCGACGATGCGGGTCGCCAGCCGTTTCAGAAAGGTGCGATCGTGGGTGATAAAAATCAGCGTGCCGCGGCCGGCGAGCAGAAATTTTTCAAGCCAGGTGATCGCGGCGATATCGAGATGGTTGGTCGGCTCGTCCAGGAGCAGGAGATCGGGCTCGCTCACCAGGGCCCGCGCCAGCATGACCTGCCTGCGAATCCCGCCGGAGCAGCCGACGAGACGCTCTTCCGGCGGTAGGCCCAAACGGGTCAAAACGGTCTCGACCTTCCGGCCGATATTCCAGCCGTCCCGGGACTCGATCCGCGCCTGCAGCTCCGCCAGGCGCGCGAGCGACGATGGCTCCGCCACCCCGGCCTGATGGGTCGCATGGTGGTACTCCGACAAGAGCGCGCCCAACTCCCCCAATCCGCCGGCCACCACTTCGAATACGGTCTCTTCCGTATCGGCGGGCACCTCTTGTTCGAGATGGCCGATGCCGAGCGTCTCCTGGCGCCAGATCTCGCCTTCGTCCGGCGGCGCCGCGCCCGTGATGACCCGGAACAAGGTCGATTTGCCGGCGCCGTTACGACCGACGAGGCAGACCCGCTCGCCGGGCTCGATTTGAAAATCGACATGGGCGAGGAGCGGCAGATGGCCGTAGGCCAGTGATACGTTGTCGAGGCGAAGAAGAGTCACTCCTCGATGACCACGGTCGCCCTGGCCACCCATCCCCTCGACCGAAACTTCTCCGAGACCAGCTCGATCGTATGGCCCTTATAAGCCACCTTTTTCATCTTCAAGCTTTCTCAATCCGCAAACCTGTTATACGTCGCCGCAAAAATAACCCCACCAATCGCCCCGTCGACGGCGGCGTAGAGGGTGCCGACGATCACGCTGCTGAAGCTTCCGACGACCTTATAGCCGGGATAGACCGAGCTTACGAGATCGAGAAAGACCTTGCCGTATGGAGGCGACAGAAAATTGAGCAAGGCAACTATGAAAACCGTGCCGCCCCAAAAAAGGGCCAGTGTGATGGTTAAGGATTTGACCGAAAGTTTCATGGTAGGATCCTCCTGCTGATAAAAATTGAGCCCGCCTTTTTACTTTTTTCCTTTTTACTTTCTTTATCTCTTCCAGCCCTGCTTCGATAGGTCCACCCGCTGTCCGACCGGATCCCTTAAGAAAACTTCGGCGAACCTACCGTCGCGCGGAAGGCTTTGCGAGCCCTGGACGGCCCCAGCCTCGAGAGCAGAGCCGACCGTCGCTTCCGGGTCGTCCACCTCGAAACCGAAGTGATCGATCCCCTGCCGGGCGCCCCGCGCGGGAAGAATCGCCAGATTGATATACCCGTCCGAGAGATAAACGGTTTCCTCTCCCCGGGAGACTTCCTTGAGCCCGAACACTTTCATATAGAAGTCCGCGAGCTTCGGAATATTGTCGGTCCTGACCGCGATATGCCGGATTTTCGCCATGGCGTTTCTCCTTTCGTCGTTTAAGAGGTCTTCGAGATCTTAGTCGAAGCCGATCGAGATTGGCAAGTTCGTTCGGGGCCTGAAGGGCCGAACACGGCAAAAATTGCGTTATTCAGCTATGCGAATTTCCCGACCCCGACCGTTCGCGTTATCCGTTATACATGCTAAAGTATGGAATATGGCAAGCGAGACATTTAAAAAGCGCCAGAAAGAGATGGCCCGCCAGGCCCGGCAGAAGGAGAAAGCGCTTCGGCGTCTCCAGCGCAAGGAAGAAAAAACGAATACCGAGCCGCCCGCGGATGGTGAAGATCCGGACCTCGCAGGGATCTACCCCGGCCCACAGCCGAAGCTTTTCTGACCGCTTTCCAGCCGATTTCAGTGACAGGGCTGCTTCCACCGCGCCGGCAGGATTCCTCTCCCGGGCCGAGACGGTCAAGGATCGTGATAATTGAACTGGTTGTGTTGAATGGTGTTAATGAAAAAGAGCGCCAGGGGGCGACCCGCGCTCCCGGCCATCTCGAGCAGACGGGAAAGAGCGCGGTCCCTCCGAAAAGATGTTCGATAACCGATTCTCTCGTACGCTTTTATTTCCGGCAGGCTCTCTCCGTAGATGACCGCGGCTTGGCCGCCGATTAATTTTTCAGGCAGGCCCTCAGCGAGCGGAAATCCCTGGCCGGCATTGTTCCCGATCAGCACATAATCCGCAGCGGCGTCCAGCTCCCTCAACGCGCCCAGGATCCCCGGCAGCGAAACCTGATCCCAGTTTTTCATCTCGAACCTGGCCTGCTCCGTAGTCAAAAGAGCCGGGTATCCCTCGGCGACCCGGTAGAGACCGTCGCGCCGGGTGAGACGGACCCAGGGAAGCGGCGGCGCCGTGACGAAATGGCCGAGCGTCACTTCGTTGTCCAGGATCAACGTCACGAACGGGTGATCCGGCAATCGGCCGAGTTCAGTGCGAAGAGTCATGATGCCGTTACGCGCCTACGGATGGGTGTCCGAAGACCAATTCTCCGCCGCGCCTGCGAGCGCCGGGAGAGAAACAACCAGGGCCAAACCCCATCCGAGTTCTATGAACCGCATGCAATCGCCTCCGGCTTGAGCGGATACGCCCGAACCATATCGCGGGAGTTATCCGGAGTCAAAAGATTCTTTCGCAAACATCCTTAATTTTTCCTTGTCAGGGACAAATATCGGAGTAAAATCAACCGACTCTGATCCTTCGCGCTTAGCAGCAACCCGGATGGCGACTCAGCATCAAGACCCTCATGCAGTAATTCACGATCTTGTCGAACGCTTCGAGCGCAACATCGGTTCCTATCTCAATCAAGCCTATAACGAAACCCAGGTTCGCCGTGAGTTTATCGACCCTTTTTTCGAGGCCCTTGGCTGGGATGTCCCCAATAAAGCGGGCTATGCCGAAGCCTATAAGGACGTTATTCACGAGGATGCCGTTAAAGTGGGCGGCGCCACCAAAGCGCCGGATTACTCCTTCCGCATCGGCGGCACCCGCAAGTTCTTCCTTGAGGCAAAGAGACCCTCGGTCAGCATCAAAGACGATACCGCCCCCGCTTACCAACTGCGCCGCTACGCCTGGAGCGCCAAACTCCCTCTCTCGGTCCTGACAAGCTTCGCGGAGCTGGCGGTTTACGACTGCCGCCTCCCGCCCAAGGAGAGCGATAAGGCCAGCGTCGGCAGAATCCTTTACTTCACCCACAACGACTACGTCGAGCGCTGGGACGAGATCGCTTCCATTTTCTCGAAACAAGCCGTCCTCCAAGGCTCGTTCGACAAGTATGCCGATT
>Ga0080064_1003498_pt1 | contig 22560 bp, 15 predicted proteins | sample Subgrocontami54m_FD_69260 | JGI IMG/M metagenome (GOLD analysis project Ga0080064, IMG submission 69260) | Subsurface groundwater microbial communities from S. Glens Falls, New York, USA - GMW46 contaminated, 5.4 m (SPADES assembly) (version 2) ...
TGAAATGCCGGGCGCTCGCCCAAAGGGAAACCTCCCCCGGGGTCTGCCAGCCGATAGCGCCGATGCGGAAAATCGCGGATGAAACAGGGGCGCTGCTGGTCGTTGATACGGTCTCGTCGCTTGGCGGGCTGCCGCTCGAGGTTGACCAGTGGGGGATCGATGTCTGCTACAGCGGTTCGCAGAAATGTCTAGCGTGCCCGCCGGGTCTGGCTCCCATCACCTTTGGAGAGCGGGCCGCGGAAGTGCTGCACAAGCGCCGCACGCCCGTCCATAGCTGGTACCTGGACCTGAGCATGGTCGAAAAATATTGGAGCGCGGAGCGGCGTTACCATCACACGCCTCCCGTCAATATGCTATTCGGACTGCACGAGGCGTTGCGAATCATCCAACAGGAGGGAATGGAAGCGTCCTGGGCGCGTCACAAGGCGTGCCACCTGGCGTTTGTGAGCGGGATCGAAGCGTTGGGCATGAAGATGTTTGTCGAGGACCCCGCGGCGCGCGCCTGGACCGTGAACACGATTCGCATCCCGGAGGGCATCGACGACGCCAAGGTGCGCGGGCGGCTGCTAGAGCGCTTCAACATCGATATCGCCGGCGGCCTCGCCGATCTGAAAGGCAAGATTTGGCGCGTCGGCCTGATGGGCCTGACGGCAACGCCTGGGTTGGTGCTGTTGCTGCTGGGTGCGCTCGAATCGGTCCTGGGCGAGAGCGGCTATCGCTTCGAGCCGGGCGCGGGTGTGGCAGCCGCCGAGCGGGCATTTGCCTTGCCGACGAGGAAGTGAGACCCGACTACCTCATCCCCGGCATGGCAAGGGGAATCACAACGTCGAATAAGGTTACTCCGGATTTCTGGAACTGCTTCGGTCGAGGTCGAGGTTATCCGAGCTGAGTCCCTTTGGCTGGCTGGCCACGGAGCAGGAAGGTTTTAGGAAATCTACCCTCGCCACAGATCTTAAAGGACCCGAAATCCTTATACCATTCGCCTTCCGGCGCGTCGGGTTCCGATTCGCGCCACAACTTCAGTTCGTACAGGTCTTCCGCTCGGATCAGGCGTTCCCGAAGGCGCTCGAAGAGGTGGTCGCGCAGCGCTGGCGGCAGATTTGTCCATTGGATTTTTGGCATTTACTCGCCAAAGGTCATCCGGGCAAGCTCATTCTTTAAGCGCTGGCGTTCGGCTGGGTTGGCAGTTGCGGTTAGCCGGTCCGCCAATTCGAAGAAGCGGCGTTTTTCATTTTCCGCCGATTCCAACCCGCTCGCGATGAGGTCTACTATCACGCGATTTGCGCTGGCCCTGCGGGTCCGGGCCAGAGCTTTCACGCGCTTTGCGATCTGCTGAGGCAGCGTCACACTTTGACGAACGGTTCTGTCCAGGGTCGGCATAGAACCATCATACACCATTCAGCACCATTTTTCACCAGAATGCTGACGCCCTACTTCGTCCCCGGCACGGCCTGGAAAAAGCCGTTGACGCGCAGCAACTCGACTGCGACGCCGAACAGATCGCTTAAGCTCGCGCTGGTTAGGACCTCATCCTTGCCGCCGTCCGCGACGACTTTTCCATCCTTCAGCAGCACCACGCGCGAGATCTCCGGCGGGATTTCGTGAATATGGTGCGTGACCAGAACGACGGTCTTCCCCGCCCGCATCAATCCGCGTACGATGTCGAGGTACTGGAAACAGGCCTTCAAATCGAGGCCGCTGGTCGGCTCGTCGAGCACCAGGGCGTCGGGATCGTGGATCAGCGCGCGTCCCAGGAGGAGCCGGCGCTGCTCGCCGGTGGACATCGCCGCGAACGGACGATCTTCCAGCTCTTCGATGCCGAGTTGTTTCAAGATGCCGCGCGCCCGCCCGTAATCCTCGGCGGTCAGGTGCTGATGCGACCAGACGTCCATGCTCGAAAACAGCCCCGACAGAATCACGTGCAGTCCAGGCGCACTCCCCAGGTAGTCGTTCTGCAAGTCGTGCGAGACGATGCCGAGGCGCGAGCGCAATTCCCAGATGTTCCAGAGACGGCGTCCGTAAATGGAAACGAAACCGTCGGGGCGCGCGAGCGGCGGCGCGGCCGGGTAGATTTCGCACGAGAGGAGTTTTAGTAACGTCGATTTCCCTGCGCCGTTCGGCCCCAGGATGGCGGCGCTTTCGCCTTTGACGACCTCCAGCGACAGGTTGTCGAAGACACATTTCCGGCCGCGATAGACCGTGGCATTCTTGATCTCAATGATCTTTGAGACGTTCATTTGCTTTCGGGATTTTCCTTATTGAAGCGCGCCGCCGCGGTCAAGGTTTTCGGCCGCTCCAGCAGACGAATCGCTGACCGTTCGCCATCGGCCGGAATTGTGATGCGGAGATCGCAGTCGATCGGTGACAGGCTAACGTCCCAGAAATTTCTCCAGCTTTTCCACTTGCTGCTCGGCCATGTCCAGGCTTCTCTTGGCGGTCGCCGCGTCGCCGGAAGCGAGCGCGGCCTTCGCTTCACCCATCGTATAGTCCATGCTCGCCCGGGCCGCCGCCATATCCGGCCGCAAACCCAGGCCCGACGCACTCTGCTGACGCTTCAGGTTATCCACGCTTCCGGCGACCGCGGCAGCGCGCCCGCCCAGGAGCATCATCCGTTCTCGCTGTTCCTGTAGCAGTGCTTTCTCTTCCGCGCTGGGTCCGGATGGCGCGGCGGCAGGCGGAGCCGAGGCCGGAGCAGCCGTTGGCGCCGCTTGCGGTGCGGTTTGTTTTTGCGGGACGGCTGCGACGGGCTGCGAGGCGGGCGCTCGGGAGGCCTCCAGCGGTTTCTTTGCAACCGGCGCCTGTGCCGATTGCGGTTGTGCTATTGACGATGGCGGTGTAACAGGCGGGATACTCCCGGTACTTGCCGCGGGCGGCGGCGATTGCGGTGGAGCGGGCGGCGGAACCGCGGTGGATGGCGGAGCCGGGGTTACCGCTGGCGGCGCGACTGGGCTCTTGCCGTCGCCGCTTTCGCTCTTGTGTGAAAATTGAGTGACTCCAACAGCGATGAGGATCGCCGCCGCGACGCCGACAGCGGCAATCACGTAACCCTTCTTGCTGGGGCTCGGGGCCGGGACCACAACCGGTGCAGCCGGAAGATTCGAAGCAGCCGGAGCAGCGACGGCCAGCGCGGCCGATTGCGCCGTCTGGGCCTTTTTTATTTTTGCCGGCAGCTCGGCGTTGCCGACCTCGCCGGTGTAATAGTTGACGATGTGGACCTTGACGCCGTGCTTGACTTCGGCCTCGCCGAGGTCGTGGAAGTTTCCGGCCCAGTCGCTCAATTGGTCCAAAGATTCGGCCACATATTTCGACACCAAAATATGCCCCGCGTCGCCGCAATCCATTACGCGTTGCGCCATGTTGATTCCGCCGCCCGCGACGTTGCGATTGGTGTTGATGTCCGGAATGCGGTAAACCGGTCCGCTATTGACTCCCATGCGCAGCTTGATCTCGGGATGCGTTTTCAATTCGCGCGAAATTTCGGTGGCGCACTGTACCGCAGCCGCGGGATTATTCTGGAAGAAGACCAGCGCCATGCCGTCTCCCGTCGGCAGCGATATGATCTGGTCGTTCTGTTGCGCGATTCGATACTCCTCGGTATTGCGGACAATTTCGACCAGCTCCTGAATTCGCGCCGTCTGCTGGTCCATTTTAAGCGTCGAGTAAGCCACAATATCCATGAACAAAACGTTAGCCGTTTCGAGCCCAGCCGTGGTGCTCGACCCTCCGGTCCTTGTGCGCGTGGCCGTCTGCGGTGCAGGCGATGTGGCCGCCGCCGCGGGCGTTACCGCACCGGAAGCGGTAGTGGCCCTTGCCGGGGGAGCCTCTGTCGGAAGTTCGCCGAGTTTCTCGATCGCCTCGCGAAACTCAGCCGCCGTTTGGAATCGGCTCGCCGGATCCTTCGCCATGGCCTTCAGGATGACTTGCGCAAGTTCCGCCGGGACGGCTGGATTTCGCTCCTGAGGCGGTTTGGGCGTTTCGTTGAGGTGCGCCGCAAAAATGTCGTAGTCCGTGGTGCCCTGGAAAGGAAGCGCGCCGCTCACCGCCTCGTACAGCGTCACGCCCAGCGAATACAAATCGGACCGCGCATCGACCGCGCCGCTGCCCCGCACCTGCTCCGGCGACATGTAATAGATGGAGCCCATGGTAGTGCCCGTCGCCGTGAGTGTACGATCGGCGGCCATCTTGGCGATTCCGAAATCGGTCAGCTTGATGTTCCCTTCGCCGGTCAGCATGATATTGCCGGGCTTGATATCGCGATGGATCACGTTGTGAGCGTGCGCGTACGACAGCGCCGATAGCGCCTGCTTCATGTAGCCGACGGCCGCGCCGGGGGAAAGCGGGCCTTTTGAAATCATCGCCCGCAGCGTGGGTCCCTCGACCAGCTCCATGACCATCACGATCTGGTTGTCAATGCGCAACGCCGTGCGCAAAGCGGCGATATTCGGATGATCGAGACTGGCTTGCACGCGGATCTCGCGCAGAAAACGCTCTGCCGCGGCGTCGGAACCGACCGCTTCTGGCAATAACACCTTCATGGCCTCAAAACGGTTGGTGAGGACATTGCGAACTTTGAAGACGCGGCCCATGCCCCCCGTGCCGAGTACACTGACCACTTCGTAGTCACCGATGGTCTGGCCTAACTCAATGCTCATGATTTTTTCCGGCTCGGCGGCCCGGGGCCTCTCTGGGGATGGATTGTTCCTGAATGTTCAGCGCGGAGGCGCTCGCGCGGGCCCGTTGCGGTTGCCCGGCGCGCTGTCCCCGCGCGGTTGCGAATCTGCTACTGCGCGTTTGCGACCCGGTCTCCTACTTTGGCCGGCGCTGCGCCGGTAAACTTTCCGACGGCAGAGGTCTCATCCGCTTCGGTGATCTCGACATCTCCCACCTTGTCTTCCATCCTGCGGATGACTTTGCCCGAAGCCGGATCTTTGATCTCGCGTGACACTCGCTTGACTTCCAAGTGGTCACCGACCTTCAGACCGGCTTTCGTCCCAATGTTCAGGACCAGCGTTCCATTCGTCGCATCGGCAACCAGGCCGTCGATGCTTAGTTTGTGGGTAGGGAGTTTGGCCGAGTTCTGATTCAACTGCCCAGCCACGTCCTGGACCGCTTTGTTGACCGCTTCTCCCAGGATGGTGTTGGCAAAATTGCTGCTGGACATGTCGTAGGCACCGCCACCCGCTCCGCTGCCGGAACCTCCGGCTCCGATCAGCGACGTTCCAGAGCGGGACGATTCTCCCTTGCCTTCAGCCACCGTAAGAATCTCAGCGGTCTCCGTGTTGATAATCCGGGCGGTGATGCCCACTACGGCCTTGCTTTCCTTCTTAGAAATTCCACCGATGCCGAACCCCCCAATGGCTCTTCCCAAACCTCCGCCGCCGATGCCTGTCGATTTGTCATCGCGGCCAAACTGCGTGATGCTTCCGGTAACGATGGCATCCACTCCCAAGATACGGGCCAATTTTGCGGCGGTGTTCGAATCCGCCCTGTCACTGTTGGAAAAATTTTGCTCCGCGAGAATTTTGTCCATGGCCTTCCGCTCGATTACGGAATACACGCCGCCTTTGACTAGGTTTGTGACCAACAGATCCGTAATCCCTTTGCCCACGTCCACGTTGGTGCCGAATACAGCCGATACGCTGCTTTGAACCGTGGCGTAATCAAAGTCGAGCACGGCAATCCTCTTCTTGTCCTGGGCGGCGGCAGTCGATACGAAAATGATAAGGAGAAAAAATAATCCGATCCAGTTTTTCATTTGCATCCTCCGTAATAACCGGCAGACATTAACGGTCTACACGGATTCTGCTGTAAAGTATACATCAATTCGGATGCCGCTGCGGAGGGTCCGGTGTCGCCTGAGTGGTACCGAGTGGTACCAAGATTCGAGTATTGAGATTCGGGAATTCGGCCGGAAATCGGCGGAATAATATTGCCGCAACTTGCCACGAGCGCAGCGAGGCCTCCCCGCTCGCGACAATTTTTCATTCTGTTGGCCCTTAAAACACCAGCCGCATTGCGAGCTGAATCTGGCGCGAGCTCAAGCCGCTTCGCGTGGATGTAATCTGGCCGGCGCTGCTGACCGGGGCGCCGGTGGCGTTGAAAAGAAGCAGCCCTGGGTCGCCGAAGTTGGCGCGATTGAGCAGATTATAGAACTCCGCGCGAAATTGCAAAGAGCCCGATTCGCCGAGCATTCTTAGTTTGGTGTCTTTCGTCAGCGTAAAGTCCAGGTTGGCCACGCCCGGACCGATCAGCGTGTTGACGCCCACGTTGCCCTGCCAGGTGCCCGACGGAATAGCGGGATTGCACGGAAACGCGGCCGTCGGAGCCGGCCGCAAACAGTTAGTCTGAGGCCATGCAAACTGGCTCACGTCAAAGTAATGGTTTGGATTCCGGGCATGGGTCGGGTTCAACCTGCCGCCGGGAATCAGGTCCACGGTAGGCCCGTCCACAAAGATTTCTTGCAAGGGAGCGGGGGCGGGCTGCCCAGGGATTGCGGCCAGGGTTTTGGTTGGCTGCGTGGCACTCAGGCTGTACGGAGTTCCGGTCTGCAATCGCAGGACGCCGCTCACGCTCCACCCGCCCAGAAATTGCTCGGCAATGCCCGTCCACTTTTTCCCGGGAAGCTCATAGATAAAGTTGGTGTAGAAGCTATGGCGGACGTCGAAGCTCGACAGCCCGTGGTCGTGCATGTTGCGGTAGGGCTGGCGGTCGTTGGTGAAGTCCGTGCTGCCGTTGAACGCCGAAGCGTCGTCGGTGGACCGGGAGAAGGTGTAGGAGCCCTGCATCTGAAATCCTTTGCTGAAGCGCTTGGTAAGATTTACCAGCAGGCCGTTGTAGTTGGATTCTCCATCGGTGACGCGCCAGCGGAAACGGGCGAAATAGGGATTGTTCACGGGCTGATCGATGAGGATGAAGCGCCGGCCGTTGATGCTGGTGGCGGGCGTGGTGTTGAGCTGCAAGTTTCCGCGCATCAGGTGAGTGCCGCGCGTGCCGGTGTATCCCGCGCGCAGCGTCGTGTCGGGAGCGAGTTGCTGTTCCACGTCGAGGCTCCACTTGTACACGGCGGGCTGCGAGATGTTGTATTCGATCCCGTCGATCTGCGGCGCGCCTCCGCCACTCACCAGGATGGAGCGCTGGCTGAAATAGGAGGTGGGGAAGTCGATGTTCAGCGCCGGCGAGGAGAATAACTGTGCCACGGAGTAGAACGGAGAGACGCGGTTTCCGGGGACCACGTAAGTGATTGGGAGGAGTTGGTCGTGGAACTCGCCGAATCCGGCCCGCAGCGAAGTTTTCCCTTTCCCAAAAACGTCCCAGGCTATTCCGACCCTGGGGTCGAAATTCCGGAGGGATGGGTTCCGGAAGAGCGGACCGATGTCGGTGCCGTCGGGTTTAACCGTGTTGAGGTGGGCGTCTCTTAAATCGCGAATGGTAGCCGAGCGGCCGTAACGCTCCGCGGGAACGGTGATGAACTCGTAGCGGAGACCCATGTTTACCGTCAAACCGGGCCGTAGGTTGATGTCGTCCTGGGCATAGAAGCCGTCCAGGGTTTGCACCCAGGTGCGGAAGGAGCTGGAACCCGGTGCAGTGAACTGAACGTTGCTGACGGCGCCTCGCGCGAAATCCGCTAGGCTGGTGAAGGTGAAGGTGCCGCCGCCTTGAAAGTCGCCGCGGATGTTGTATTGGAATCGCTCGTCCTGGAAGCCAAACTTGGCGGAGTGGCGGCCTTTGGTCAGGTAGAGATCCTCCTTCAGTTGCCAGATGTTCTGCGCGTTGATCCGGGGCGTGGTGCCGCCGCCGCCCCATCCGCTGAGAGTGGTGACGGTGAGAATTCCCATCGCCAATTGGTTGTCGGTAAAGGTGGTCAGCGGGAAGGAGCGTCCCGGACGGGGCACGTTGATGTCGCCGTAGTTGGTGCGGTTGAACGATAGCAGCGTGCGGTTCAGCAATGCCGGAGAAAGGATGTGCGTTTCTTCCAGAGTCATAAAGCGGTTTCCGGTGCTCAGGACATCGAGAGCGTTCATGCTCGGAGTAGCGCGGTCGGAGTCTTCCTTGTTGAAGCGGCCGAAGAGCGAGTCCTTGTCGGAGAAGCGATGATCCACGCGCACGGTCCAGAAATTTTCATTGGTGGGCTGCGTGGTGGTATCGGCGAACTGGGCCGTGCCGTCGGCGCGGTCGGGATTGTTCGGCAGCGGGTAGGAGTCCATATAGGGTTTGACGTTGGGAGCCACGGCGCCATTGCGGATGGCGCGACCCGGAACGTTGAAAATGGGGGTGCCCCCGAGCCGCTCCCGCAAGCCTTCATAGCTTCCGAAGAAGAACGTTCTGTCCTTCAAAACCGGGCCTCCGAACGATCCTCCAAACTGGTTGCGGCGAAAGGCGGGTTTGGGACGGCTGAAAGCGTTGTCGAAGAAATTGGCCGCGTCCAGCTTTTCGTTGCGCAGGAATTCGAAGAGCGAGCCGTGGAACTGATTGGTGCCCGATTTGGTGATGGCGCTGATCACGCCGCCGGTGTGGTGGCCGTACTCGGCGTCGTAAGCGTTGGTGATAACCCGAAACTCGCGGACCGTTTCCACGCCCGCCATGGTCCCGGCGGCGCTGCCGGAAGAACCCGACGCATCGCTGATATCGGCGCCGTCGAGCAAAAAGCTGTTCGAGTTCCAGCGCATGCCGACCACCGAGAGCTTCTTTCCAAAGCCGTTGACGGAGCTGGTGGAGCCGGTTTCGTTGAATACGGCGCCCGTCTGCAACGGCACCAGTTCGAGGAAGCTGCGCGAATTGAGAGGAATTTCCTTCATCTGGTTCGAATCCACCAAGCCGCTGACGGTTGCCGTGGTGGTCTCGACGAGCGAAACCTCGCCGGTGACCGTGACCTGCTGCTGGACGTTGCCGACCGAGAGAGAGAAGTCGACGACCGCTTCTCGCCCGATGCTGAGCGTGAGTCCGGTGCGAACGCCGGTTTGAAATCCGGCCAGTTCAGCCTCCACGCGGTAATTGCCGGGAGGAATGTTGGAGACTCGATACTCGCCTTTGCTGCCGCTGACGGCGCTGCGGGGAATTCCGGTTTCCACGTTCGTGATGCGAATCGATGCGCCGGGCAGTACCGCCCCGCTCTCATCCTTGACCGTTCCCAAGATGGTTCCGGTGGTCAACTGAGCCGCGAGCGTGCCTCCGAGCCACGACATCAGAAGCAATATACCGATTCCGGCGCTCCACAGACGCGCCTTCGCCCCGCACCTATTGGAAATCATGAAACCGCCCTCCCCTGCTTACGAATTACTAGAAGCTGTTGCACAACCCGTTTCAAGGTGTTGTAAGGGCACGGTTTCAACCGTGCCGAACACACGCCTCGTGAACTGCGGCTTCAGCCGCTGAGGGCCAATGGCACACCTCAGGGGCTAAAGCCCTTCCTTTTCCTCCACCTTTTCGGCACGACTGAAGTCGTGCCCTTACGCGGCTCGGAGGAGGTTATGCAACAGCTTCTAGGCTTACTTTCTTTTTAGCTTACCGCTTTCTCCTGAAGTGTCAACTGATTTAAGGGGAATTGGGAGGTTGGTAGGCGACGGAGAACACGAATTTGCCGTCAACGCCAGGGCCATTCAATTCCGGGCATTCAATTCCGGGCTTGAAACCGTGGCACAAACGGCACTATCATTCTAGTTAGGCAAGTCAGTGTAGCCGGTTGAAAATGGTCAACGGGTTGGGACGCAAGTCATTGACCGATGGATTCAAAACGAAATTTTTGCCAGGAGGTATTAATATGTATTCACTCGGAACGAGGGGAAAAGTGCCCTTTTTTGCCGCAATTTTGTTTCTCTGTCTGTCGGCGGGGACGGTCTGGGCGCAGGTGACGGCATCGATCACCGGTAGCGTTAAGGACGCCACCGGGGCAATTATCCCTGGGGCGACCGTTACGATGAAGAGCCTGGAGAGCGGTTTGACGCGCACCGCGGAAACCGACGCGAACGGCAACTACAATATTCCGTCTCTGCCGGTAGGACAATACGAACTGGACGCCGAAAAGGCCGGCTTCAAGAAGCAGGTGCGGCGAGGGATTACTCTTGTCGTTGCCCAGCAGGCGGTCGTAAACCTGACGCTCGAGGTGGGCAACGTCGAACAGCAGGTGACGGTGACGGCAGAGGCGCCCATCGTGAACACCACATTGAGTTCAACCTCCGGACTCATCGGTGAGAAGGAAGTGAAGGACCTGCCTCTGAACGGCCGCAGTTTCGACCAGCTATTGACCTTGAACGTGGGAACGTCCAACTACACTTCGAACGTCCAGGACGCCCGCAATAACGCCTTTTCCGTAGCCGGCAAGCGGCCCGAAACAAACCGCTTCCTGATCAACGGCATCGACTTCATCGGAGCGGATTCCAGCGGCCAGGTGATTACGCCCACCGGCGCCAGCGGACAGTTGCTTGGCGTAGATGCGGTCCGGGAATTCAACGTGGTGCAGCACACCTATGGCGCCGAGTACGGCAAACGCGGCGGAGGCCAGATCACCATCGTCACCACCTCGGGCACCAACAAACTGCATGGAGACGCCTTCGAATACTTGCGCAATAGCGCGCTGGACGCCCGCAACTTTTTCGATCCCCAAGGCGTGCCGCCCTTCAAGCGCAATCAGTTCGGCGGAGCCTTGGGTGGCCCCGTCAAGAAGGACAAAGTGTTTCTGTTCGGAAACTACGAGGGCTTCCGGCAGCGCTTGGGAATCAGCAGCGTCGCTTACGTCCCGGATGCGGATGCGCGGCGGGGTTTTCTGCCCATCGGACCGAATAACTCCCTGATCGAGGTTCCCAACCTCAAACGCGGAATGCTTCCCTTTTTCGCGTTATGGCCGGAACCCAACGGTCCCTCGCTCGGCGGCGGAGTGGCGGTTGCCTACTCCAGCCCCGCCCAGAAAATCCGCGAAGACTTTGGATTGGTTCGGTTCGACTATTCCGTGTCGGAGAAGGACTCTTTTTTTGTGAATTACACCATCGACGACGGAGAGAGGGAGAACCCTCCGGCAGACCCGATTTTTATCACCGTGTCGCCGCAGAGGACCAACCTGCTCGGAATGCAGGAAACCCACATATTTTCTCCCACCGTTCTCAACGTGGCGACGGTTGGGTTTGACCGCGCCAGCGCGCTTTCGGGAACTCCGCCGGCGGTCTCGCTTCCCGCGAATTTGTCTTTCATCAGCGGTTCCGTGCCCGGTGCGATCACCATCGGGGGAGCCATCGCCTCCACGGTCGGCGGAACGATCACGCCGCCGTCGGGCAACCGATCGCTTTTGCATGTCCGGAATTTCTTTACCTATGCCGACGATCTGCACCTGGTCCGCGGTTCTCACTCCATCACCATGGGCGTGTGGGCTCAGAAGATCCAGCAAAACCTGGGAGGATCGCCTCTGGCCCAGGCGGGCTCCGTCAGCTATCCCACGCTCACGGCATTTCTCCAGGATGCTCCGACTCAATTTATCGCAGTCCCCAATCCGACTCCGCTCGGTTATCGCTCCACGCAGGCCGCCTGGTACATCCAGGACGAAATCAAATTCAATCCCAAGCTCACGCTGCGCCTGGGACTGCGGGACGAAATGACTACGGGTTGGAACGAAGTGACCGGGCGCGCGGCGAATTATATTTTCGACCAGAACGGGATTATTCAGACCAATCCGCTGGTGGGCCGCTCCGCCCTGCTGCAGAACAACGCCATTGCACTGTGGCAGCCGCGCGTGGGCGTGGCTTGGGACCCAACCGGAACGGGCTCCTGGGCCGTGCGGGCCGGATTTGGGATTTTCAATGACCTCCAGGACAGTCTGGCTCACCGCCTCAGCTCCAATCCCCCGTTCAATGCGCGTATGACGCTGACCGCACCGCTGCTCTCTTTCATTCCCATCCCCGGCGGCACGCAGCCCGCGCCGAGTTGCACCGCGCTCGGGCAGACCGGCTGCTCGACCTTTTCGCCCGGCGGCCTGGATCCTTACATGCATACGCCGACGCACCAGGAATGGAGCTTGACCGTGGAACGGGAGATCACCAAGGACCTGATGTTGCAAGTGAGCTACGTGGGTTCGCAGACGTATCACCTATCGCTGAGCATCAATCGCAACGCGGCTCAGCCGCAGGTCTGCGCGAACGCCGCCGGATGCGTGAGCGGCGGGATGCGCGCCGCCAACTTGACGGCCATCGTGCCGCAGGGTACCACCTACATTCCTTCCACGCCGGGATTACGTCCCAATCCCGTCGTCGCCAATACCTTTTCTTGGATGTACGCCGGCAACAGCAGTTATCACTCGGCGAATGTTTCGCTGGTCAAGCGCGCCACCCGTGGTCTGACTTTCAAGGCCAACTACACGTTTTCCAAAGTCATGGACCTGAACTCGGCGATCACCTCTTCCTCGGGCCAAAACGAGCCGCAGATGGTTTATACTCTCTACAATCTCGGCCTCAGCAAAGGGATCGCGGCCTTCAGCCTGAAGCATCAGTTCAACACCAACTTCAGCTATGAGCTTCCCTTCGGCCGCGGCCAGCGATGGGGGTCGGGCGCCACGGCTGCTGCCGACAAACTGATCGGCGGATGGCAATTGAATGGAATTCTGACGGCGCAGAGCGGATTCCCTTTCACGCCGCAAGTGGGCAACAATATTTTGGGGACGGGCGATACGTTTAATCCCGACCTGCCGAATTGGAATCCGGCTTTCAAAGGGAAAGTTGTTTTGGGCAAGGTGGGCCAGTACTTCGATCCCAACGCCTTCATCCTTCCGCTCGCCGGCACATTCGGAAATGTCTCCCGCGGCTCCATCATCGGCCCCGGACTCACCACCCTGGATCTTTCGATGTTTAAGAAGATCCCCATCAATGACAGGTTCAGCCTGCGGTTCCAGGCAGAGGTGTTCAATTTCTTCAATCACTCCAATTTCGGCAGTCCCAATTCCATCGTGTTCTCCGGACAGAATCCGGCTTGCTCGGTCGTGACCGGAGGCGTGATCCCGGCATCGTGCTACGGCGCTACCACCGGCACGATCGGCAAAACCGCAACAACTTCGCGGCAATTGCAGTTTGCGCTGAAGTTGATGTTCTAAAGGCAGTGACTAGAGTGACGAGTGACAAGCGAACAGCCCTTGCTGTTTTTCTTGTCACTTGTCACTTGCCACTGATTTTTGCTGGGGTATACGGCGGACCCACAAGGCAATTTTCCAGATCTCATCCGGGGTCAGCTCCTTTGCGAAGGAGGGCATCGCCGTATAGCGGACACCCCGGCTGACGATGGCCTGAATCTGTCCGTCGGAGATCTCCGTAGTCCGCTCGACGAGCGACGGAGCGGGCGGATAAAACTGAAGCCCCTTCTCGCCCTGGCCCTTGCCGTCGAGTCCATGGCACAAGGCGCATTCCTTGTCGTAGAGCCGGTGTCCTTCCTCCAGATTCTGCGGGGTCGGCGGCAACGGATTGGGAACGTCGCTATCGGTCCTGCGGAAAAATCCCAGGGCCCATTTTGCGATGAACGTTTCGACGAATCCGGGCTTCTGGTTCGCCCCCCAGTTTTCACTCAGGAACGAAACGATAGCAAACAAGAAAATGAGCGCCACCAAGCCCAATGCCACCTTGCTGGTTGTCTTATTCAAGTTGCACCCTCAAACGCGAAACCTCCGACCCGCGGTCGAACGGCCGCTGACCGCTTCACCAGTATATTTCCCAGCCGAAGCGGAGGCAATCGCCCGCGTTCCCCGCGCATGACTTGCCGATTACAGCGTTGTGGGCTAACCTGCCATTTCGACCGCTGCGGCGGCGCCCGCCAGAGGCACTCGAAGCGGCGAAATGAACTTGCGCGATGGAAACGAGGGGTATGGGCCGGAGCGATCACACGTTCGTATACCGAAACAACGAACTTTATTGTGAGGAGGTACCCGTCCGCCAGATCGCGGAGCAGGCCGGCACTCCGGTCTACATCTATAGCGGCGGCCGGATCGCAGGCCGTTTCGCGGAATTCGATCGAGCGCTGGGCTCCTATCCGCACCAGGTCTGCTTTGCCGTAAAAGCCAACTCGAATCTCGCCGTGCTGCGACTGCTCGCGCGACACAACGCGGGATTCGACATCGTATCGGGCGGCGAGCTTTACCGCGTTTTGCAGGCCGGCGGAAAGGCCTCGCGCACGGTTTTTTCCGGCGTCGGAAAGACGGCTGCCGAGATCGACTACGCGCTGCGCTCTGGAATCCTGCTGTTCAACTGCGAATCGGAGAGCGAACTGCGTCTGCTGAGCGAGCGGGCACGGCGGCTGCGCACCCGCGCCCGCATCGCCCTGCGCGTGAACCCTCGGGTCAACGCCAAGACCCATCCTTACATTGCAACGGGACTCGAGGAACACAAATTCGGACTCGATATGCCGCTCGCAGAGGAGCTATACGAGCGGGCGCAGGAATGGCCGGGCCTGCAACTGACCGGACTGAGCTGCCACATCGGCTCGCAGATCGCCGACCTGGAAGCTTTCGCCGAGGCGCTCACGAAGCTCGCCCGGATGGCCGCTCGGCTGCGCCAAAAAAAGCTTGCGGTCGAATCCCTCGACGCGGGAGGGGGCCTCGGCGTCCCTTATCGCCCCACGGAGTCCTTCCCTTCGATTTCCGCCTATGCCCGAACGATCAAGAAGTGTCTGCGGGGGACGGGATTGAAATTGCTGCTCGAGCCGGGACGCGCCATCGCCGGCGATGCCGGGATTTTGGTCACCCGTGTCGTCCACACCAAGACCACTGGGCGGAAGCGATTCGTGATCGTGGATGCGGCCATGAACGATATGATTCGCCCGGCGCTCTATGGCGCGCACCACGAGATCCAGCCCGTGGTCCGCTCCCGGCGTAAAGAGGAGACGGCGGATTTGGTAGGCCCGGTCTGCGAGTCGGCCGACTTCTTCGCGGAGAAGCGCCGAATGCCGCGCGCCGAGCAGGGCGACCTGCTGTCTATTTCTACTGTCGGCGCTTATGGTTTTGTTTTGAGTTCGAATTACAATTCCAGGCCCCGCCCGCCCGAGGTGCTGGTGGAAGGCCGCCGCTGGAGCGTTGCGCGGCAGCGCGAGACATTGCGGGATTTGATACGAGGGGAGAAAGAGTGATCCGAGCCGCGACCGAAAGGGAGCGGTTACCGAACCGAAATCTGAGCCGCTTGAATAAGGAAGCCTTCCGGAACCGCTCCCTTTCGGTCGCGGCTCGGTTTCGCGATTCCCTTACTGATACCTAAGAAATCCCCGGCCCAGCCACTCGCCGCCATCCATCGTCAGCGCCTCGCCGTTGATGTATTCGGCGTAGGGCGAGACGAGATACGCCGCCGCCTGCGCGATCTCTTCGGGCCGTCCGATTCTTCCCACGGGAATTCCTTCGAGCAATCTCTTTTCCACCTCCGGAGTTCCCCACAGTTTGCTTCCGGCGCCTTCCGTCGCGACGGGTCCGGGCGCAATGGCGTTGAGGCGAATCTTGTAGGGCGCCCATTCGACGGCCAGCGTGCGCGTCATGGCGAGCACGCCCGCTTTGGCCGCCGCCGAGTGAACCGTCCCCGGCCCGCCCGTCCAGGCGTAAGGCGCCAAGATGCTTACGATCTTGCCGCCGCGTCCCTGCGCGATCATCTCGCGTCCCGCCGCGCGGGTGCAGAAAAACGAACCGTTCAGCACGATATCCACCACCGCCCGCCAGCCGTTCGGCGAAAGCTCTTCGGCTTTGCAGAGGAAATTTCCGGCCGCATTGTTGACCAGTATGTCCACGCCGCCAAACTTCGCTTTGGTCTCCGCGATCATCCGGTCGACCTGCGCCGGGTCTCGCACGTCGGTCGCGACGCCGATGGCTTCCCCGCCCGCCTTGCGAATCTCGGCGACGGTTGGTTCCAGGTGTTCCACGCTGCGGCTGGCGAGAACCAGCTTCGCTCCAAGACTGGAATATTCGAGCGCCATGGCCCGTCCCAATCCGGTTCCTCCTCCGGTGATGATCGCGATCTGGCCCTGCAATGTGTTCGGTGGCAGCATGGGGAAGAAGAAGTTAGAAGTTAGAAGCTAGGAGTTAGAATAAATACGCTGGGCGGCGCACTTAGCTTCTAACTTCTCACTCCTAACTTCTTGCAATTCTGGTAGGCGCGGCAGGGATCGAACCTGCGACCCTCTGCTTAGCAACCGTTCCCGCGTTTCCGCGGGGGCTGGACTATATCTTCGGCATCTCAGCCGCGCTGCTCATAGTCTCTGAGGACTCCCCGCTTTCTAAACCCCTCCCTTGCGGTCGGGGCTCTGATGGCGGGGTTGCCTGCTGATTGCCCTTGCGGGTTCCCAGCATACCGCAGCGTCCAGCATACGGGTTCATTTCCCCGCATGCGCTCCTAATTGAAGGCAGATGCTCTATCCACTGAGCTACGCGCCCGCGAAAATCAGTATAGCAGGTGGGTTTCGATCGGTACAGACTTTCCGAGCCGGCGGGTAGTGTTTCGAGCCTGCGGTGCTGGTTGGTGGCGGCATCGAAAGGGAGGGGCGCAGGGGTACAGGAAATAACTTAAGGCATCTAATGTAAGGTATCTAATAATTTCCTTTCTCCATCATAAAATTCCATAATCTTGCTATGGCAGAAAATAAACGAATAGCCAAGGTTCAAGAATTGCGGGCCGAATTGGCTGAATTGCAAAAAGCCCTCGGCGAACTTGAAGTTACGGGAATGAACTCTGGCAAGGGTGTTTCTTTCCGCTATATTGCCAAGCGCATCAGCGAGATTGTAGAAGCCCTGTGTGAGATGGAAAGCCGCGTAATAGGACAACAGAAACAGGACTTGGAGTCCAAGCCACAAGGCCTCATCAGTTCACCAACACCCACTTAGCCCGCATTATTCATGAACTTTTGCCCTGGTAGCCCCGGAGGGGCGGCAGATTTTAGCCCAAGGGCGTTAGCCCTGGGTCCGGGCGACTCATACACGGAAAAGCCCCGGAAGGGGCGGAAGAAGACCTTGCCGGCTCTTGGATCGAAACATCCGGTAATTTTCTGTCGCCCCTTCCGGGGCGCATTCGAATTGTGGTTGGCTCTCCCACGACTTGCGTCGTGGGCTAGAATCTTCCGCCCCTCCGGGGCTGTGGAACCGCTGCTTCATGAATAATCCGGGTTAGGACACCCCCGTCCGCGGGATAAGTATCTCAAGTGGTCGGGGGCTGGTACAGGCCATCCTGGATTGCACTCGAGCTTTTTCGGGGTTGGTGTATAGCTCACGGAAAGAACGCAGAAGTGCAGATCCCTCACTTCGTTCGGGATGACACCGTATGTGAGCTATACAGTAACCCTGAAAATGCGCTAGTGTCCTGAGTCATTAATTCGTCGAATATATCTCGGCCAGCGAACATTGCAAAAGAAAGGCTTACCGATCGAATTGCACCGATTTTGATGTGACGAACTTCCGACTCAGGACACTAGAAGGGAAAAACGCCCGTGTCTCTACCGCTGTAACTATCACCGTCTTCTACCGCCACCACGACACGCCGGTATAAAAATAAAGGGCATTGAAACCCGGATTGTGTTTCTTAATGCCACCGTTCGAAATGTGGTGATAGCGGACGCCCAGCAGGAGCGCCCGGCTGGGTCGACGGAAGTAGTAAATGCCGACGCCGCCTTGCGGAGTGAAGTTGAACTTGGAGATGCCGTCGGGAACTTTTGCGTTCGTGAAGAGCGTTCCGGCGCCGGCCTGAAGAAACGGGACGACGCGGCGGCGGCGGACAAAATTATATTGCAGGAAAAATGGATTCAGTCCTCCGCCGAAAACGTTCGCGTTTTCCCGGACGACGAAGGCGGGAACGATCTCGACGATGTACTCCAGGGTCCCGCGCCATGGACCGCTACCGTGGGGATTTGTCAGGATGCGCCCCCACCGCAGGTCGAGCGTGATAAATCCATGGCCTGTGGCCCCTCCGGGAACCTGCGCGGCGGCGCCGCTCAGCCAGCCCCACTCGTTAGCGCCCTTGCGAGCGCTGGCGGAGAATCTCTCCGCCTCCGATTGCGGAGATGGCGAAGTGGGCGGCGCGGCCAGGGCGCAGGCGCTCAGAACCAGCAACGCCGCAAGCGCGAGGCCGGATCGACTGCGCGTTCGGCGAAGATTTCGGTTGATCCGGGGAATTGCAGGGAAGCGCGCAATCGGAGCGGCGTTGCCTCTGCCGAGAAATAAAGCAATTATGCCCGATTCCATCCTCTTCAGCTCCGCCGTAGTGCCGCCAAATAATCCTGAACTATATCACAGGAGCGGACAGGCCGGGTGCCGCCGCAACGTATTTCTAGGGATAGGGGGTGCCATTATAGCGTTTTCAGAGTTGGTGTATAGGTCGCGGAAAGAACGCAAAAGTGCAGATCCCTCACTTCGTTCGGGATGACACCGTAGGTGAGCTATACAGTAACCCTGAAAATGGCATAGAAGTGAGAGTCAGCTACCTCAAATGAAAAGCAGATCCCTCGTCGAAGACTCCTCGGGATGACATCGTCATTTAAGATTTCAGGATGATGTCATCCTGACGACCAACGGGAGGAAGGATCTGCTTTTTCTGCCGGGTGTGACTCTCACTTCTAATTGCACCCTATTTCTAGCAGCAGCTTGACACAGAAGGAGGAGCTATCTATTTTGCTGAGATGCGCGATAAATCGCGGAACCAAGTTGGTGACGGGCGTACCGCCCGGGTTTCAAACCCGCCGGAAACCGGAACAGCGAGCGACTCCGGATCGAAACGAAGGGATGCTTCCCGGCCAACTTTGGCGCAAAGAGCCAAGGCGACGCTGCGCCGCGTCCGGTTCTCTTCCGGAACCCGATGCGGGCCGGTCGAGTTGTCCCCACGTATGAGCGGCGAGGAGCGCCGGGCCGCCGAGTTTTGGATTCGCCGCACGCCGGAGGCGTTCCGCAGCCGCTTGCCGGAGCTGAAGGTGGCCGTGGCCCACAGCTTGATTCCGGCGGGTAAAGCGGTATTCATCGATGAACGGCCGGTACCCGGCGGCGCCAGTGACAAAACGGGCGCCGGCGACAAAACGCATGCCGTTAGCTTTCTTCGCGAGCGTTACATCGTGCTGGGCGCCGCTCTGTTCCGGCAGCGGGTGGAACTGGGACGTATTCTGTATCACGAGTTGTGCCACTTCGTGTGGCCCCGTCTCGGCAATCCCAAGAGGCGCAAATTTCAGGAACTGCTGGAGAGGGAATTTCGGGACCGCGTTGCGGGCGAGCTGGGATATTCGTCGGAAATCCGCAAGGCACGACTCTCGGGCAAGAAAAACAATCGCGTCTCGCGTCCGGAGCGCCGCCGCCTGAGGCTCGACTATATCTGCGAGAGCTTTTGCGACACCGGCGCGTTTGTGTTGCTCGGAAGCGAGCGGAGAAATCGCCATTCCGAATTTACTCTGCGCCGCGCGGCCCTCGAACGGCGCTCCCGCGCGTGGTCCCAAGCGGTTCTGGAAGGCCCCGCGGAAACCTCCTCGCGATGACAGGTCGGTAGAGTCAGTTTGAATTTCCCGGACCGTAAGGGCACGGTTTCAACCGTGCCGCAACGGCGAATCTCACAGAGGTTTTAACCGCTGAGGGAGGACCTTAGGGGCCAAAGCCCGCAGTTGGCGGCTGGCTGGTTCGGCATGGCTGAAGAGTGTGTGTGATAACCCCGAAGGACGTACCTCAGCGGCTAAAGCCGCGTTGCAAGCATTGATTTTACGGCACGACTGAAGTCGTGCCCTGACGACAAATCGAGGTTTTCACACACACTCTGAAGCCATGCCCTTACGTCAAAGTGAGAATCTAGCGGCGCGACCTGCGATTGCAACAATCCCCCGGTTGCCGTTATCATTTGAGATGGCGGCAGGCGCGCATCACGTTCCCGTATCGGGATCGATCGCCTGGTTTCGCCGGCTCATCGATTCCATTGCAATCGCTGGAGCTGCTGTTTTCGTCGAGTCAGGGTTTCCGCCACTCGGAGGTTGAATTGCGTCCGAATTTTCCGGTCTCCGCATTGCTAGCGGCAATCGCCGCCGCGATTCTCGCCTCAGGATGCAATTCGCGAAAAGCCCAAACGGCGCCGTCGTTCCCGCCCGTGCCGGTCACCGTGGCGGTTGCGGCCAAAGAATCCGTTCCGCTTGAAATCCGGGCTGTTGGAACCGTGGAGCCATCCGCAACCGTTCAAATCAAGTCGCGGATCGACGGCCAGTTGGAGAGAGTCCGGTTCACCGAGGGCAACAACGTCAATCAAGGCGACCTGCTCTTTGAAATCGACCCGCGTCCTTACCGCGAGGCTTTGCGGCAGTCGGAAGCCGCCGCAGCCAAGGACGGCGCACTGTTGCAGCAGGCGGAAGCCAATCGCGCCCGCGACCTGGCGCAACTGAAAAACGCCGACGCCGTAGCCGCACGCAACGAAGCGCTCGCCAAAGAGGGCGTCATCTCGCGCGAGCAGCTCGACCAGGTCCGCACCAACGCCGACGCCTTGCGCGAGGCCGTCCGCGCCGACGAGGCAGCCATCGGAAGCATTCGCGCATCGCAGGAAAGCGACCGGGCCGCCATCGAGCGGGCGAAGCTCGAGCTGGGTTACTGCGAAATCCGGTCGCCTCTGTCGGGGCGCACTGGAAACCTGCTGTTGCAGCCCGGTAACCTCGTCAAGGCCAACGGAGATCCGCTCGTCGTCGTCAATCAGATCACTCCCACTTTCGTCTCCTTCGGAGTTCCGGAGCAAAATCTTGCAACGATCCGGCAGACCAGCGCCACGCGCAAGCTCCTGGTCACCGCTTCTCTCCAGGACACCGCAGGAAAACCCGTGAGCGGCGTCCTGAGCGTAATCGACAACACAGTCGATCCGAACACGGGAACGATCCGTTTGAAAGCTACGTTTCCGAATGAAGAGCGGATGCTCTGGCCGGGCCAGTTCGTCAACGTATCGCTCACGCTCGACACCCGGAAGGACGCAACGGTCGTACCGTCCGAGGCGGTCCAGCCGGGACAAGCGGGACAATTCGTCTACGTGGTGAAGCCGGACCAGACGGCCGAGCCCCGCGTGGTCACGGTGGGACCGAGCGCCGGACGCAACGTAATTATCGAGAAAGGACTTCAGCCGGGAGAAACCGTGGTCACCGACGGCCAACTGCGGCTCTTTCCCGGAGCGCGCATCCGCCCCGTCGCGGCGAACCAAGTCGATTCGCAATCACCCAGACCATGAACATCTCTCGCCTATTCATCGAGCGGCCGGTGATGACCGCGCTGGTCACCTTCGCCATCCTTCTGTTTGGAGTGGTGGGCTACCGTGCGCTGCCCGTGGCGGCGCTGCCGACGGTGGACTATCCCAACATCCAGGTGAACGCAGCGGTGCCGGGCGCGAGCCCCGAGACCATGGCGGCCTCGGTGGCGACGCCCCTGGAGCGGGAGTTCTCGACCATCGCCGGCATCCAGACCATGAGCTCGGTCAACTCGCAGGGGTCCACGCAAATCTCGGTGCAGTTCTCGCTCGACCGCAACATTGACGCCGCTGCGCAGGACGTGCAAGCGGCGATCTCGAAGGCGAGCGGCCAGCTTCCGGCGAGCATGCCGCGGCCTCCTTCCTACCAGAAGGCCAATCCCGCCGACCAGCCGGTCCTGTTTCTTTCTCTCACCTCCACGACGCTTCCGCTATATACCGTGGATGAATACGCCGAGACGCTGCTGGCGCAGCGGATCTCGATGGTCAGCGGCGTCTCGCGCGTGCTGGTATATGGCTCGCAGAAATACGCCGTGCGCGTGCAGCTTTCGCCCGATGAGCTGCTGGCGCACAACGTTGGAATCGACGAGGTGCAGCGAGCCATCCAGCAGAGCAACGTGAACCTGCCCACCGGAAGGCTCTACGGCGAAAAGCAGGCATTCACGGTGGAATCGAGCGGGCAGTTGATGACGGCGGCGGCGTATCGGCCGCTGGTCGTCGCCTGGCGGAACGGAACTCCGGTGCGTCTGGAGCAACTGGGACACGTAATCGACGGAGTCGAGACCGACAAAGTGATGGCCTGGTTCAACGGGACGCGCGGCGTGATTCTGGCCATCCAGCGGCAGCCCGGAACCAACACGGTCGAGGTCGTGGACAACATCAAGAACCTGCTGCCGGTGTTCAAGAGCGCGATTCCGCCCTCGATTGAACTGGCCGTCGTATTCGACTCCTCGCAATCCATTCGCGGTTCCATCCGCGACGTCCAGTTCACGCTGGCACTGACCGTTTGCCTGGTGGTGATGGTGATCTTCCTGTTCCTGCGGAATCTTTCGGCCACCTTGATTCCCGGAGCCGCCGTGCCGCTCTCGATCGTCGGGACGTTCGCGGTCATGTACCTGCTCGGTTACAGCCTGAACAATCTGTCGCTGATGGCGCTGACGCTCTCGGTGGGATTTGTCGTAGACGACGCCATTGTGATGCTCGAAAATATCGTGCGCCACATGGAAATGGGCATGCCCCGCCGCGAGGCCGCGCTGCTGGCCTCGAAAGAAATCAGCTTCACCATTATCTCGATGACGCTGTCGCTGGTCGCCGTCTTCATCCCGGTGCTTTTCATGCAAGGAATCGTGTGACGGCTGCTGCACGAGTTTTCCGTGACGATCACGGTCGCCATTCT
>Ga0080064_1003500_pt1 | contig 22550 bp, 23 predicted proteins | sample Subgrocontami54m_FD_69260 | JGI IMG/M metagenome (GOLD analysis project Ga0080064, IMG submission 69260) | Subsurface groundwater microbial communities from S. Glens Falls, New York, USA - GMW46 contaminated, 5.4 m (SPADES assembly) (version 2) ...
GGTTCAAAACCGGGTAACAATCAAGTGTGTGTGTGGAGTGTCGGTGAATTGTGGCCTAGTCGCCCAATTTCTTCGTCGCAAAGGGTTATCAATCCAATGGTTGCGGAAAGGAACCACGACTATACCGACTAGGCCAAGTGGCACAGTCAGGTGCGTAGTCGCTTGGCACCCGCAACCGCTCGTTTTTGAACCATGCCGTTGAGAAGTCACCTGAATTCTTCATAAGTTCATATGTAACTTAAAGTTAAGTCGTCATCCCAAGAAGTGGATTGCAGAGCGGATGTCGGGGGTGCAATGCTATCCATTCCAATCGACGCCATAAGTCATCGTCACCCGGTCAATTTCCGGCCCCGATGTCCAGGCACAAAATCTTCTCTTTGTCGCGCAGATAGAGCCGCTTGTTCGCGATCGTGCCGACCGTGCGGTTTTCGCCCAGGATCGTGACGCGGGCCTTCTCGTCGAATCGTTCCGGCGTCGCACGTACCAGCACCAGGTCGCCCTTCTTCGTCGTGATGAACAGGTGCCCGTCGGCGAGCGTCACCGAGCCTTTGCCGAAGCCGTCTTGCGACCATTTCACCTTGCCGGTCGCCAGATCGACGCAGCGCAAGTCGATGCGCTTGCTGAACTCGCCTGAGAAACCGTAAAGATGGCCTGCGTGGACGACGCAGTTGGCCCAGTAGTTCAGCATCGAACTGTTGTCGCCCTTGCTTTCCCAAACGACGTCCGGCGGCCCGTCGGCCTTGAGTTTGAACAGCGTGCAGCCGACTTCTTCGCCGGACGACACGAACATCTGGTCGACGACGACGAGCGGCGTGCAGATGTTGCAGTCGTATTCGGTGGTCCACGGCACACGCCACAGTTCTTTGCCGACGGGGCTGACCGCGAGCAGGCCACTTGCGGTGAAGAAGATGAGCTGGCGCTTGCCGCCGACCGTGACGCCGATGGGCGTGGCGTAGCCGGGCTTGTCGTCGCCGGTTTTCCAGACGAGCTTGCCGGTCTTCTTGTCGAACGCCGCGACGCCGGTCCCCTTGCCGCCGGGAATCGCCAGCACCAAATTGCCCTCAATCGTCGGCGACGCGGACAGGCCCCACGTGATGTTCTTGCCGCCGAACTCCTTGAGCAGGTCGTGCTGCCAGGCGACCTTGCCGCTCTTGGCGTTCAGGCACGCGATCGGCCCGGTCACCGAAGTCACGTAAACGAAATCGCCCTCGATGGTCGGCGTGCTGCGCGGGCCGTTGCCGTACATGTTCTTGTACGCGGCGGTGATCGGCGTCTGCCAAAGCTCGGTCCCCTTGACGGCATCGAGCGCGACGACCACTTCCTTGCCGCCGCGTTGCACGAGCGTGATCGCCCGACCGTCGGCGACCGCGATGGACGAATAACCGTCGCCGCCCTTGGCTTCCCAGATCACCTTCGGCCCGGTGGAAGGCCAGGTGGTCAGCAGCCCGGTTTCGGGAGACGACCCATTGCGATTGGGCCCGAGCCAATTGGGCCAATCGGCGGCGGGAGCGGCGGTTGCGACCAATAGCAACGCCAGAAGGGAGCGATTCCAGTGCATGATGACAATCTCCGTGTCTCGGAAACGCAGCGAGGCGACTGGAGCAGATTCTAGTGGCGAGCGGCGCGGAGGGGAAACGAAAAAAGCCGGCTGCGGTGAGCCGGCAATTCTCGATCATTTGATTACAGCCTATCTATCGGCCACTAGAGATCGATGTCCAACCAATTTCAAGCGGCTGCGGAATGTGGTCTCCGTGGATTGGCTGGGCGCTGCCATCACAGTCGACGAATCCCGAGGCCTCCCCACCGACGGGATAGACCAAAATCAACATCGGTGAAGCGCGCAACAACAACCTGCCGCGGCCGATGCAGTCGTGTGCCGGAAATGTCATCGCCACTCCGGGAAGACTGTCCACGAGCCGGCTGTCGAACAGCTCGGGTTCGTTGGGATCGCGCAATTGGAATACGAACGGCGGTATGCACGCGTGGAAATTGCCGCTGCGTTTGAATTCCAGCGTGTATTCCTTTGCGGAGGCAAAGGTCGGGGGCAGATATCCCCAATGGCCTGGAACGATCTCACCCGTGGCGCAAGCCGCAACCGTTTCGCAGTGATATTGACGCACATCGCATTTTGGCGACCAGTCGAAGACGCGCATGCCGCAAAGACTGCGTGAAACCCAGTCGGCCCAGGGCAGTTTGACGATTTGAATCTTTGGAAAGAAATCACAATCTGCTTGAATTCCCGATCCCCAGCGCAAATCAGACAACTCGAAACCGGGAGTCCAGCTGTCAAAAGGGCGAGTGTTTGGGCGATTTGTCGAATCCGCTTGAGCCAAATTTGCGATTTGCTCAGCTTTCCACTTTCTGTAGGCGCGAATGTTGGCCCACGTGGCGGCCGGCAGCCAGGAATGCTCATCGTCTTCCGCCGGTCGAAGACAACCTTCCTCGTAGCGCGGATGCGACAGCGGCCCAGTGAATACCTTCGGCGGCACCTCGTAATACTGCACCGCCTCCAACTCCTCTTCCGGCAGCGTCACACCTTCATTCGCCGGCCGTTTTGGCAACGTGTCCAGCGGCTGGGTCGAGCGCAGCATCTCCTGGCGGCGATCGTCGTCGCTGGATCGGCGGATCAACTCGCGTATTCGTGATGCCGGCGTCGCGCTTGTGCCGCGGCGTTCGGTCGGGTCGCGGTAGTTCAGGCGCACGGGCGGGGCGTCCTGTTCTTCAAAACTGCCGATGTCGCGGGCCGGGCGTGTTCGGGGCAGTTCGCGCGCTCGGATCGGCGTTGAACCGGGCGGTGGCGTTTCGACCGCGTCGGGTCGTTGGCTAAAGCCTTCGATTTGTTGGCCGTCGCGGCCCACGGGACATCGTTGGCCGACCTCGCCCGGCAAGTCCGCCGGCTTGGCGTGGCAGATGGCGCTGGGAGAGATCGCTCCGAAGAGGAGCATCGCGAAGGCCGCGATTCCATTCCGCTCGAACATTGAACGACTCCTTTCGTTCCGTGACTTCGCAGTGTAGGCGGCTCGCCTGCTCGTACTGACAAACCGCATTCGTGCAGGCGAGCCGCCCGCACTACGATCCGAATCTGAAATGCCGGGCCACGGCGGGCGGGACGTTGAACGGCACCTTGTCCGCCGCGATCTGGTGGGCCCGGATCTTGTCCTCCAAAAACACGCTCAGGCTTTGCAGCCGCTGGCGATCCGCTTCCGATACGAACGGCATTTTCAGTTCGCGAATCGCCAGATACTCGAAATACGACAGCACGCCGGCCGGCTTTAGCAGGCGCTGGTAACTGCGGAAGATGTCGTCCACCAGGGCCAGCGAGAAATTATTGAGCGGGATGCCGGAGATCATGAAGTCGTAGATCGCCTCGCCGGGAACTTCTTGCAGCGGCGCGTTAATCACTCTCGACTGGCTTCGCTTCTGCTGAAATTCCGGCTCTTCCGCGAACCGGCGCTGGATTACCTCCGCGAACTTCGGGTTGATTTCGACGATGTCCAGTTGATCGCCGGGCTTCAGGTTGGCAGCGATGACGGCGGTGACGGCGCCGGTGCCGGGGCCGACTTCGAGGATGCGCCGGGGCGGTTTCGCCAGACGCATCGGCCGGGTCAGCGCTCGGCCCAGCGCCCGGCTCGACGGCAGGATCGAGCCGGTGGTGTGATACTGCTCGCGAAACTGCCCGAAGAACGCCCGGCATTCCGCCCAGTACCGCATGATCGGCCTCGTGATTGCTCGAAGGTGCGTCGTCGTTGAAGGTTCGGCCAGCATAGCGTATTTTCGGGCGGGAACAACGGGAAGTGGCGGGCGGTGTAAAGGTGGGGGGTGTGCTGAGAATGACTAGCCTTGCGCAGCGAGGTGGTCGCAATTTGCGACCACTTTTCCTTGGGGGAGAGGGCGCCCCTTGGTGGTGAGGGGGGTTCAACTCGGGCTGCCGGCTGGTTGCGGCATGGTGCTCTTTCGTCTTCAGGCAAGTTCGTTCGCGGCGCTGGCGATGTTGGTGGTTACGGCGCTGCCATCACGAATCGATGGGGCAGGACAGTTTTCCGCGGTCGAGGCAGGCCGCATTCGTATGAGGCCCCTGCCCACGGCGCCATGAGCGATCGATTCTCGGGACGATCCCGGCAGAGAAATGGTGCCCAGCTCGGACCGTTGGCGATTTTCTTCCGCGGCGTGGTAGTTGTCGGACGGCGTTCCACCTGTTGACGTGTCGCTGACGCCGATGGTGTGGGGAAGCGCGGGGCAAGCAGAGCGTCCTGCGCTCGGGCCGCTGGCACGGTCGGAAGACCATGCCACAACGAGGAGCTGCTGCGGCTGCGGCTATCGGCCGGCAAATACCTGAATTTGTTTGTTGACCTGGGCAGAGGTCTGCCGTACGCTTGGCGAACTTGCATTTCTCACCGTCGTGGGACGGGTTTCCTAACCCGTCGTGAACGGATGGGTTAGGAAACCCGTCCCACGAGACCGCGCCGCATTATTGGTGAGCAACGCAGGCTGACTCTACTTTCAGAAAAAACGGCTTGCCCTGGCGCGGCCGTCAGCATCCCTTCGATCTTGCGCGCTCATGCCCACAACCTCGGAAAGTCTGCTCCAGCGTCTGCGTCAACCGGGCGATCAACAAGCGTGGGGCCGTTTCGTCAAGTTGTACACGCCGCTCCTTTATTACTGGGCACGCCGCGCCGGCCTCCAGGAGCACGATGCCGCCGACCTGGTCCAGGACGTGCTCGCCCTGTTGCTGAAGAAGCTGCCGCAGTTTACGTATGAACCAGGCCACAGCTTTCGCGCCTGGCTGCGAACGGTCACGCTCAACAGCTGGCGCGATCGCCGCAAACGACGCGCCACGCAACCGCTCGGCGACGCCGCCGGCTTGGATGAACTCGCCGTCCCCGACAATCTGAGCGAATTCGAGGAAACCGAATACCGCCGGCGCCTGGCCGCGAAGGCCCTGCACCTGATGCAGACCGATTTCCAGCCCGCGACGTGGAAGGCGTGCTGGGCCCTGGTCGTCGAGGGCCGTTCGCCGGAAGCGGTCGCGGCGGACCTCGGCATGTCGGTCGGCGCGGTGTATGTCGCCAAATTCCGCGTCTTGACCAGGTTGCGGCAGGAATTGGCAGGTCTGCTCGATTGAGGCGGCGCCGCGGAAAGAGAATCACGAAAGCTCGAAAGACGAAAACACGAAACAAATTCGAGAGTCTTCTTTCGTGATTTCGTCTTTCGCGTTTTCGTGATTCGTTTTGAATTTTGCTGTAAGAACTCAGCGGGCCGAGTCGTAATCTTCCTGTCGCTGCATTCCCCGTGATTTCCAGGAGCCGTCGCCATGGTCAAGACTTCTTCGTGCCCGTCTCGGCAAACCATCCAGGAACTCGCGTCCGGCAAGCTGCCGCCCGATTCCTCCGAGGCGATTCTGCACCATGTCGAAACCTGTGCCGAGTGCCTGCAAACCGTCCGGGAGTTCGCCTCGTTCGATACGCTTCAGGACGCCCTGCGGCACACCGATACCCACGACGAACCGGCCGAAACGGGCGTGGTGCAGGCGTTGATCGAGCGCTTCACCGACATGGCCCCGTCCGCGGTCCATGAGACCGAAGATTCATCCCCCGCCGTGGCCGCCGACCCCCTGGCGATGTTGGCGCCAGCGCGCGGACCGCAGGAAATCGGCTGGCTGGGGCACTACCGGGTTCTCAAAGTGCTGGGCACCGGCGGCATGGGCGTCGTCCTGGAGGCAGAGGATATGCAACTCAAGCGCCGGGTCGCCCTCAAGATGATGAAGCCGGCCCAAGCCGCGGACGCCAAATCCCGGCAACGTTTCCTGCGTGAAGCCCAGGCCGCCGCCGGCCTGGATCACGACCACATCGTCCACATCTACCAGGTCGGCGAAGACCGCGGCTACCCGTACCTCGCCATGCAGTTCCTGGAAGGCATGAGCCTGGAGCAACGCCTCAAGACCGACGCCAAACCGTCCCTTCCCGAAACCGTGCGCATCGGCACGCAGATCGCCCTCGGTCTGGCGGCAGCCCACCAGCGCGGTCTCATCCATCGCGATATCAAGCCCGCGAACCTGTGGCTGGAAACCAGGAGTCAGGGGTCAGGAGGCAGGAGTCAGGAATCAGAAACCCCCAAGCCGCGGGATGAGCGCAGCGAATCCCGCGGGTCCACACGCGTGAAGATATTGGACTTCGGCCTGGCCCGCACCGCCGAGACCACCGAGCACATCACCCACAGCGGCACCATCGTCGGCACCCCGGCCTACATGGCCCCCGAACAAGCCCGCGGCCTGCCGGTCGATCACCGCGCCGACCTCTTCAGCCTCGGCTGCGTGCTCTACGAAATGACCACCGGCCAGCGCCCCTTCCACGGCCCCACGACCATGTCGATCCTGTCCAGCCTCGCCCTGGACACGCCGACCGCGCCGCAGTTGGTCAATTTCGAAGTGCCGGAGGCGTTGTCGGACTTGATCATGAAGCTTCTGGAAAAGGAACCGGCCCAGCGGCCCGCAACGGCCCAAGCGGTGGTCGATGCCTTGGCGACGATCGGTCGGCAACTTGGGGCAAAGACTTCGGCCGCGCCGATACCGACCGAGGAATTGCGGGCGCCGAAGAATGTGGAGTCAGCCGTTCCCGCCGTGACGGGTCAGCCGCGTGGAATGTTCCTGCCTTTGGTGGACCAGAAGGGCCTGGCCCTGACCGCTGACGGCCACTACCGCGGCACACCGGACCGCATCGAGCGCGACATCCGCTACGTCGCCCAGCTCGCCGACGGCAGCCAGGTGACGCTGACGCCGGCGGAGTTCGCGAAGCGCTTCGGCTGGAAGAACGATCCGGAGCGTGTTAAACTGAAGTGAAGTGCGAACTCGTTCTGTCTGCTATCGAGGGTTTGACGATGCCAACTTTAGTGTTGAATGACGTGCCCGGTCTGTTGTTCGATCAAATCCATCAACTGGCGCGGGTGCAAAAGAGGACTCCGGCCGACACCGCCGTCGAGTTGCTGCAAACGGCGTTCCGGATTGTAACGCCAGTGTTTTCAGAACCGCCGCCTCCGCAGGAACCGTTTCTGACGGCGGAGATTTGCGCGCCGTTCGATCTTCCACGTCCCAAAGGCAAGCCGGTATTTCCAGTCCAGGTTGCCGCACCGTTGCCTGATCCCCACGACCTTCCAGACCTGGAGTAGGCCATGTTCGTTGTTCCGCCAACGGATGCTCCGTTGACCCAAGGCGATATACTTCGAGCGGCTAAGAATGACACAAACAGAGCCGCGCACGAAGTAAGCGGTTTCCTCGGCGCCCGCTTACTTCGTGCGCGGCTCTGTTTGTCTCAATCCTGACCGCGAGCAGTATATCTTGGACGATTGCCCGCTGGTTGCTTGGAGCGATGAGGAAACGTCGAGTGAGGAAGCTGATGCAGCAATGCAGCAATGGACGACACGCGTCATCGTGCTCACGCAGGCATGCGACCTGGAGCAGGCGAAAACTCGGCGCGTGCTGGTGGCTGCGGTGCGCGACGCGCAGAATTTGGTCGATCAAGGCATTTTGAAGGGCGCGGTCATTCGGGATCACATGCGCCGTCATCTCGTATTCGGTTGGTACTTTTTGCCGGAGGCAAGAACTCCGACATCGATGCCGGAATCAATTGTCGATCTTCGTGATGTTCACTCCGTTCCACGTCAGATTCTGCACCGGTTGATCGCTGCCGGCAAACGGGTCGCCTCACTTCCTTCACCCTACCGTGAACACCTCGCTCAGCATTTCGCCGTGACGTACATGCGCGTGGCGCTGCCGGAGCCTTTCGGCACCAAACCATGACCGACATGGCGAGCTCCGCCAGCGCTAGGTTCTGACAGATGGGCGTACCGTCGGCGGACCGCCGCTACCGGGCAGACAGCATTGTCGCCAACACGTGCATCTGGGACCTGGAAACCGGCCAGCGCCGTCTTACCATGATGTACCTGCCCGACGACCGCTACGTCAGCTTCAGCCCCGACGGCCACTACACCGGCAGCCGCAACGTGGAGCGCGACCTGGTCTACGTCGTCCAGACCGACGACGGCGTGCAACACACGCTGACGCCGGCGGACTTCGCGGCGAAGTACGGGTGGAAGAACGATCCGGAGCGTGTTAGACTGAAGTGAGGCGCGGAGTTTTCCGGATGAGTGAGTCGCCACGAATCGAACGGAACTGGTTCATCGAAGTCGCGCAGCAAGAGGCTCGCATTCGTTGTTGGTTCCAGCGCCGAGGAATACAGGTGGAGCAGTTCACCGTCCAGTTGGAAATCCTCCACTTGGAAAACTGGTGGCCTGTGGTCCGGTACGACAACGCCCATGGCTTTTGCCATCGCGACACGCTGCATCCGGATGGGGCGCAAGACAAGACGCCGATTTCGGTGGGTGATCTGAACGAGACCTTCACGTATGCGATTGAGGAATTGCGGCGCAGTTGGAAGACTCACCGAGCCCGGTTTTTGGGAGAAATGAAATCATGACGGCTCCAGACAACTTCACCGATAAGCAATTTGAATTGACTGCCGAGTTCGGCAAGTACGTTTTCGATCACCCGGAGGTCGATGATTTGCTGCCGCCGTCGTCGCACGTCTACTTCCAAATCGACGGTGAGGCGGAGTTCAATCAGTACAGCCTGGAGTTGGCGGAACGTCAGCGCCAGAGCGAACCAACTCCGGTGATCCTCGTGCATATCAAAGGCCTGGCGCCGCCGCAGGGATCGCGCCTTTTGGACCCCGTGATCGAGCCGATTCCGGCAAGTGTCGTCTCATCACGATGTGCCTGATGTGTCTCGGCGACGACCGCTGCTTGGGAAGTGACGACTTGTGCGGAATCGCGTGCTGCGATTGCGAACCCGGCCACGATCCGCTAACCTAAAACCCATGAACACTTCCCATGCGGCCATCTGGATTTACCTTGCTCGCAAACCGGGTTCCAACTACCGGCAACTGTTTATCAAAGGCCGAAACATCGCCGCGCGCACGTTGTACAGCTATTGCGTGCCGGGCGAAGACTGGCCGGGGCAGCCACCCGAAGAGATTGCCGCGGACTTCGACTTGCCGATTGAGGCCGTCCGCGAGGCCATCGCCTATTGCGAGTCCGATCCGCCGGAACTCCGCGCCGACTGGGAAATGGAAGAGGCCCTCATGGAAGCGACGGGCATGAACGATCCGGGCTACAAGTACCACCCCTCGCCACGGCCGCTCTCCAGGGAAGATCACATCCGGATCTACGGGCGATGAAACTATACTTGGACGATGACAGCGTGCAAACGCTGTTGGTTCGGCTGTTGCGCCACGCCGGCCATGACGTCTTGATCCCAGCCGATTTGGGTTTGGCCGGCCAGACGGACCCGGTCCACTTTCTGCATGCGCTGCGCGAACAGCGGGTTCTCCTCTCGCATAACTATGATGATTTTCGCATCCTGCACGAAATCCTTATGGAGGGGACGGGCCATCATCCCGGCATCCTGGTTGTCCGCAAAGATAACGATCCCAGTCGCGATTTGAAGCCAGCCGGCATCGTGCGGGCCATCCGCAACCTGGAGGCAGCCGGCGTTCCGATCGCGGACCAGTACATCATTCTCAACCACTGGCGCTGACTACCGAAGAGCTGCCAAGTATGGGTGGAAGAATGATCATGATCGATCCCAAAACCTATGCCGACAAGCAAATGGAACTGTGCGTCGAATTCGCGCAGTATGTCGTGGATCATCCCGAGGTGGATGAGGTCTTGCCGGCGAAATCGCACATTTTCTTCGAAGTCGAAGGCGAACCGGAGTTCAGTCAATTCAGCCGGGAGTCGGCCGAGCGCGAAGCCCGCGCGGAAGGATTGCCCGCAGTGGCGATTCGAATCAAAGGCCTGGCCGCGCCGCAAGGTTCCCGTTTGATCGATCCGCGCATCGAACCCGTCGCGGCCGTGGCCTGACCGACGCGGGACTGAAAGACCTGCAAGGGCTGACCAACCTGACGTCCCTCGACCTGCGCAAGACCAAAGCCAGCGCCGCGGGCATCGAGCGGCTGCACCAGGCCCTGCCGGCTTGCCGCATCGAGTGGGACGGCGGCGTCCAGGAACCGACGAAGAAGTGACGGCGGCGAAGTCGAACCTGCTTCAATCAATCTCAAAAGCAAGCTCTGGACCATCCAGGACGATTCGGTGCCGGTTCAGGACATCTCGACCCAAAAGGACGTAGGGTTCGCCCTTGCGGCCAAAGACGTTCAATTCCATGGGTTGCAGTTGCCGGATGGCGACATGAAGTACAGAAGATCGGGACAGCAGCTACTTCACCCCCGTAGACTTCAACGAGGGCCTCGTCGATCTGGACGAGTCCAAGCGCTTCCACGATGTTCCAGGGCAAACTCGAGCGATCCGCTGCCGTGTCGAGCTGGGCGGGAACCTCGGACAAATCTTTGCCGGTTTGGGCGCACCGAAGCGTGACGTGGACAAAAGGCGCGGGAGGGTCGTATTGGCGGTTATAGAAATAGCGGATCATCACGCACCCTCGCGGGGAGAAATGCGGGACGAGGGGCATCGGAAAACACGCGGCGGCTCCTCGGAAACCAGCCCCACGTGCATCGAAACGTAGCCGTGATTCGCAAAAGCCTGATTCGCCACTGAAATCTGGTCATCCCCGCTCGCAACGACCTTGCCTTCATGCACCGCAACATATTTGCCCCGAAGCGTCGGCAAGAGTTGCGGCAGCATTTGCAGGAAGGCCCGATGCTCGCGCTGCCACTTGCTTATCGTTGGCCTGGGCAGAGGAAGTTCGGGCGCCAGCAAAGCGTTCGTCGGATCCATGCCACGCTCCAGGTGAGTGATGGTTGAACTTTGTTCCTGTTCATTGTAGCGGCACGTGTGCATCGGGTTCAACCTAAACAAGTGAGTTGTCAACTTGCCGAGTCGCACCGGCAAGTTGCCAACTTGCCGCCACAAAAAGGCCAGCGCCGCCTCACCATGCTACTAACGTTTCGATTCTTCGCAGGCCTCGAAGAATATTGGGCCACAGATCAAACACAGATTAAACACAGATGAAAGACAAAAAGCAGGGCATTGCCTCTTCTTTTCCTATCTGTGTTTCATCTGTGTTCCATCTGTGGCTAAATTCTCTTTGTTTTGCGTGGTTGCGGCTCGGCCTCACCATGATGTACCTGCCCGACGACCGCTACGCCAGCTTCAGCCCCGACGGCCACTACACCGGCAGCCCGAAGGTGGAGCGCGATCTGGTCTACGTCGTCCAAACCGCCGCCGGCGTGCAGCACACGCTGACGCCGGCCGAATTCGCGACGAAGTACGGGTGGAAAAATGATCCGGAGAAGGTGCGATTGGTGGGGAAGCAGGTTCGAACAAACGGGTCGGTGCTGCCCAGTCCTGCGATCAACCCCGGCCAAGTACCTTGTTCGACTCGGACAAAGAGTATTCGCAATCGATTTGGACTTGGAAGCTCCGGTTTCAAGAATGCTTCCTACATCCTGTCTTTCCCAGACTTTCTTGGCGCAATGGCAACGTTGCCAAAAAGTGGCCGCCTTGGGACGCCAACATTGCCAAAAGTTGGCAACGTTGCCAAGAGGGAGCGCGCGGGAAAAGGTGGCCCGGTGGCCCAGTCGCTGAATTGGCAGCCATAACTGATTTCTAGGTCATCAGTTACGATATGGGCATGACTGCGCACGAGGACATGGTTCAATTCTTGTCATTTCTGGGTGACAGCGTAAATGCTGGGGGGGGGGACTACACTTGCCTGTCATGTGATGCCGACATTTTTTTCGATGTAACATTGGATGGATCAAGGGGATAGGAAGTTGAGTGCGTGCCAACTGTGTCGAAATCCTGTCGTCTCGAAAAGCACCTATGCCTGTGTGCATTTGTGAACCATGCCGCGCACGAGTGGGCCAAATGGCCCTGTCAGTTGGCGCTCTGCCCCCAGCCGTTTTGAACCACGCCCCCCCTGTGGCCCTGTAAGGTAACGAATCTGGAATGCGAAGTAACGGGATATTAACCAAGATATTTTGGCGCAAGCTTCACTTTTTGGTACGTTTGACTTGTAAGCACAGAGTATTGCCGAGGTTGCCGAACATGTTGCGCTTCACGGGTGCACTGCTGATTGCCGTCGCCGGCATGCTGGCGCTCGTGGCGTTTGCGCCCGCACAGACCGGGACGCCGCCGCCCAAGGGTGGTGGAACTGATCCGCAGCCCGTCAGCATCAGCTTTCGCAACGACACCAAAATGACGCTCGTCGTGCGCGGCTCAATTGTCGTCAAAGGCATGATCCGTGGTCGGCAACCGATCCAGATCAAGGAAGGCAAGACTGGCTTCGATAACAACGTCCCGCCGGGCAAGCTTTCCATCACCATTCTTGACAACAACCAACGTCCGTTGCTCGTCAATTACGGAATCGTCGTGCCAATGGGCCGCGACTTGGCAATCGTCATCCGCACCGCGCCGAACAATCCGAATCAAATCATCCTGGCGCCGGACCAGCAGTGACCCCTTCCAACTTCCCCGAATACCGCGTTTGGCTTGCCGTTTAGCGCGACCAGTGAACCGCCGCGTGCTTGACGCCGCGCCGCGAGCGCGAAACGGCAAGCGACCATCGCGTGGCGCCGCGCCATTCAATTCCGTTCATTTCCTTGCTTGTCCCGCCGTCAGGCAGTACAGTGTCACGATACTTTCCACACTGCCTGCCCGCCTGCGCTCTCCATCATGAATGAACCCGCCGTCGAGAAACCGACCAACGTCCGCTACCGAGTGCTCGGATTCGTTTGCGCCCTGTCGATGATCACGTACCTGGATCGCGTTTGCTTCGGGTCGGCGGTCCCGTTCCTTGTGCGTGAACTCGGCCTGGAGAGCCCCGGCGATCTCAAATGGGCCATCACCGCGTTCGCGTTCGCCTATGCCGCCTTCGAGATTCCCAGCGGTTGGCTGGGCGACGTCTACGGCCCGCGCAATGTGCTGATCCGCATCGTCCTGTGGTGGTCAGTATTCACGGCCTTTACGGGTTTCGTCGGTTGGAGCATCTTGGGTTTCACGTTCGGCTTGGGCATGTTGATCGTCGTCCGCTTCTTGTTCGGCATGGGAGAAGCGGGCGCCTATCCGAACATCACGCGCGCCCTGCATAATTGGTTTCCGTTTCAAGAACGCGCCGTCGCCCAGGGCGCCGTTTGGATGGCCGGGCGCCTCATGGGCGGCCTCACCCCTTTGATCTGGTTGGTGGTCGTCGAACAATCACAATTGTCGTGGAGAGTTGCATTCTGGATATTCGGCGGCCTGGGAATCATCTGGTGCTTGTCGTTCGCCGCCTGGTTTCGCAATCGACCCGAGGAAAAAGACACGGTCAACGCGGCCGAACTGCAGCTCATCCGCGGAGGGCTGGCCGCGAGCCACGAGGCCGGCCATGGCAGCGTGCCTTGGTTGAAATTGGCGACCGATCTCAACCTTTGGACCTTGTGCCTGATGTATTTCTGCGCCGCCTACGGCTGGTATTTCAACATCACCTACCTGCACACCTACCTGGAGCAACAACATGGCGTGGCACCGACCAGCGTTGTCGGCGCCGTCTACAAAGGCGGACCGCTATGGATGGGCGCGCTGGCGTGCTTGATGGGCGGCTGGCTGAGCGATCGCTTCATTCGGCGCACCAACAATCTAAAGTGGGCACGTCGATTGTATGGCGTCGTCGGCCATGGCCTGTGCGCGGTGTGTTACTTTTCCAGCCTGTTCTCCAACAGCGCCTTCACGTTTTTCCTGGCCATTTCGCTGGCGGCCTTTTTCAACGACATTACGATGGGCCCGGCTTGGGCTACCTGCCAGGACATCGGCAAGAAATATGCCGCCATCGTCGCCGGCGCCATGAATACCATCGGCAACCTGGGCGGCGCGATCGCCGGCTGGGTCACGGGCACGCTCTTGCAAAACGCGCTCAAGGAGCACGCGGATTCGCTCCATGTCGCGGTCGATGCCCTCTCGAAAGCTCAAGCTGCGGAAGGCCTGGCGCCGGGCTACCACCTCAACTTCATTACCTTCGGCATCGTCTACGTGATTGCCGCGCTGCTTTGGTTGCGCATTGACGCCACGAAGCCGGTGGCACAGCAGTGAACGATTCGTACATCCCCGAAACGGACTCGCACTGTTTTTTCAGCAATCGTCGGGTAATATGAAGTCAGCGGCGCCCATGTGCTAACAGAACGGGACAACCGCTCATTCCACTTTGAGGTGTCGGCCATGGCAAAAGGCGCAGGCAAGGCCCGGAAGAAACTGCCCAAGGCGCTCGCGGTCGTCAACGCCGACAATTGCACCGGCTGCGAAGCGTGCGTCGAGGTGTGTCCGGTCGATTGCATCTACAAGGTGCAAGGCGAGAACCTGCCCACGCTGCAATCGTTCGTGGACATCGATCTCGATCGGTGCATCGGCTGCGACCTATGCGAGCGCTGGTGCCCTTGGGATGCCATCGAAATGATCGTGCCAACGCAGATCGCCGAGGCTGTCGCCCAAAAGGGCGGACCGGAGGACTACGTGGCCGCACATGGCGAGCGCCTGTACGCCGCCGCCAAAACAATCCAAGATTTGGCCGTCGAGCTGGCCGCCGCGGCGCCCGCGAAGAAGTAATCCAATTCGTCCAAGCCGCGGGATGAGCGCAGCGAATCCCGCGGGTCGCTCACGGCACTCATTTTCCAATCTCTTTCGACATCTCCGCCACCGCTTCAACCCACCGGTGCCCCGTGTCCGGCTCAAACCGGGCGCTGCGATAGCCGGCTTCATAGCCGCCTTCCGCAAAGCCGCGTCGCGTCGGAATGTACCCCAGGGCGCCATTGGTCAATCCGATGGTGCGCGTCGGCCGCAACGGTGACGCTTCTTCGACTTCATGTCCCAACTCGACGAAAATCTCGCCCGGCATGAACGACAGCCCGAACGATCCAAGCCGCAGCGCTGCGATCTCGGCCCGTTGCTCGCGGTCCTTGGTGCGGGCCAAAACCATAGCAGCGGGTGCATAGAGATCGTTGAACCCCAGCGGATTGACGCCCGGTTTGCCGGCGTTGCGCAAGATCTCCTCCGCCCGCTTGACGTCTTCCGCTGACGGTCGGCGCAAACGGCAAACGGCTTCGCGCGTCGCCACCCGCAACGGCGTCAGCGGGACCGGTTGGCCTTGTTGCAGTGCCGCGACCGCCACGACTCCGAGCCGCTCGCCGATGCGCCGGGCTTCATCGGGCCCGCTGCGCTGCTTGGCGTTGTTCACGTCGATGTGGTTGATGTTGCCGCAGCAGGCGTTGAAGAAGATGACGCGCCAATCGTTGCCGAGCGCCTGGCGCACGGTTTCGGATAGGTAATGTGGATAATCCGCCGAGTAGCGCGTGCCGCTGACGCAATCGGGATGCATGCCGTAAATGACGGCAACGATCTTCGCCGACTCGAAGCGCAGCGCGTGCAAGCGCGGATCGATCTGCCCGGCCGGACGAACCAGGTTGGGATTGTTGCGCCCCGGATTGGTGCGCACCGTGCCGTCCTTCATCACATAGCGGCGATAATGGGCGACCGTCGTCTCCCGGCCGGTGTGCAGAGTCAATCGTTTCTCTTCACGCGCCCGCTCAATCGCTTGACGAATCGCGCCGGCGATGCCGTCCACCGATCGTTGCACCCACTTTTCATCGACTTGGCCTGCATAGAAGCCGGGATAAATGGTCTCGGCATCCGTGGTGAACGTGCCGGCGCGCGGCAGAAACCCGCCGGTGTGAGTGTGCGTACCGTGGACGAAGACATGCCGCGGCGGCGTGCGGCAGGCCTTGGTGGTGGCTTCGCGGATGCGCCGCACGATCGCCGCCGGCACGCCGATCAGGTCGCACGCCACCAGCGCGACGCTTTGCTGCCCTTCAGCCAGGTACAAAACCTTGGCCTTGAGTGGATCATTGACGCCGGTCGCCTGGCGATCGCGGAAGTATCCCGGCATCGACCCGCCGAGCGGCGGCGTGATATCGACTTCGTCGTAGCTGGCATGCATGGTTGTTTCCTTGGATCGATTGCCGTTTCGCGCTCGCCAACGGGTTTCTGTGAGCGGCGGTTCGCTGAGTGCGCTCAACAGCAAGCCTATCATCGCCATTCAAGGGCGTATTGACAATTCGATTCTTGTCTCGGCGGCTCGAACAGGGTATCGTGCCTTCATCGTCTCTTCCACATGATCCAGGAAGCCAACCATGAATCGCAACACGTCAATGCTCGCTTGGACAATGATTCTCTTCTTGGCCGCTCCCGTGCGCGCCGACAAGCTTGTCCTTGTCGCCGGCGGCGGCAAGGACATCGAGAATGTTCCGGCCACTCAGGCCAAGTTGAACCAGCCGTTCGGCATCGATTTTGACAACCGCGGCAACATGTACATCGTCGAACTCCTTGGCGGCCGCGTTCTGAAAGTGGACACCAAAGGCAATCTCACGATCATTGGCGGCGCCGGATCGGCCGGCGACACAGGCGACGGCGGTCCGGCACGTGAAGCGTTGTTCAACAGCATGCACAGCCTTGCGGTCGGGCCTTACAATATCATCTATCTAGCGGACACCTTGAACCACAGGATTCGCATTCTCAACCCAGCCACGGGCACCGTCGACGCTCTTGCCGGCGTCGGCGGCAAGAAGGGCTACGCCGGCGACGATGGCCGCTTGCTCCAAGCCAAATTCGGCGGCATCTATTGTGTCGCCTTTGATTCTTCGCTGTCCAAATTGGTCATCACCGACCTCGATAATCGGCGCATCCGCATGATCGACATGAAGGCTGCCAAGGTTCAATTGGCTGCAGGCAATGGGGAAAAGGGCGTGCCCAAGGACGGTGCCGATGCCAAATCCGCGCCCCTCGTCGATCCGCGCGCTGCCTGCTTTGATCGTCAAGGGAATCTGTACATCCTGGAGCGCGGCGGCCACGCCTTGCGCGTCGTCGATTCCCAGGGCAAAATCCGCACCGTCGTCGGCGTCAGCGGCAAGGCCGGCAACTCCGGCGACGGCGGCGATGCCCGGCTGGCGACGTTGAACGGCCCGAAACATTTGTGCATCGATCTCGACAACAACGTCATCATCGCCGACACGGCGAATCACGTCATTCGTAAGTACCTGCCCAAAGAGAACAAGATCGTTCGCCTCGCCGGCACCGGCAAGAAGGGCGACTCCGGCGCCGGCGGCGATCCGCTCAAGGTCGCTTTCAACGAACCGCACGGCGTCTACGTCAGTCCTGCCGGCGTCCTGTACATTGTGGACAGCATGAACCACCGCGTCTTTCGCTGGGAGAAGTAGGTTAGGTTTCCAACCTGACCCGAATGCACATCGGGTCAGGTTGGAAACCTAACCTACGAGTGCTTGCGCAATGAATCTCGGACGTTGAACATTCCCCGATCCCTGGTCGTCTGTAAAGATAGGAAGCAATTCGCCGCCCTTTGGGTTGCCTCGCCCCGGCTTTTTCGGCAAGATGGAGTTATCTCTCCTGTTCCGCACGGTTTCGAACATGCAGGTCACGACGAGTACTCCAGGTCTCGCACGCCTCTTTCAGGCGTCGCCGTGGCCGCTCCAGCCGTTCGATTTTCATACGCCCACGCGCGTCATCTTCGGCCCCGGCACGTTGCAGCGTCTTGGGGAATTGGCAAGTGAGCTGGGCGACACCCGCGTTTTGCTCGTGACCGATCCGGGTCTGGAAGCGGCGGGGCATCCGCAAAGGGCTGAGCGCTCATTGCGCGACGCGGGGCTTGAGGTCTTTGTCTTCGATCAGGTCGAGGAGAATCCGACCAGCGCTCATGTCGAACGCGGCGCCGAATTTGCCAAGCCGCTCGGCATCGACCTCATCGTCAGCGTCGGCGGCGGCAGCGCCATGGACTGCGCCAAGGGCATCAACTTCCTGCTGACCAACGGCGGCCACATGGCCGACTACATGGGCTTCGGCAAGGCCCACAAGCCGATGCTCCCGTCGATCGGCGTGCCGACCACGTCGGGCACCGGCAGCGAGGCCCAATCCTACGCGCTCATCGCCGATGAGCAAACGCACATGAAGATGGCGTGCGGCGATCGCAAGGCCGCATTTCAGATCGCCATCCTTGATCCTGAAGTGACCGTGTCGCAGCCGCACCAGGTCACCGCTCTGACCGGCATCGACGCGCTGTCGCACGCCGTGGAATCGTATGTGACGTCAAAGCGCAGCCCGGTGTCGCAAATGTTTGCGCGCGAGGGTTGGAAGCTGCTCGAAGTGAATTTGGAAAAGGTGTTGCACAATCCGCGCGACCTGGAAGCCCGCGGCGCGATGCAGATGGGCGCTTTCCTCGCCGGCACCGCGATCGAGAATTCCATGCTCGGCGTCTGCCACGCCTGCGCCAATCCGCTCACCGCCCACTACGGCATCACGCACGGTCTTGCCATCGGCATCATGTTGCCGCACGTCATTCGCTTCAATGCGCCGGCCGTTGGACACTTGTACGGCGAACTGCTGGAAGAGGCTGGCTTGTGCAACGGCCATATCGACAGTGCCGCCGAGGCATTGGCCGCACGGATCGCCCATCTAATGCACATCGCCAAGCTGCCGACCAGCCTCACCTCTTGCGGGGTCAGTCGCGGCATTCTGCCCGTCCTCGCCGAGGAAGCCGGCCAGCAATGGACGGCGCGCTTCAACCCGCGTTCGGTGACGGAGGCTGACATCCTGGGGCTGCTGGAGGCGGCGCTGTAGAATGCAAAGAGATAATACAATCCGAATGGATCATGCGGCCTGTTGCGATGCCCGGAATGCTTGACCTGCATTTGTCGTCCGTCAAGCGGTTTCATGCCGCGGGCTGGATGCATCTTGAGGCATCGAAGCTCTTGTTTGCTCAATGCAGCCCCCATGCCGCATCGTTGATCGCGCATGAAGCGATGTATTTGGGCGGGTATGCTGTTGAGTGTATTCTCAAGGCATTGTTGCTTTCCCAAACGCGCCAAAAGCGCCACGCTGCCCTCGAACGAGAGTTCATTGCGAGCCTTGGGCATGATCTGGAAAAAATCAAAGCAAGGCTTGAGCAACTAAGAAAGCCTGTTTCGCTGCCTCTGGCCATGCTGCGTTCGTTTCGCGGCGTGCGCCGCCGATGGTCGTCGGAAATGCGGTATTACCCGACGAAGAAAGGCACCGACGAAGCACGCGAATTTGTGGACGCAGTGACAAGCCTTTTTGAGTGGGTCTGTGGAGGGTCATGACGATGCCGGTCATTAATGGGAAAAAACAGGACAGAACAACTCGTTTGATTTATCAGGCGATGAAGGCACGATTCCCTGCCTTGACCGACGACGTGAGCCAGGTCGTCTATCGTTACAACCCCGCTGCCATTCGCGTACGCGTTATCGACGCGTGTTTTGCCGGCAGCACATTCGCACAACGCGAACAGATGTTGACGGATGTCCTGGAATCTCTGCCTGAGGATGTACAACGTTCCATTACGCTCTTGTTGCTGTTGACGCCCAAAGAAGCCATGGATCCGACCGATTTGATGAATCTGGAGTTCGATGATCCTACCGGCTCGCGTCTCTAGTATTGGCCCCAGAATTTCAAAGCCCCAGGGCCTTGCGGCTCTGGGGCTTGAAGGGCGCCTCTTCTCTGCTGCGCTGTTCCGGCGCCGCTCTCTGTCGCTGCAATCAATCTGCTCGGTCAACTGACCCGCACCGTAAACGTCTTCCGCGTCCTGCTGAATCCGTCGCTCACCGCCACTTCGACAACAAACGACCCCACGTAATTGCGCGGTGTCGTGATGGTAAGGTGGTTGCCGTCGAGCCTGAGGCCGACGGCAGGCGCGGCCTGCAGTTTCGCGTCCCACAACAATTGCGGCTTGGCGAAGTACGACGGATCAAGCTTGGCGATCAGGTTGGCGGCGCTGAAAGTAGCCGCCAAGGTGCCGCCGTGGCGCCGCAGTTCACCGTTGGGCAGAATGAAGAACCAATCCTGGTAGCCCAGCGGGTTTTTGGTCGCCATCCATTTTTCGCCGCGGCCCATGAAGTTAGTGAAGTACGAGCCTTTGTAATTCAAATCGAGCTGCTGGTCGAGCTGATAGGCCATGTAGTTGCTGGGCCGAGCGCTGGCCGAATAGGTCAAGATGTCGCCGTTGGCGTCAGTGGCATTCAGCGTGATGGTTGCTCTGCGGTTGCGGCGGATCGTCAGGTCCGGCAACGGCCCCATCACGGGAGCCGCGTTCTGCACTTCCACCGTGAACGACGTCTTCGAGTTGTGCACACCGTCGTCGGCGGTGACTTCGACGACGAATTTGCCCGCAAAGGCAGCCGTCGGAGTGATGATGAGTTGGTTGCCGACGATGGTCAAAGTCACGGGCGGCGCCGCGGTGTTGCCCGCACTCGGCAATGCCACGGCGCTGAAGGTGAGCGCGTCGCCGTCAGGATCGGTCGCGGTCAGCGCCAAGGTCCGGTTGCCCTCGGTGCGCGTCATCGTTTGATCGGCGATGGGCGTCCACACGGGTGCTTGATTCGCCACCGTTACGTTGAAGGTGCGCGACACACTGTGAGTCCCGTCGCTGGCGCTCGCTTCGACCTGGAAGAAGCCGGTGTAGCCGGCCGCGGCCTCGAACGTGAGTTGATTGCCGGCAAGGCTCAGCGACACGGGCGGCGTTTCGGTCGGCTGAGCGTTCCACAAGAGGCTGGGGTCCGAATAGGCGTTGGCGTTGACGGTGGTCACGAGGTTGGCCGCGGTCAGGGTCGCGTTCATGGTGCCGGCCCAGCGACGCAACTCGCCGTTGGGCAGGATGCAGTACCATGTGCCGCCGGATCCGCCCAGCCACTTCTCGTTTTGCCCCCAGACGTTCGTGTAATAGTCGCCCAAATAAGTTAAGCCGAGCTGTTGGCGCAGCTCGTAAAGACGGTTGCCGGCCGCGACCAAGTGGGTGGCGAACGTAATCGGATCGTGGTTCGGATCGGAGGCAACCAGCGTGACGATCAACGTGCCGCCGGGGCTGATCGTCTGATCGGCGATGGGGCTGAGGACAGGTGTGCCGTCGCCGATTGCACCGGCGACGTTGCGGAGCGCGGCGGCCACGTCGAGCCGTGGGAAGCTGAGTCCGCTATTCGCGACGTTGTCGTTTTCGTCGTCGCCGTCGTTGACGGTGACGCCGCTCGTCTGCAAGAGTTGCAAAATGGCGGCTTGATTCGCTGGCAGGTGCTTGGCCTCGAGCGCTTCATGCAAAAGTGCCGCGGCGCCCGCGACGACAGGGGCGGCCATCGACGTGCCGGCCATCGATTGATAGGCGCCGTTCAAATACGTGCTGGTGATGAGCGCGCCCGGGGCGAGCAGATCGAGCCCGGCGCCGCGCTGCGAAAAGCTGGCGACGCGGTCCGGCCCGGTCGAGAAGTCACGGGCGCCGGACATCCAGCTCACCTGACCGAAATCCTGCGCCCATACGGCGCCCACGGAGACGACCGCCGAACTGACTGCGGGGAACGCCAGGCCGACCTGGCCGCTGTAGGTGTAAAAGCTGTTCCCCGCCGCGACGCTGATGAACACGCCTTCGCTGCTCAGCGAGGTGAACTCGTCGTCGAGATAGGTGTACGGGCTGCTGTTGTAGTTGCCGCTGCCGAGCGACATGTTCACGGCGACGATATGGTACCGCACCTGATGATCGACCACCCACTGCAAGGCCGCCTCGACGTCGCCGAACGAACCGGAGCCGCTGCTGTCGAGCACTTTCAGCGCGATCAGGTTGACGTTGGGCGCGACGCCGGAATAGATTGCGCTGGAGCTGCCGATGATGCCGGCGACGTGCGTGCCGTGGCCGTTGTCGTCGAGCGGATCGCTGTCGTGGTTGACGAAGTCGTAGCCGGCGATGACACGGTTGCCCCAGCCGCCGCCGAGATCAGGGTGGCGGTAGTCGATGCCGGTGTCGATGACGGCAACGCTGGAGCCCTGGCCGCGGACAGCGTAGTCGGCGAAAGCGCGGTCGAGGCCGATGAGCGACCCGAAGCTCTGGTTGACGGGTTGCGGAGCGTTGTTGCTTTGGGCGCTGACGTTCGCGACGGCGACGTCATCGACGTGAAAGCGCTCGGCCTGCCACTGCGAGTACGTCAGGCCGGTGGGAACGAGACGATCTTCCAGCGTTTCCACAACCAGACGCGCTCGTATCTGAGGCGCCGACACGCGCCGTGCCGGCTGGCCGGGGCGCACGCACCCCCACCGCATCCACCAAGAGAACATGCCGTGATTCCTTCGGTAACCTGGCAACCACCAGTGGCGGGCTCTGGGCGCCGCGGCTGTTGGCCCATGGCTTTGCGTCCCCACGTCGCCGTGGGTTTGCCGTTGTCGGGAATTAGCTTTGTACCGATTCTGCACAAAACATAGCTTACGCAAACTGCGCACGCAAATGCGCGGGCGGCACAATTCCGCTGGACGGCAAACTTGCTACGACCGATAACGCTTGCAGCAAGGGCCGACCGCGATGCGGCATGCTCGTGTCCTGCCGAGTTGGCCGGCCCGTCTCAAAAAGGGGACAGGACCTCTAGTGCTATGTCACACGTCGAATGATGGATCACAAGAGCCGCGCACGAAGTAAGCGGCTGCGAGTGGGCCGCTTACTTCGTGCGCGGCTCTTACTT
>Ga0080064_1003501_pt1 | contig 22546 bp, 23 predicted proteins | sample Subgrocontami54m_FD_69260 | JGI IMG/M metagenome (GOLD analysis project Ga0080064, IMG submission 69260) | Subsurface groundwater microbial communities from S. Glens Falls, New York, USA - GMW46 contaminated, 5.4 m (SPADES assembly) (version 2) ...
TCTGGACACCGGCGTTCGCCGGTGCGACGGATCGCTGATTGCTGCTTCAATCCATCAGCCGCCGCGCATCGGCGACGTGGGTGCGGTAGGCGTCAAAGATGTGCTTGAGCGCAGTTTTCATGTTGACACGCGGTTTCCATACCAGATCCCGGCGCGCATTGTTGATTTTCGGCACGCGATTTTGCACGTCCTGGTAGCCTTTGCCGTAATAGGCGGCCGCGGTGGTCCTGATCAGGCGTACGGCCTGCGCGCTGCGGCGGTATTCGGGATAGGTGAGCGCGAGCTCGAGCATCATCTGCGCGAGTTCCCTGACCGAAAAATTGTTCTTCGGGTTGCCGATGTTGTAAATCTTGCCGCTCGCGATACGGTTCGGATTGTCGATGATTTTCATCAGTGCGTCGATGCCGTCGCTGACGTAGGTAAACGCACGCTTCTGGGTGCCGCCATCCACCAGCTTGATGTTCTCGCCGCGCACGATATGCCCCAGAAACTGGGTGATCACGCGCGAGCTGCCTTCCTTCGCGGTATGGATGCTGTCGAGGCCGGAGCCGATCCAGTTGAACGGACGGAACAGCGTGAAGTCGAGCTTGCCCTCAGAACCGTAGGCCCAGATGACGCGGTCCATCAGTTGCTTGCTGCACGCGTAGATCCAGCGCTGCTTGTGGATCGGACCGAGAACCAGCTCGGAATTCTCGGGATCGAATTCATCGTCGCGGCACATGCCGTAGACTTCGGAAGTCGAAGGAAACACGATGCGCTTGCCGTACTTCACGCATGAACGCACGATCGGCAGGTTGGCTTCAAAGTCGAGCTCGAATACGCGTAACGGCTCCTTGACGTAAGTCGCGGGCGTTGCGATCGCCACCAGCGGCAGCACGGTATCGCATTTGCGGATGTGGTATTCGATCCATTCCTTGTTGATCGTGATGTCGCCCTCGAAAAAACGAAAGCGCGGATGCTCGAGCAGATCGGCCACGCGCTCGGTCTGCATGTCCATGCCATGGACTTCCCAGTCGGTGGTCTCGATGATGCGCTGCGACAGGTGGTGGCCGATGAAACCGTTGACGCCGAGAATCAGGATTCGTTTCATGGTTCTATTGCCTCGATTCATTATCAAGGGGCATTGCTTTATCGCCGAAGCGTGCCCGAAACTCCGCTGCAGTGAAAGGCGCACCTGCAAGTTCCATTTCCATAATGCGCAGCGCGCCGCCGTCTGCGCATGCCGCATAACAGTTCCCGCCGTCGGTGTAGAGGGCGGGCGAAGGGTGCGGGCGCGGTCCGGGTTCGATCCGGGTGCACAGGATCCGCAGTGTATCGCCCTCAAGCCGGGTGAAGGCGCCGGGGTAGGGCGGCGCGACGCCGCGCACCAGGTTGTGAATCCGCGCCGCGGACCAGCGCCAGTCGATACGACCATCCTCCGGCCGGCGTCCGCTGAAATAACTGCCTTGCGCGAGGTCCTGACGCCGGCGCGACGCGCGGCCCGCGAGCAGCGCCGGCAGGCTGCGATCGAGCACGGTTGCCGCCGCCGCCGTAACTTTATGAAAAACCTCGAATGCGGTGTCGTCGCAAAGTATCGCCACCGCCTGCTGATCGACGATATCACCGGCATCGGGCTTGTCGGTCATGTAATGCAGCGTGGCGCCGGTTTCGGTTTCGCCATTGATCACCGCCCAGTTTACCGGTACGCGCCCGCGGTACTTGGGCAGCAGCGAGCCGTGCATATTGAGCGCGGCGCGCCGGGCGGTCGCCAGCAGCGGCGCTTTAAGCAGGTGCCGGTAATAAAAGGAAAACACAAAATCGGGTTGCAGTGCGCGCACGCGCTCGACAATGTCGCTGGTGTTGGGGTCAGCGGGCGTAAGGGCCGTCAGGCCACGCTTCACCGCGAGTGCGGCCACGCTGTCGAACCAGATGGTTTCGGCGGGGTTGTCGTCATGCGTGATCACGAGCGCCACTTCGATGCGGTGGGCAAGCAAAACCGAAAGGCATTTGGCGCCGACGTTGTGGTAGGCGAAAACAACCGCGCGTGTCATTCCGGGGTGGGTGCAACAGGTGACGTGTGATGCGCGGCGCTGCCGCCGGGCGGTACCCCTTTTCGCCTTTCGCTTCTCACCTCTCCCGATTCCAGCACCGCCTGAACCAGGTACCGGGGCCGGCTGCGCACCTGCTGGTAGATGCGACCCACATATTCCCCGAGCAATCCGAGGCCGAACAGGACGATGCCGATCAGGAAGAACGCCACCCCGAACAGCGTAAACACGCCCTCGGCCTCGGGGCCGACCAGGAACAGGCGGCGCACCGCTAGGTAGATGACGAACATCAGCGCGACGAATGAAATCACGATGCCGGCGAAGGAAAACATCTGCAGTGGCAGAATGGAGAAACCGGTCACGAGATCTAAGTTGAGCCGGATCAGTTGGTAGAGCGAGTATTTCGAGGTGCCCGCCACGCGCTCCTCGTGCGCGACCTCGATCTCGGCCGGGTTGGCCGCGTAGGTGTAGGCAAGCGCCGGAATGAACGTGTTGATCTCGGGACTGTTGGTGATCGCATTGACGATGCGCCGGTCGTAAGCGCGCAACATGCACCCCTGATCGGTCATGCGGACTCGCGTGATGCGCTCACGCAGCAAGTTCATGGCGCGCGACGCGAGCCTGCGGAAAACCGTGTCGCGACGAAGATGGCGCATCGACCCGACATAATCGTGGCCGCGGTCCATCGCGGCGAGCAGATTGCCGATTTCCTCAGGCGGATTCTGCAGGTCGGCATCCAGCGTGACAATGCGGCTGCCGCGGCAATGGTCGAATCCCGCGATGATCGCCATATGCTGCCCGAAATTGCCGCTGAACAGAATTACGCGTGTGACTTCCGGGCGCCGCTCAAACTGTTCGCGCAGCAGTGCTGCTGACTTGTCGCTGCTGCCGTCGTTGATGAACAGAATCTCGTAGGGAACCCCGAGTTTGTCGAGCGCCGGATAAAGGCGCGCAAACAGCAGCGGCAGCGTCTGCTCCTCGTTATAAACCGGGATGACGACGGAAAGCGCGGGCGTGGTCACGAGCGCGCCACCACGAAGACACCGATGATGATGATGCCGATGCCGGCGAGACGCGCGATGGTCACCGCTTCGCCGAACAGATACCACGCCGCCAGCGCATTGATGACATAGCCGATCGACAGCATCGGATAGGCGATGCTCACCTCGACGCGCGACAGCGCCAGGATCCAGACCACCACGCTGATTACGTAGCAGCCGATGCCGCCGACGATGTGGGGCTCGGTGGCGAGCCGCCAGCCGACCGGCACGATGTTGTCGCGGCTGAACTCGAATACGCCCACGCTGTTGGTGCCGGCCTTGAGCAGCAGTTGCGCGCCCGCGTTGAGCAACACGCCGGTCATTAACAACGAAAAGCTGATGGCGTTCATGGTTTTGGCCCTCCCTCATTCCGGCGTGGCGGGGTGCGTACGAATACGCGCTCGGTGTCGCGTGCAATTTCCTGCATCGGCAGGTGCGTTTGCTGCAATTGCTGGTGCATGTTCAGGCTCATGACCGCGAGCGCGTAGTCGTGGCCGCGCCAGCGCTGCTCGAACGCCGCGAGCTCCGGCACCCAGCGTTGCGGCTCGTGTTCGAGACCGAATACCAGCTCGTCCTGGTCGGCGACCAGCGTCACGGTGCGCTTGATATAAAACGGCAGCGTCTGCTCGTAGCTGCCGACGCTGTAAAACGGCACGCCGGGCCTGAGATAGGGCTTGAGCTTCTGCACGAGGTGGTAGGTCGAGTGCGTGGGCGAAAGTGCGTCGTGGCTGGTCAGCACGAGTTGCGTCGTGACAAGCCCGGTGAAGGCGCACGCCACGACGGCGCGTTTGACCTGCCCGCGCCACGCGAGCGCGGTTGCCGTCGCGGCGCCGGCGAGCAGCACGGCGGCTGCCGCGTACAGCCACGGCATCTGGCTGCGGTACAGCTCGGCCGGCGTCGCGGCGGAGGCGAGCAGGTCGGTGTATGGCACGGCGAACAGTCCCGCGAGCGCGATGACAGGGAGTAGCGCGAGCTGCCACGCCAGCGTGCGGCCGCTGATCGTAGTCAGGCGTACCGCGATGATGAGCGCGAGTGCCGGGAACATCGGCAGGATGTAGGAGGCGAGCTTGGAGCCCGAGAGCGAGAAGAACACGAAGGTAAAGCCCGACCACAGCAGCAGGAACAGCATCGAATCGAAGCCTGCGGCGCGGGGTTGCCTGAGCGCCTTGAACAGCGCGTCGAACAGCGTCGCAAGCCACGGCAGGATCCCGATCAGCAGTATCGGGATGAAGTAATACCACGGCTGCGCTCGATGGTGGACCGTGGTGGCGTAGCGCGCGAAGTGCTCGTGGATGAAGAAAAACTGCGGGAATTCAGGGTTGGCGATCGACACTGCGACGAACCACGGCGCGCTGATGGCGAGAAACAGCAGGCCGCCGCTGACCAGATGCAGCCGGCGCAGCAACGCAAAATCCCGTTTTACCAATATGTAGAGCACCATCACCATTCCCGGCAGCACGATGCCGATCAGGCCTTTGCTCAACACCGCAAGCGCGCAGCCGGCGGCGGCAACATGCATCCAGATCCGGTTGGTGCGGGCGTCGGCACGGGCATCGAGCGCGAGCAGCATCCCCGCCATAGCGAGGCCAAGAAAAAACGTGAGTCCCATGTCGAGCGTGAGAACATGGGCCAACGCCGTATACAGCAGGCTGCTCGCGAGCACGAGCGCGGCATAGAGACCGGCTTCCGCGCCGTAAAGCCGTGCCCCGACATGGAACAAAAGCAGCACGCCAAGAAATCCGGTCAGCGCGGGCCACAGCCGCGCGGTCCAGTGGTGTTCGCCGAATACGCTGTAGGCGGCGGCCGTTGCCCAGTACTGCAGCGGCGGTTTCTCGAAATACTTGATGCCGTTGAGCCGCGGCGTAATCCAGTCGCCGCTCACCGCCATGTAGCGCGGAATCTCGGAGTAGCGGCCTTCGTCGCTCAATGCGAGTTTGCGGTATTCAAGATTGCCGCACCAAATGACGATGGCCAGCAGCAGCATCAGCCACCATCCGCGTGGTGCGGATCCGGCGGCAGTGAACATCGTAGGTGCGGGAGAGCTGCTCAAATGGGGATGAATTATAGCAGTCGCAAGGCGCGAAGAGTAAGGCGGGCAGTGAACAGCGCGCCCTCGAATCTCATCGGTGCCGGTTTGCCGAGGCGCCGGCCTTCATTCCCGTCGCGAGCGCGGTCAGGCAATGCGCGGCAAGTTCGTCAAACACGGCGTCGCTGTCCGCGCTGACCGCAAGCTGCACGCCCTGCGCGCCGTTCGGATAGTGCTTGAGCGTCGAGCGCGTGTAGGCCGGGTCGTAGTGGTGTTCGAGCAGTTCGCGCACCAGCGTGTCCCACGCAGCGGCGGCGGCATGCTGTTTCCATGCATCGACCGTTTTTTGCCCGTGGTGCGCGGCAAGGCAATCGAGCTGCGTTCCCAGTGCTGCCGGATCGGCGGCGAGGTGCTGATATTCTTGCCGCAACATCGCGACACGCAACTTGACCGGCGCGTCGAGCCACACGCATTCGCTGTTCCACATCGATGCGATCAGCGCTTCGGGTACACGCAGGCTGCCGATTTTCCGGCTTTCGGCCTCGACCAGCACCGGCCGTGCGGGATCGAATCCGCGCAATTCGGCCCACACCAGGCTTTCGAACCGCTTTTGCGAAGGCTGCGGCTCGCCCGGCAGGTTGCCGAGCACTGAACCGCGATGGGCTGCGAGCGCTTCGAGATCGAGAACCTGTGCGCCGCGTCGCGCCAGCGCCCGCAACAGGCGGCTTTTGCCGCAACCGGTGAGCCCGCATATCACGCGCCAACTGAATCGCTGCGGCAATTCGAGCAAATCCTCGATCACCGCGCGCCGGTAGGCCTTGTAGCCGCCGTCGAGCCGTCCGGCACGCCAGCCGATCTGCTGCAGCACATGCGCAAGCGCGCCGCTGCGATTGCCGCCGCGCCAGCAGTAAATGAGCGGGCGCCAGTTGCGCGGGCGCTGCGCGAACGCGGATTCGATGTGATGTGCGATGTTGCGGGCGATCAGCGCGGCGCCGATTTTTTTTGCATCGAATGCCGACACCTGTTTGTAGATCGTGCCGATGCGCGCGCGCTCCGCGTTGTCGAGCACCGGGCAGTTGACCGCGTCTGGAATATGGTCATCCTCGAATTCCTCCTCCGAGCGCACGTCGATGATCTCGTCAAACTCGCCGAGTTGTGCTACGGTAACCCGCGTGGAGCCCTGTAATGCAGCGGCGTGTCGGTGATGGGTTTGGGTCATCCGGGGCGGCGCATCCGGTGGAATGGATCATGCGTATGCAGGCTAGTCTACACTGAAACTTTTCGATGACGGCAGTATCCGAGCGGGATTCGCAATGAATAAACTACCGGTTGAATCGAGCCCCATCCGCCTCACCCAGTTTTCTCACGGCGGCGGATGAGGCTGCAAGCTACCCGCAGCGTTGCTGGGGGAATTGCTTGCACTCTCGCCGCTCGGCAAGGTTGACCCCAACCTGCTGGTGGGAACCGAAACGAGCGACGACGCAGCGGTGTATCGCATCAACGACGAGCAGGCGATTGTAGCGACCACGGATTTTTTCCTGCCGATCGTCGATGATCCTTACGATTTCGGCCGCATCTCCGCAACCAACGCGATTTCCGATGTGTACGCGATGGGCGGCAAGCCGTTTCTGGCGCTGGCGCTGGTCGGCATGCCGCTCGGCAAGCTGCCGGTGGAGGCGATGCAGCGCGTGCTCGCCGGCGGGCATGCGGTGTGCGATGTCGCCGGCATTCCGATAGGCGGCGGCCATTCGATCGATTCTCCCGAGCCGTTGTACGGTTTGGCGGTGCTCGGGCTGGTGCATCCGGATCGCGTCAAGCGCAACGACCGCGCGCGCGCCGGCGACGTGCTGATCCTCGGCAAGGGGCTCGGCATCGGTATCATGGGCGCGGCGCTCAAGAAGGGCGAACTGCACGACAAGGCCTACCAGCAAATGATCGAGACCACGACCCAGCTCAATACCCCCGGCATAGCTCTCGCCGAATTGCCGGGCGTGCACGCAATGACCGATGTGACCGGATTCGGGTTGCTCGGGCATCTGCTCGAAATTTGCCGCGGCTCGAAATTGCGCGCCGAGATCGCATTCGACGCAGTGCCGGTATTGTCTGCGGCGCTGCACCTGGCTCGGGACGGCTATGCGACCGGTGCTTCCGATCGCAACTGGGCCAGTATTGCCGGCCATGTCAAATTGCCGGAGGGGATGCCGGAGTGGCAAAAGAAACTGTTGTGCGATCCGCAAACCAGCGGCGGCCTGCTGGTGGCGTGCGGTCGTGACAGCGCGCCCGCAGTGCTGGAAATATTCAGGCAGCAGGGCTTCAAGCACGCATGTGAAATCGGGCGACTTGTGGCCGGTCCGGCCAGCATCACGGTGGGCTGACGCCGCACACCGGTCTGTCGGGGCACGAACTGCGCCATATGCGAGGCGTGCATAAACGCGGCGAGTACCTTCTCAAGCTGTAACCCTGCCACTGGGTACCTAGCGCCCGCATGATCGATCTCATGGTCCAGCGTTACGCTTTCTTCGCTCTCATCGCCGCCGCACTGTTCGGCGCGAGCACGCCGCTCGCCAAGTTGCTGCTGGGCGACCTGCCGCCGATCGGGCTGGCAGGATTGCTCTACTTTGGCAGCGGCGTCGGGCTGCTTGCAATGCGGCTGGCAACGCACCTGTGGCGCGGCGCGAATAGGCCGGCGCAGGAAACTTCTCCGGCGATCAGAGACTATCCGTGGCTTGCCGGGGCGGTGATCGCGGGCGGCATCATTGCACCGATTCTGCTGCTTTGGGGGTTGTCGGGGGCCAGTGCATCGGGCGCTTCGCTGCTGCTCAATCTCGAAGGGGTCATCACCACACTGATCGCCGCAGCGCTATTCCGGGAGGCCGTTGGAGGGCGAGTGTGGACGGCTGCTGCGCTGATGCTCGCGGCCGGGCTCGTGCTCTCCTGGCAGCCGCAGGCCGAGTTCACGTTCTCACTGCACGCGGTTGCAATTATCGGCGCATGCTTTTGCTGGGGTCTCGACAACAACCTCACGCGCAGGATTTCGGCGACCGATCCTGTCGTGCTGGCGATAATAAAAGGGCTTGCGGCAGGATCGTTCAATCTCGTCCTGGCGTTCGCGCTCGGGCTGCACTTCCCTCCAACGACGGCGCTCGCCGGCGCGCTCGCGGTCGGTTTCCTGGGTTACGGTGTCAGCCTCGTGCTGTTCATCCTCGCGCTGCGGCATCTCGGCAGCGCGCGTACCGCTGCGCATTTCAGCACCGCGCCATTCATCGGCGCCGCGATTGCAATTTTCGCCCTCGGGGAAACATTCACCGCCCCGTTCGGCGTCGCGCTTGTGCTGATGGTTGCCGCCACGTGGCTCGTAATTACCGAGCGGCATGCCCACCAGCACACGCACGAGTATATGGCGCACGGTCATCGGCATATCCATGATGAGCATCACCAGCATGCGCACCGCGGCGACGAAGGTCCCGAGCCGCACGCGCACCGGCACGAGCATGCGCCGATGACGCATGCCCATCCCCATCTGCCGGATCTGCACCATCGACACCGGCATTAGACATGCACGCGATATGAACGTCTACGACAAATGGATCTTGCCGCGATTGACCGACCTCGCGATGCGGAACAAGGAAGCAACGCGATACCGCTCGCAGATCGTGCCGCAGGCATGCGGCACCGTCCTGGAGATCGGCGTCGGTTCGGGACTGAATCTGCCGTTCTACGGAGCCACTGTCAGCCGCCTTTTTGCGCTCGATCCGTCGGAGGCTTGCCGGAAAGCCGCATGGATACTGGCTCTCCTCGCAATTGACCTGTATATTGAACAAAGAAAATATTATTTGCCGCGAAGGCCCGCGTTCGCCGCACCCCATGGTGGAATCCGTCTCGATGGAGAACATGGCTGGCAAACCGAATAGTGCCGTAGAGCAGTTCATAGAACGCTGGCAATTCGCCAGCGGATCGGAGCGCGCCAACTATCAACTGTTCGTGCATGAACTGTGCGCCCTGCTCGAACTGCCCACGCCCGACCCGGCCCGCGAGGACACGCGCGATAACGCTTATGTGTTCGAGCGCCGCGTTACTTTCCGGCACGGTGACGGCACCGAATCGCCAGGTTTCATTGACTGCTACCGCCGCGCGACGTTCGTGCTCGAAGCGAAGAAGGTCAAGCAGGCCGAGGGCAAGGGTTTTGATGACGCGTTACTGCGCGCCCGTGGTCAGGCCGAGCAATATGCCCGTGCGCTGCCGGCCGCGGAAAGCCGCCCGCCGTTCCTACTGGTGGTCGATGTCGGCAATGTAATCGAGCTATACGCCGAGTTCACGCGCTCCGGCGCAACCTACACACCGTTTCCCGATCCGCGCTCGCATCGCATTCAGCTTGCCGACTTGCGCGATGACGCCACCCGCCAGCGGCTGCGCGCGGTGTGGCTAGATCCGCTGTCGCTTGACCCGACGCGCCAGTCCGCCAAAGTAACGCGGGAGGTTGCCGAGCGTCTGGCTGAAGTGGCTCGCGTGCTCGAAGCAGCCGGGCATGCACCCGAGGTCGTCGCGGGCTTTCTGAGCCGTTGCCTGTTTTCGATGTTCGCCGAGGACGTCGGCCTGTTGCCCAAGCGCGCGTTCGTCGATCTGCTCGAAAGCCTGAAAGACAACCCCGCGCAGTTCATACCGCTGGTGGGCGAAGTCTGGCGCGCGATGGATCGCGGTGAATTCTCCGCTGCCGTTCGCGCCGATCTCCTGAAGTTCAACGGCAAGCTGTTCAAGAACCCGCAGGTGCTGCCGCTCAACCGCGATCAAATCGAACTGCTGCTGGTGGCGGCGCGCGCCAACTGGCGCGAGGTCGAGCCCGCCATTTTCGGCACGCTGCTCGAGCGCGCGCTCGACCCCACAGAGCGCCATGCGCTCGGCGCGCACTACACGCCGCGCGCTTATGTCGAGCGGCTGGTGCTGCCGACCATCGTCGAACCGCTGCGCGAGGACTGGAAGATCGCCCAGGCCGCAGCACTCGTGCTGGCCGGTGAAGGCAAGCTGAACGAGGCACAGCAGCAGGTGCGGGAATTTCTCAAGCATCTGTGCGAGGTGCGCGTGCTCGACCCGGCGTGCGGCTCGGGCAACTTTCTGTACGTGACGCTCGAACACCTGAAACGGCTAGAAGGCGAAGTGCTGAATCAACTCGACGAACTCGGAGATACGCGGGGGCGGCTTGATCTGCAGGGCGTATCGGTCGATCCGCATCAGTTGCTCGGCATCGAACTCAACCCGCGCGCGGCCGAGATCGCCGAGATGGTGCTGTGGATCGGCTACCTACAGTGGCACTTCCGTACACGCGGCCAGGTCATGCCGCCGCAGCCGGTGCTTAAAGATTTTCACAACATCGAATGCCGCGACGCGGTGCTCGCCTTTGACCGCATGGAATATGTGACCGACGAGCGCGGCATTCCGATCACGCGCTGGAACGGCAAAACGACGAAGAAGCACCCTGTTACGGGAGAGGATGTGCCGGACGAAACGGCCCGTTCACCAGTCGAGAAATACATCAACCCGCGCAAGGCCGAGTGGCCACAAGCGGATTTCGTGATCGGGAATCCGCCGTTTATCGGTGCGGCTTCGATGCGTGCCGCACTGGGCGATGGTTACACCGAATCGCTGCGCAAAACCTGGCCCAAGGTTCCGGAGTCCGCGGACTTCGTCATGCATTGGTGGGATCAAGCCGCTGAGCTGACGCGGGCCGGCAAGCTGCGGCGCTTCGGCCTGATCACGACCAACAGCCTGCGTCAGACTTTCAGCCGGCGTGTTCTGGAACGACACTTGGGCGGGAAACCTCCGCTGTCACTCGCTTTCGCGATTCCCGATCACCCGTGGGTCGATAGTGCGGACGGCGCAGCGGTGAGGATCGCGATGACTGTCGGCACGCTGCAAACTGGTGCGGGTGCGCTGCTGACGTCTGCGGCGGAAACGCCCGGCGGTGACGGGGCGATCGACGTTACGCTGGTTGCTAAACGGGGTGTGATTCACGCCGATTTGACTGTCGGAGCAAACGTTGCGGCGGCTGGGCCGCTTCAATCGAATGGATTGCTCACCAGTAGGGGGATGATGCTTTTCGGTGCGGGCTTTATTGTCACCCGTGACGAGGCGGCAACAATCGGCCTAGGACGTAACAAGGATATGGCGCGGTATATCCGCGAGTATCGCAACGGGCGTGACCTTACCGATCGATCGCGCGACGTACTGGTTATTGATCTGTTTGGGCTGAATGTTGATGAGGTCCGAGCGCGTGTTCCAGAGATTTACCAATGGATTCTCGAGCGAGTAAAGCCAGAACGTGACCAAAATCGCGACGCGGCAATTTCAAGAAACTGGTGGTTACACGGTAGACCGCGGCCTGAGCTGCGCGTTTACTTGAAAAATCTCGCGCGCTACGTCGCGACAGTAGAAACCGCAAAGCATCGAACCTTTCAGTTTCTCGATGCGTCGATCCTGCCGGACAATATGCTGATTGCTATCGGGCTCGACGACGCATATTTTCTTGGCGTGCTTTCCAGCCGAATCCACGTAACTTGGGCGCTCGCGGCGGGCGGGCGGCTAGGCGTCGGCAATGATCCACGCTACAACAAGTCTCGTTGCTTCGAGCCTTTTCCGTTTCCGGCAAGCACCGCCGAACAACGAACCCGCATCCGCGACCTTGCCGAACAGATCGACGCGCACCGTAAACGCCAGCAGACACAGCACGCCGACATCACGCTGACCGGCATGTATAACGTACTCGAAAAACTGAAGACCGGTGAAGCGCTCAACGCGAAAGAGAAAGTGATCCACGAGCACGGGCTGGTAGCGGTACTCAAGACGCTGCACGACGAGCTCGACCGCGCGGTGCTCGACGCCTATGGCTGGAGCGATCTCGCGCCACTGCTGGAAGTGGTGAACGGTAATGCACCCCCACCCCGGCCCTCCCCCGCATCGGCGAGGGAGGGAGCAAAGTCCGTGTCGCGTGACGACGCGAAACGCGCCTTGGATGATGCGCTGCTCGAACGGCTGGTCGCACTAAACGCGGAGCGCGCGGCAGAAGAACAACGCGGCCTGATCCGTTGGCTGCGGCCCGAGTTCCAGATTCCGGCGTCGGGCCAGATGCAAACGCAACCGGCTGAGCAGCTTGAGATCGACACCGGTGAAGAAGTTGCGGTTGCCGCCAAACCCGGCGAGCGCCGGCCATGGCCGGCCACACTGCCCGCGCAGGTCAAAGCGGTCGCCGAAGTACTGACTGCGGCACGCGCACCGCTGGCCGACGATGCCATCGCGGCGTGCTTCACCGGTCGCGGTGCGTGGAAGAAGCGCCTGCCGCAAATCATCGACACGCTGGTGGCCGTGGGGCGTGTGCACAGAAGAAAAGATAGGCTGGTTGTGATTGCGTGACCCGTCTGCTGCAGGGTAACGTCCAGCACTCCAAAAGACTTGTCCATGAAAGTGAATCGCGATCTATGCCCACCAGCTTCGGACTTTTGAGGTTCATGCCGACTGAGCGCGTCGACGGCTTCCTACAGGGTCATCTCTACATGAACTCACTCGAATACTTTGCCCAACTCGAGGGCGATGCACTGAGGTCTGATCCGAATGAGGGTGCGCACTACGCCAGACAGATTAAGGAAATCTCAATTAAGGATGAGGGTGGAAACTACGTGCCGATTGGCGGGATCATCAATCCCATTGTCTTTAGACCTAGAGAACCTAGCGGAATAAATGTCTTTTGCCTCTACGTCCTTAGTTTTCCCGATGGGTTCCCGATCGCCTCCAAAAACTTTAATTTTGGCGAATCATGTGTCGTCTTGACAGATCCACAGGAGTTCCTAAACAGAGTGGAAAGGTCCCCCCTTCCCGAAGGGCGTAAGCTCCACCGCGACCGCGTTCAATACGTTGATAGAACCACGTACGATGGACCTCTTGGACCGTTCCGAAAGCTTGACAACCAAAAGTACCAGCAGGAATTTCGCCTTGCCGTATCTGGCGGAGATGGGAGCGTGTTCGAATTGGAAATCGGCGACATTAGAGATATCTGTGACTTTGGCCCTACGGCAGACATCAATAAAAGACTTCGCGTTAATACCGCAGGGAAATTCGAACTGGCTAGGTGGCACAATGTGACGTGATCGTGACGCGATAGGCCTGTGCAACTTTGTTTGTGCCTTGACCGAGGTTGAAATCAAAGCGGCCAGGCCTGACGAACAATCGGGAATAGGCCATAGTTGCACGGCATAAACGCCCGCAAAGCCAATCCCCATGCGGCTTCCCGGCTTTTTTCTATTCGCAAAATCGGCGCTGGAAAAGATCGGGCGAACTCAAGCTCCGCTCCCCACCATCCGCACTTCGCGCTGCGGAAGCGGTATGACGACGTTGCACGCCGGCCCAAGCGAGGCTGGCACGCATGCTCAGCATGACCCCGCAAAGTGGGAATCAGTTTCGAAGATCCGGCGGATATGCTCGCCGTCTTGACCCCGGCGCGGCTGGCATTGTTCAGAGTCATCAAGCAAAATCCCGAATCGATCGCATCGATCGCGCAGACGATGAAGCGCGACCGCAGCGCAGTCACAGGCGACATTGCGGCGCTCGGTAAAGCCGGTCTGGTTATTGTTACCGAAAAAACCCATCCGGGTCACGGACGGCTGAAAGAAGTGCGCGCCCGCGCTAAAGCGATCAAACTTGAAGCGCTCGTGGCTTAATGGGGCAGATAAATCGAGTCTGACCCTCATGGCACAACCCAAGACCTACAGGAGCCTGACACCAGGAAATATTACCCCGCCCGGCCCCGCTTCTTGATAGCATGCCAGCATCAACGGATGGAGGATAGAACCATGGCGCTCGCCTGCCCGATGAACTTCGACAAAGATAAGCTTAAGTCCGAGGTGCGACTGACCTATACCCAGGTCGCCGAGGATCCGGCCGGGGACTACCATTTCCACCGTGGCGCCGAGTACGCCGCAAAACATCTCGGCTACGATCTCGCCGCACTGAAGGTTCTGCCGCTAGCTGCCACTGAAGTGTTCTGCGGAATGGGAAACCCGTTTAGGATGGGCGCGCTGGAAAACGGTGCCACGGTGATCGACATCGGCTCCGGAGGTGGCATGGATTGCCTGCTCGCCGCCAAGCAGGTCGGGACGAACGGGATGGTTATCGGCATCGACATGACCGATGCCATGCTCGAGCGCTCGGGCGGTGCGGCGCGCGCCGCGGGACTTGTCAACGTACGCTTCGAAAAGGCGGACATGACCCGCTTGCCACTCGCGGACGACAGCGTGGATGTGGTGATTTCGAACGGCGTGATCAACCTCGCCCCGGACAAGGAAGCAGTGTTTGCAGAACTGTTCCGCGTTGTGAAGCCCGGGGGCCGGCTGCAGTTCGCCGACATCATCATGAAGAGCGACCTCTCGGAGGACGCGCGCAACAATATTGACCTCTGGACGGGATGAATTGCCGGCGCTCTGCAGGTTGCAGAGTATCTCCAGGTGATCGAGCAGGCGGGCTTCCAGGAAGCGAAGGTGGTCGAGAAGTTCGACCCGTTCCTCGGTACGAGCAAGGAGAAGACCGCGCGCAAGTACGGCGTCGACGGCGTGAACTTCCTCGCCTACAAACGCTGATTGCTGCTAACGGGGTTTCGTTGCGGTTAGCCGGATTTGCTTGATCGCGGTCTCGCTTGCATCGACCGCGAGAACCTTCGCGCCGCACCGCGCGGCTTCTATGTACAGGTTGCCCATCCCGCAGCCGGGGTCGAGAACGCGGCCATGCACGAAAGGCCGGGCGGCATTCTCGAATGGGTTCAGCGCGAAATCGCAGCCCGCAACCTGCTTCTGGAAATAAAGATCATGGCAATTCGATCCGAAAATGCCGTCGAGCAGTTCATCGAAAGATGGCAATCCGCCGGCGGTTCGGAGCGTGCCAACTATCAACTGTTCGTGCATGAACTGTGCACCCTACTCGAACTGCCCACGCCCGATCCGGCACGCGAGGACACACGCGACAACGCGTACGTATTCGAGCGCCGCGTTACTTTCCGGCACGGTGACGGCACCGAATCGCCGGGTTTCATCGACTGCTAGCCCAGCATCGGCCTCGCCGCGATCCATCAAACCCGCACCCTTGGCGGAAGCCGGACGGGCATATCTCTCCGCACCGTAGTATCATTCCTTCTTACTTTTCGGCTTACCAAGAGGGGGCGAACATGGAAACCGTCAAGGTATCCAGCAAAGGGCAGATTGTCATTCCCAAAGCGTTGCGGGAGGCGGGGAATATCCAGGCAGGCACAGAGTTGATAATTTCCGCCATTGCCGACGGGCTCATGCTCACCCCGGCCCAGCGGATCAAACCAACCAAGGTAGCGGACGGTTTGGGCATGCTGGCCAAGCCGAACCGCAAAAAACTTTCGGATGCCGAGGTGAAGCGGCGCATCGGCGCCATGCTCAAGATTCAGGATGAAGCGACGAAGACACGATGATCGCGGTCGATAGCAACGTCCTCGCCCGCTACCTGCTCAACGACGACTTCGAACAGGCCAAAGCGTCCGCCCGCCTGCTCGCCGGGCGGGAACTCATCGACGTTCCGCTGTCCGTCTGGCTTGAGCTCGTCTGGGTGCTGCAAATCAACGACTGCGGCAAACCGGAGATTATCAAGGGGTTGCGGCACATCATCGGACTGCCAAGCATCCGGCCGCGCGCCCTCGATGTCTTTTTTTACGCCTTGCGTTGGTACGAGGAAGGCATGGACTTCGGCGACGCCCTGCATCTCGCCATGAGCGCCGGGAATGAGCGCTTCGCAAGCTTCGACAAGGCAATGACGAAGATGGCGGCCAAGATCGGCGCTTCGCCGCGGGTAACTCAACCGTGATGCTTTCCCAAGCGAAGCGATAAAGGGATAGCAATAGGAAGCTCCGCTCCCCGCCATCCGCACTTCGCGCTGAGGAAGCGGTATGACGACGTTGCACGCCGACCCAAGCGAGGTCGGCCCGCATGCTCGGCATCATCCCGCAAAGCGGGAATCTAAACTCAGGAAAAGTTACACTGACCCGACGTTATTACTGGATTTATGACGATCTATGGGAAAATTGCGTATTTCCGACACACTGTCTCGGAAATCTTGTTGAGGAGATAGCCATGAACCGAGCCATGATCCTGGATCTGCTGAATCAACATCGCGACGAGTTCCTGAAACGGTTCGGCGCGAGGCATCTCGCGCTTTTCGGCTCGGCGGCACGGGACGATCTGCGCGTCGACAGCGATATCGACGTGCTGGTGGAGTTCGACGGGCCGGCGACGTTCGACGGGTATTTCGAACTCAAGACTTACCTTGAGCAATTGCTGGGCAGGCCGGTCGATCTTGTCACGGAAAAGGGCCTCAGGCCGCGCGCGCGCCGCCACGTCGAGAAGGATCTGATCCGTGTCGCGTAGCTGGTTGCTGTATCTCGATGACTTGATCGAAAGCGCCGAAAAGATCGAGCGCTTTGTGGCTGGCCGTACGTTCGCCGCTTTCGGTTCAGACGAGGCGATCTTGGACGCTGTCTTGTTCAATCTTCAGGTCATTGGAGAGGCGGTGAAGCAGCTGCCAGAAGAAGCGCGTTCCGCCATGCCGGAGACGAGTGGTTCTGGCCCCGCCCGGCTGCGCGATCTGATTGCCCACCACTACTTCGCGCTGGACGTCGAGATCATCTGGGAGGTCGCGACGACGCATGTGCCGAGGATGCTGATGCAAGCGCGCAGGCTACGGGACCAGGCCGACGGCAACAACCCCGGTACGGACGATCTGAAGTGAACCGTCAGGTCAACGCCATCGCCGGGCGCCGCTCACCGTCGGGACCGAGACCGGTTACGCGCAAGCCGGCGTCCTGCGCGAATCGGCGCGTAAAATAACCGGTGCCGCAGCCGACATCCAACAGGCTGTTTCCAGGCGAACGCGCCAGCATGCGGTACAACAGTCGGTACTCGACTTCACCGATCCAGTTGCCGCGCGGCGTGCGATACCAGGCATCATATCTGGCGGCATCCATGCCTAGAACGCATAGCGAACGGTGAGGTAAACGCTGCTGTTGTCCTGCATCGACCCGAACATTCCGTTACGCTTGCCTCCGAAAAGATTCGCGCCGACCTCTGCCCACAGGTTGTCGCTGAACGCATAGCGCAATGAAGGAATGATATACCGGTCCTCCTCGCTCACGCCAAGGAAGGCGAAGAGATTGAAGGTGACCGTCTGGTGGGCGAAAAGCTGGGTGTAGCGAACGGTTGCCACTTTGCGCAGGCGGTCCTTCACGGGAAATCCGGCGGGGAGGGTCCCCCGGTACGCTGCGTAGTCGCGCATCCATTCGCCATAGAGCTGCAAGCCGAGCGTCGCATCCTCCCATAGTTGCCGCGAGTATCCAACGAGTCCCCTGAACTGGCTGTTTTCGACGGCAGGATCGCGGCCATCCCGATCCTGTGGCGAGTCGTAATACCCCGCCTCAAGGCTGACTACCCCCTTGCCGATCGGCCCGGTGAGGCTGGCGCCGGCGGTGTTGAGGCGCGGGTAGGTGCCGACGATCTCGCTGCCGGTCACACGCCAGGCTGGGCTTCGGTAATGAGTGCGCGAGACGTAGCCGGCGAGTTCCCAGTTGGCGAGATATCCCGAAACCCGGCCTGAGATCTCCACCTCGCCTGAATCGTTGCCAGGCTCCAGCGTACGCCGCGGCAAACCGGCGGGCAGCGGGTCGGCGAAGATGAAGCGGCGGCTGGTCGGCGTGTTGTCGGGGCGGAAGCCGGCGATGACCAGTTCAAAATTGGCAGGACCGGGAAAGGCGTTCAGCTTGAGTGCGTCACTGCCGAGCTTGAGGTACTGCATGGGCTGGCCGGTGAAGAACGCGACCCAATCCTTGGGAAAAGTATCGTTGATGAAAAGCAGGTCCCCCACGCCCCAGGTGATTACCTGGCGTCCCAGGCGGACGCTTGCCTTCTCGGAGGTGAGATCTCCGAACAACTCCCGCGTCACCAGGCGCGTGTCGTCAATCGCAGCGTCGCGGAGCAGGTCGAAGCGCGCGAGGAAAGCTGCGTCTCCGGGGGAGTTCTTGCCCTCCGCCTTGAGCTGTCCCCGTAGCTCGGCGGCCGGAAAGTCGCATGCGGTTCCCGCAGGGCAGGCGACCCGGCTCGTACGCGCTGCCACATGGGACTGCGCGAAGCCATCCAGCGAAACGCCTTGTCCACTCGCCGCAATGGACCACGCAAGGGCAAGCGCAACGCCAACAGCGCTTGCCGCAATACGCACCGCTCTTCCGGTCCCGGTGATCATTTCCCTGGACCTTGCGCTATTCGATCAGCGCACCCATTGTCCCGGCGCATCGCGCAAATAGCGTTCCGTGAAGATATCGGGCTTCAGTCCGACGTCGTACCCTACCTCCTGGTAGACGACTTCGGTACGGTGGCCGCTCTGCAGATTCTTCATGCTGCGCGCCGTGACCGTCCACTGCTTGCCCGTTTGTTCCACCTTGTCGGCGGTGAATACCCGCAGCGGCTCGTTGCGCGCATCGAGGTATTCTTCCTTGAGAGGCAGCCAGCGTTCCGAATCGATCCAGGACATCCGCCGGGAGTAGTCCGCTGACGCCTTGGGTTTGCTCTCGATCACGTAGGTTGGGCGCCCGCCCAGACTTTCCTTGCGCAACAACGCGTGGGTCTCGTCCTCCAGATCCCTTCCCGACACGTCTTCGTAGGTGAAATCCGAGCCGACGAACGAGGAGCGCTTGTCATCCGCCGCGATGCGCTTCACCAGCTTCAGCGCCGGCACGAAGATCCAGCGATCGTCCTCCTTGGCGGGATATTTCCACACCATGAAGGAGGTGCCCTTCACGTCGGCCGGGCCGTGGAAGTAAATATAGTAGCGCTGGTCGCCCGATTGGCCGACGTTGATCCGCAACATCGTCATCTCGCGTTCCCGCACATTGCCCTGCGCGTTAATGAGCTTCATGCGTACTTTCGTCCGCATGTCGTTACCGGCGTAGTAGAACGCATCCAGGGAGCGCTTGACGATCTCCTCGGCCGGGGGATCGGCGGCACGTGCCGGAGCCGGCACCATGGCGAGTGCTACCAGGAGCAATAGGGCGAATTTCCGCAACGGTTTCATTGGGTTTCTCCTGCATTGAATAGCCAGCGCCGCGTCAGCACGATCAAGGCCGGCAAGTAAAGGATGGTGAGCAGCGCTGAAAAAAGCATCATGCCGACGATGAAGGCGCCGACGGTGATGTAGGGAGTCAGCGGCGCGAACAGCATGACCGAAAAGGCCGCCGCGAACAGCACCGCGTTGCGCATGATTCCCTTGCCGGGGCGCACGGCCGTCCACAGCAGCGCCGCTTTGAGCGCGGACAAGTCGCGGCGGGCATCGACGCCGGTTTCCTCGAGCCGCTGCCTCAGCCGGCTGATGAAATGGATCGAGAAATCCACTGCCATGCCCAGAGACAGGCAGGACAGCACCGAGATCGGCATGTCGAAGTCCTTGCCGGCGAATCCAACCACCCCGTAGATGAGCAGTATGGTGAAAAGCAGCGGCACGAAGCCGATGAGTGCCCATTTGGCCGAGCGGAAATCGAACGCGAGGATGCCGAAGACCACGACCAGCGCGAGGAGAAACCCCTTCACCATGTCCCACAACACCTCGTTGTTCCACACCAGGTTGAAATAGGCGATACCGGCGGGCTTGATCTCCAGCTTGGTGGGATGGTCCCGCTGGTAATCCTGCGCGGCACGAATCACGCTTGCCATCGCCGCGGCATCCCAGGTTTTGAGCTGTACCCAGATATTGGCGCGCTGGAAGGGATAGTCCACGACGTTATCCAGATCTGCGGGCTTTGCCGACATGCCGAACAGAAACAGGTATTGCGCAACCGTCTCCGCGGAATCGGGCACCGCGTCGAACCTGGGATCGTCGTCGTGCAGTACGCGGTTGATGCGCTTGACGTAATCGACCACGGACGTGGTCTTGCCGACCAGCGGGAGTTTCTCCAGGTGTCGCTGCAGACTCTCGATATAACGCAGGGTTTCCGGCTGCTTGATGGCGTCGGGCTCGGCTGCGGTGGCGACCACGTAGCCGAGGGAGGTGCCGCCGAGCGCAAGGTTGATCTGCGCGTCGGCGATGCGGATTTCGCTGCCCGGCTTGAACCATGCCACCATATTGTTGTTGACCGCGATGCGGCTCACGCCGAGGACCGCGATTGCAACGAGCACCAAGCCGGCCGCGGCAGTGGCCTTGGGCCGCTCGGTGCCCCAGGCTCCAAGCTGCCTCAACACGCCCGAGCTCCGGCCCGCTGCGCTGTCTTCCCCTGATGCGCGACCGATTTTCGCTTCAGGCACCAGGGCAAGCACGGCCGGGATCAGGCTGAAGCTGAAAAGTCGCAGCACGACCGTGCCAAATACGATCAGGCCGCCGAACACCTTGACGGGTACGATCTGCATGAAGAGCAGCACGGCGAAGGCCGCGGCGGTGGCAAGCGCGGTATAGCGCACCGGGCGCCCCACCGCCTCCATCGTCTCGACTATCGCGACCCGCTTGTCCCGGCCTTCCCGGTAGCGAAAGTAAAATTCGTTGAAGATGTGGATGCTGTCGGTGGCGATCGCCATCAGGAATACCGGCGCCATCGAACTCATGATGTGGACCGGGAAGCCGAGTCCGATGCCGAGCCCCATGGTCCACACGATTGCGACCATGGCCACCATCATCATGGTCATGGCCAGCGCCAGATTGCGGAACATGGCGTAAATGGCGATGAACATGATCATGCCCGCGATGGGCGAAAAAATACCCATCAGCTTGAACATCTCGGCGCCGAAGGTATCGCGTGCCACCGGGTCGCCGGCAACGTAAAATTGCTCCTCTCCCTGGTGCTTGGCGAGGATCTCGCGGATGTGGTCGGCAACCTCCTTGCCGTTGGCGCCTTTGTTCAGCGGCACGTAGATGGCGGTTGTCTTCTCGTCGCGGGAAATGATGCGGTCGATGAAAAGCGGGTTCTCCGTCAGCGTTTTGCGCAGCGCCTGCATTTCGGCTTCGCTCGCCGGTATCTTCGTCAGCAGGGGCGCGACTCTGAGACCATCGGCCACCGCCGTGACGTTGTCGATGGTGGTGAAGCTGGAAACGTCGCGCCCGGCCACGCCTTTGACCCTCAGGACCTCGGCCGTGATGTCGCGCACTTTCTCCAGGGTGGTACTGTTCAGCACGCTCTGCGGGTGGGCAATCCCGACCACGACGGTGTCCTCGTAGAGGGCGAAGGTCCGGTCCACGCTGTCGTTCCACACGCGCACGTCGGAAGTCGGCGGCAGCATGTTCTTGGGGTTGGTGTCGAGCTGGATTTTCGGCAGTTGCGCGGCAAAAACCAGCGTGATCAGCAATACCAGTCCGAAGATAAGTTTCGGACGGGCGATGGAAAATTCGACCAGTGGGTTCTTGTTCATCAGCGGTCAAAACCGGCTGTAAAGCCAGAACTTCTCGTAGAGCACCTTGCCCAGGTGCAGGAAAATGCCCGGTTTCCTGAGCCGGATCTGCGGCGCCGGATCGGCGTAGAAGTTGCCGCTGCCAAAAGCGGCGCGGCCGTCGCCAATTTCCACAAAACACTCCCCGTTGCCGGCAAACTGCCGCCGCTCTCCCTTGCCCGTGATCGCCTGGACAATGTTGTGCGCGACCACCTCCGCTTCGTTGTGCGCGAGCACGCCCGCCTTGGGCAGCGGCTTACCGATAGCGGTGAGCATGATTCCGGCCACGTCACCGATGGCATGGACGCCGGGGAATCTGGTTTCGAGCGTGCCCCGGTCTACGGGGATCCAGCCGCTTTCACCGCACATTCCTGCATCGCGGACCACCTTGGGGGCGCGATGCGGCGGCACGTACGCGAGCAAATCGAAATCAGCTTTGACGCCGTTAGCGAAAGCGATCCGACGCCTGGCGGGATCCACGCTCGTTACCGCGTGGCCGGGGTGATAGCCGATGCCTTTTGCTTCGACCATCTGCCGCAATGCCGCGGACACCTCCGGTCCGGCTACGGGCATGGGCCCAGGCTCAGGCGTGTAGAGGTCCACTAGGACGTTCTTGCGGACGCCGCGCCGGCGGCAATCGTATTCGAGCAGCATCGCCGCCTCGTTGGGGGCAGCCGGACACTTGAAGGGCATGGCTGCGACCAAAACGATGAGTCGGCCCTTGCGCAACTTCGGCAGCGCCGAGCATAGCGATTGGGACCCGGCGAGCGAGTAGAAGTTATGCCCTGCCTCTGCAAGACCGGGAATGAGTTCCGGCGCGAGCTCTGCGCCGAGCGCAACGATCATATGGTCACCCGTTACTTCGGCGCCATTTACGTGGACCGTTCGGGTTGCCGGATCGATGCGCTCGATCGAGCCCCGGACCAGCTCGATTCCGCGTCTGGCAAGCGCAGCTATCGGGCGGGAGATCTGCTCCCGGCTGCGCTCGCCGAGCATCAGCCAGAG
>Ga0080064_1003507_pt1 | contig 22497 bp, 25 predicted proteins | sample Subgrocontami54m_FD_69260 | JGI IMG/M metagenome (GOLD analysis project Ga0080064, IMG submission 69260) | Subsurface groundwater microbial communities from S. Glens Falls, New York, USA - GMW46 contaminated, 5.4 m (SPADES assembly) (version 2) ...
TGCGGCTGCGGCTCGCTGTCGGCGTCGATCCAGTCGGCGAGTGCGCCGGCGAGCGCGGGCGGCAAGGCCAGAATCGACAGCAGGCGTCGGAAGTGCGCAAGCTGCGCGAGGTTGACCTTGCCGTCCTTCAGCAGGTTGTTGAGATTGAACTTGCCCTGCTGGTCCTCGATGTGACCGGCGAGGCTGCCGTTCTCGACCGGAATCGGCGGCAGCCGCAGCGCCCATGGTTCACCCAGATGATCGACGTTGCTCAAGCGGCGGTCGTCGGCGAGCACCGCGCGCGCCCAATCCACGCCGGCCTGCAGCACAACTCGCGCCTGCACGTGCTCGGCGCTGAGCTCGAGCTGCCGCGCCCAGGTGCTTTGCGACACCATGATCGCCGCTGCCACCATCGCGGCAAGCGCTACCACGCCGATGGCGAGCACGATGGCGACGCCCTGCTGTCGCGCTCTCATGATTGCAAGGCGAATATGCGCACGATTTCCTCGTTCGAGGCGAGCACGATGCGCAGGCGTACTGCTTGCGGAAGAGGCGCGTCGCCTGGCACCGCGGGCCAGGCATCCACCCACGTCAGACCAGGATTGAGGTATTGCAGCTCGAATGCTTTCACTCCGGCCAGAACGGGGTAGCGCAGGGGCAGCGTGCCGGGCGCGACATCGAGGCCCGGCCACAGCCACAACTCGATTTCCTGCTTCTCGTTCAGCTGGTACGCGATCCGCCGTGCGGTGTCCACGCCTTCGGTTGCGGCAAAGCGGCTGAATTCCAGGCGCGGCTGCGGCGCCGCAACGGCCTCGCCGCGCCATGCCGGTGCGGTGCCGCTTGCTGCGCGCACCGGACGTGGCGCCGCGAGCTGCACGTCGCGTTCGAAGCGTGCGAAAAAAGCGGCCACACGCCGCCATTTGTCGGTCTCAAGCCTGACGTGCTCGCGCGCATCGAGCACCGCGCCGAGTCCGCGGTAGGACATCAGCGCGAGCAGCGACAGCAGCAGCAGCGCGGTCAACAGCTCGATCAGGGTAAAGCCTCGCGCCGGCTTCATCTGGCCGACCCCGGCGAATAAACGACGAACCCGGCGAGGTGTGCCAGGGAATGCGATTCTTCGGCGGTCGCGAAAACCCGGACATCAACGCGGCGGAATGCCGGGTTGGGGGTGGCGATCACCTCCTCGCGCCAGGCGAAGTCGAGGCCGCCCTCGCGTCCCACGCCGCGCTGGATCCCGAGCGGCAGCCAGTCGCGGCGGGCGCGATGCTCCGCGAGCAGATTCTCGGCAACCCAGCCGGCGAGCAGACGCGAGCGCAGTTCGCCCACATTGTTCGTGCCCTGTCCCGCCGCGCGCAGCGCCGACATGAGCGCGATCGACACGATGGCCAGCGCGACCAGGACCTCGACCAGCGTGAATCCGGCCCGCCTACCGCAGCGCCATTCCGTCATTAGTTTTTCCTTCGCCCGGCAAGACCCGCACATCTCCGACCGGAGACGCCGCAATTTAAAGCGCCCACGAGCCAATGTCGGCGTCGTTCCCCTCGCCGCCGGACACACCATCGGCGCCGAAACTGAAAATGTCGATCTCGCCGCGGACTCCGGGATTCAGGTATTGATAGGGATTGCCCCAGGGGTCCTTCGGCAGGCGCTCGATGTATCCGCCCGGCTTCCAGTTGAGCGGAATCGGGGCAGCGGTCGGTTTGGCGAGCAGCGCCTGCAATCCTTGTTCGGTCGTGGGGTAACGCTGGTTGTCGAGACGGTAGAGCTTGAGCGCCTGCATCAGGCTCGCGATATCCTGCTTCGCGGCGATCACCCGCGCCTCGTCCGGACGGCTGATAATTTTCGGCACCACCAGCGCGGCGAGAATGCCGAGGATGACGACCACCACCATCACCTCGAGCAACGTGAATCCGCCTTGCCGTGACTTCACTTTCATTTGACCCTCCTTGCACTCGATCGATTCGAGGGCCGTCTGACGTTCGCCTAAAGCCAAATATGGCCATTATCGCCATCGCCCCGTGAATGCTCTGTGCGCCAGCGCACATACGGAGGAGCAATTTCGTCCTATCCTACGATGTGTCCCATCCTGCAGGCGGTATTCCGCTTGACGAAAGATGCAAGCGATCTCCCTCGAACGATCGAATTTTGCGCAAACGGCCGTGGTGTCATTGCTGACGCTTGCCGCGCTGGCGCTGTTTGGCCTGGTGCTCGCGTACTGGACCTGGGTGTGGTTTGCCCCGCGCGCGGAACCGCGGGCGGAGGCCGCCGCAGGCGAGGCGGGAAATTTGGCGTCCGCCGGCCGCGTGTTCGGCCGCGTGGAGCGCAACAAGAACAGCTCCGCACCGACCGGGATCGCGATCAGGCTGCTCGGTGTCGTGGCGGCCTCGGGCGGCCGGCGCGGATACGCGGTGGTGCAACTCGACGCGAAGCAGATTCTCGCGGTGCACGAGGGGGAGGATGTCACCCCGGGCGTCCGCCTCGCGGAAGTCCATCCGGATCACGTCATCCTGGAGCGCGGCGGGGTGCGCGAAACGCTCGCATGGCCGGAAAAGCGCGCCGCCGCGGCAACCGCCGCTACGCCGGCTAACAAATGACGCCGCATCGTTTGCCGATAGCGCGGCGGAGGATCGATCCACTATGAAGCGTCGCTGGTTACGAACCGGATTTGTGTGGCTGGCCGTGGCGGCCGCAAGCGGTCAGGCGTGGCCCGCCGACGCGCCCCCCTCGCCCAGCTCCGGCGCTGCCCTGGCCGCGCGCCCGACCGGCCCCGATGTGGTCACGCTCAACTTCGTCAACGCGGACATCGAAGGCGTGGTGAAAGCGGTGAGCGAAATCACCGGGAAGAACTTCGTGCTCGATCCGCGCGTCAAGGGCACGGTCAATATCGTCTCGGCCAAGCCGATGTCGAGGGCGCTGGTGTACGAGGTGTTTCTGTCGGCGATGCGCCTGCAGGGCTTTAGCGCGGTCGAGGAACGCGGCAGGGTCGCGATCCTTCCAGAGATCGACGCCAAACTGCATCACAGCGCGACGCTGGGCACGAAGGATAAGGCGCGCGCTGCCGCCGACATTATCCAGACGCAGGTGTTCAAGCTGCAATATGAATCGGCGGCGCAGATGGTGCCGGTTCTGCGCCCGCTGATCGCCGCCAACAACACGATCACCGCCTACGCCAACAACAACACACTGGTGGTCACGGATTACGCGAGCAATCTCGCGCGCATCGAAAACATCATCGAATCGATCGATCGGCCGAGCGGCTCCGATCCGATCATGATCCCGCTGCGCTATGCTTCGGCGCTCGACGTGGCGCAGACGATCAACCGCCTGCTCACCGAGGCAGCGCCGGCGCCGGCGGACCCGGCCCACCGCTTTGCGGTGACCGTGGATGCGCGCTCGAACAGCGTGCTCGCGCGCGCGGGCGATTCGTCGAAACTCCTGCGCGTGCGCCAATTGGTGGCGATGCTCGATTCGCCCACCAGCGCTGCCGGAAATATTCACGTCGTCTACCTGAAAAACGCCGAAGCGGTGAAACTGGCGGAGATATTGCGCGCGATCTACTCGGGCGAATCCGGCCTCGCGCAGGCGCGCACGACCCAGCCTCTGAGCGGATCGCCGCTGGGGCAAACGCCGACACAGGCGCAACCGCAAACCAGCGCCTCGACACCCGGCATCATTCAGGCCGATGCCGCCACCAACTCGATCATCATTACCGCCCCCGATGCGATCTACAACAATCTGCGCGCGGCGCTGGAAAAACTCGACGTGCGCAGGGCGCAGGTGTATGTCGAGGCGCTGATCGTGGAGCTGACCGCGGACAAGGCGGCGGAGTTCGGCATCCAGTGGCAGGACCTGGCCGGCCTCGGCAAGAGCACCGGGCAGGCGTTCGGCGGCACCAATTTCGGCACAGCGGCGCAGAACATCATCGGCCTTTCCGGTAATCCGATCGCGGCGGGACGCGGTCTGAATATTGGCGTGGTAAAAGGCACGATCACGCTTCCGGGTGTAGGTGGCGCCCAGATTCTGAACCTCGGCCTGCTGGTGCGCGCGCTGGAAACGGACGCCAACGCCAACATCCTGTCCACGCCGACGCTGCTGACCCTCGATAACGAGGAGGCGAAAATCGTGATCGGCCAGAACGTCCCGTTCATCACCGGCTCCTACGCCGTTTCGGCCGCGGCCACCACGCCGACGCCGTTTCAGACGGTCGAGCGCAAGGACGTCGGCCTCACCCTGCGGATCAGGCCGCAGATCTCCGAAGGCGGGGCCGTGCGCCTGCAGATCTACCAGGAAGTGTCCAACATTCAGGACAGCACCAACGCCTCGGGCGTGATCACCAATAAACGCGCCGTCGAGTCGACGGTGCTGGTGGACGATGGCCAGATCGTGGTGATCGGCGGCCTGATCCAGGACTCGGTCAAGGATGGCCTGGAAAAAATTCCGCTGCTCGGAGATCTCCCCCTGATCGGCGGTCTGTTCAAGTACAACACGCGTTCGCGCAGCAAGACCAATCTCATGGTGTTCCTGCGGCCGACCCTGCTCCGGAGTGCCCAGCGCGCCGATTCGCTCTCGAACGACCGCTACGACTACATCCTGGGCGAGCAACTCAAGGCCAAGCCCGCGCCTAGCGTGCTTCCCGATTTCGGCGCACCCAGCCTGCCGTCGCGCCAGAGCGCGGCACCGAGTGCAACGGACAAGCCCGCAATAGCCGCGCCGAAATGAGTTCCAGACCGGCTGTTCCTTACGCCTTTGCCAAGGCCAACGGCGTCGTCGTCACCGCCCTGGCCGGCGGCACGGCGCAGGTGGCCGTGCGCAGCGGCGCCCACTCCGGTGCGCTCGCCGAAGTGCGCCGCGCGCTGGGCGTGCCGCTGCAAGCGCGGCGTATCGGCGCCGACGAGTTCGACGAGCTTGTCTCCGCCTTGTACAACGCCGCCGACGCCGGCGCGGCCGCCCTTGCCGACGACCTGGCGCAGGAGTTGGACCTGTCCCGGCTGCTGCAGGAGATCCCCAGGATCGAGGATCTGCTCGAGAGCCAGAATGACGCGCCCCTCATCCGGCTGATCAATGCGCTGTTTACGCAGGCGCTGCGGGACGGCGCCTCCGACATCCACATCGAGCCCTTCGAAACGCGCTCGGTGGTGCGGCTGCGGATCGACGGCACGCTGCGCGACCTGATCGAGCCCGCGCGCGCGCTGCATGGGGCGATCGTATCGCGCGTGAAGATCATGGCGCAGCTCGACATCGCCGAGAAGCGCCTGCCGCAGGATGGGCGGATTACGCTGCGGGTGGCGGGCAAGCCGATCGACGTCCGGGTGTCGACGATTCCAACCGGGCACGGCGAGCGCGTGGTGCTGCGCCTGCTCGACAAGCAGGCCGGACGGCTGGATCTGTCGCGGCTCGGCATGGACGACGCGACGCTCGCGCACATGGACAAACTCATCCGCGAGCCGCACGGCATTGTGCTCGTGACCGGCCCGACCGGGTCGGGCAAGACCACGACGCTCTACGCCGCGCTCTCAAGGCTGGATCCGAAGGCGCTCAACATCATGACCGTCGAGGATCCGATCGAGTATGACCTCGATGGCATCAGCCAGACCCAGATCAACACCCGCATTGAAATGAGCTTCGCGCGCGCCCTGCGCACCATTTTGCGCCAGGACCCCGACGTCGTCATGATCGGCGAGATCCGCGATCTGGAAACGGCGCAGATCGCGGTGCAGGCGAGCCTCACCGGCCATCTGGTGTTTGCCACCCTGCACACCAACGATGCGGTCGCCGCCGTAACCCGGCTGGTCGACATGGGCGTGGAGCCGTTTCTGCTCGCCTCCAGCCTGATCGGCGTCGGGGCGCAGCGGCTGGTGCGGCGGCTGTGCCTGGAATGCCGCAAGCCCTTCGCCGCCGATGCGGCGCAACTGAAGGCGCTTGGATTCGCGCCCAGACAAGGAACTTTCTTTACCGCTCAAGGCTGCCCCGCCTGCAACCATTCGGGTTACCGCGGTCGTACCGGCATTTACGAATTGCTGACCCTCGACGATGGCTTGCGCCGGTTGATCCATGACCGTTCTTCCGAGCAAGTGCTGCGCGAGCATGCGCTGGCGCAGGGCATGCTCTCCTTGCGCGATGACGGCATGCGCTGGGCCGCCGAGGGCACAATCAACCTGGAAGAGGTGGTGCGCGTGACGCGCGAATAGCACCATGCCGTGGTGAAACGCGAATACGGCCGCCTGCTTCCGCAAATCACCGCGAGCTAGGGTCGCCGTCAGACGCGACGACCAGGATGGCCCGCAGCACCTGGTCTCTACCCGGACTCAGGCAGCCGGCATTACCTCGTGCCGGACCGATAGACCAGGCCGACCGAGACAAGATCGATGTCGCCTCTGTTACCGACGGCATACGCGTTGATCCGGTAGCGTTCCACCTCGACGCGCATTCCGAGAGATTCAGTGAAATCGTACTGAAGCCCCAGGCCGAGCTTGTAGTTCGTATCGCGCTTGCTGGGGTTGGGATTGGCCACATTGACTAATCCGGTTCCGGTGAAGGAGTCTCTGGCTTCAGCGTAGTTCAATCCGGCCCGGCCAAACGCAGAAAACTTTTCAGTGATGGGCAGAATGCCGACTGCGTCGAGATTCAGACCTTTGAGCTGGATATTGCCGCTCAGTGTTCCCGCCGGTACCGTGATCGCCGTAAAACCGAACCGTCCCAGATCGAAATAGCCGCCTTCAAGGGCAAAATTCTTGTTGAACTTGTACCCGCCAAAAAGCTTATAGCCTGTGTCGCGGTTGTCATCGGTGATCGAGGTCGTGGCAAAACCTCCTCCCAGCAGGCTGCTGGTGATCCTCGCGTCGTCGATTTTCGCTCTTGACTGGCCAATGTTGATCCCGCCGTACCAGCCTGAATCGTCCGCCACTGCGAATGGGCTGGCGATTACAGCGAGTGCCGCCAGACCCAGCGTCCCTGAGGCTCTTGCTAAATTCATGTTTTTCTCCAGGAGGATTTACCGTCCCCAATAAAGTGTTAGTGCAACATCACTTTGTCTTGATAAGGCAATAAAAAGGCCGGCAGAAAGGATTCTGCCGGCCTTTGTTTTGATGCCTCAAGCCTTATGGGGCAGTAATGGCAGTAGCGTTTAATGTAACCGCGCTCTGTGCCAACGCCCTGCCGATCATCACTGCGCCGGTATTCAGCGAAATCAGCGTTTGACTCAATATAATTCCCTTGAAGTCAGCCGCCGTTCCAAGGGTCGCTTGGCCAGAGACCTGCCAGAAGATGTTCTTGGCCTGTGCACCGCCGCTCAGGGTGACAATGGCACTGTTGCTCACGGTGAGATCTTGCGCTATCTGGAAGATCCAGACGTCATTTGGGCCACCCGATAGAGTAACGCCGGCATTTGTTATTAAAACTCCGGTGCCCCATTTGTAGAGGCCAGGAACGAGTGTCCTCCCGCTAATATCTCCGGCGTACAGTTCAGTAAAATCAGGTAATGCTCGTCCGGCGGCGTCGGTGAACGCGGTTTCCATGTCGCTTACTGCCGTGGTCATGTTGCTAGGAGTAGGCGGAGTATAGTCGGCTGCGTATACTTTTCCGGTCACCAAAGACGATGTCGAAAATGTATTCGTGGAATCCGCGATCAGTCCAAATCCCGTTATGTAACTCGCGGCGGCTGGACTAAGTCCAATATCTCCAACAACTGCGGTGGTTCCAGTGGTTGAGACTCCTGTTTTTGCCAGAATCACGAAATTGCCGGCTGTTCCAAGGTTTACCGGCGCTGGACCTAGCGTTACGGCCACGGTTACGGTTACGGTATATGTCGCCGTTGTACTGTCGGCAGCGGTTACCGTGTAGGCCACCGGACTGGTGAAGTCATTCGGCGTTGTACCGCTCGTCTGCGCCACGGCGCCTACCTTTACGCCTGTCCCTGTGGTGGTGAATGTCGCAACCAGGGCCGTTACGTTTGTCCCGTTCGGCATGGTCACCGCTATGGTCTTTGCCGTTTCATCTATACTCCCTGCAACCGCGTTAAGCGAATATGCGGTAATGGCCTTGGCAGAGCTCGATGCCACGGTTACGGTTACGGTATATGTCGCCGTTGTACCGTCTGCCGCGGTTACCGTGTATGCCACCGGACTGGTGAAGTCATTCGCCGTTGTACCGCTCGTCTGCGCCACAGCGCCTACCTTTACGCCTGCCCCTGTGGTCGTGAATGTCGCAACCAGGGCCGTTACGTTTGTCCCGTTCGGCATGTTCACCGCTATGGTCTTTGCCGTTTCATCTATAGTCCCTGCAACCGCGTTAAGCGAATATGCGGTAATGGCCTTGGCAGAGCTCGATGCCACGGTTACGGTTACGGTTACGGTATATGTCGCCGTTGTACCGTCTGCCGCGGTTACCGTGTATGCCACCGGACTGGTGAAGTCATTCGCCGTTGTACCGCTCGTCTGCGCCACAGCGCCTACCTTTACGCCTGCCCCTGTGGTCGTGAATGTCGCAACCAGGGCCGTTACGTTTGTCCCGTTCGGCATGTTCACCGCTATGGTCTTTGCCGTTTCATTGATAGTCCCTGTAACCCCGGCAAGCGAATATGCGGTAATGGCCTTGGCAGTAACTGGAGCGCCGAAGGTGCTGGCGCCGGCTAGAGAAGCGGCGCTAATCACCGCCGAAGACGTGGTGCTGGCCACGCCGGTTGTCGCGTCCACTGCCAGGAGCGGTGCCCCGTTGAACACGATCGAAACGGTATTTCCGACGGCAGTGAATCCGATCTTATCCAGCACCAGGTCGAACCCGGTGTGGTTCGCGGTAAAAGTCCCCTCGAGAAAATCGAAGGAAGTCGGGATTCCCGCCGCGGCGCCCAGGTTTGCGATCACGCTGGCGGTGATCGTTGCCTTGTGCGTTGCCACTGCCGTTGTACTGCCAAGGCCCGTTGTAGTGATCTTGCTCGAGATCGAGCTCGGCGATTGGAACAGCCCGGTGTCCGGATTTCCGCCGGCAAGCAGGGACGCAAGCATATGCGTGAGCGGGTTGACGTTGGCGCGCGTCTGACTCGAGGAAGCGACGACCGTGATGAGCGTTCCGAGGGTGTTGTTAGTCCCGCCGGAAACCCTGATCACGCAGGGCGCGTTGGACGGCGCAGTCACCGTAAAGCCGCCGTCCGGGCCGGTGGTTACTGCCGTTCCAGGGGTGCTGCCGGCGCATACCATCTGCACCGTTCCGCCGATGACCGGCGCACCCGACGCTGCGATACCCGACACGGTGGTCGTTGGATTGGTGCCGCCACCGCCACCGTCACCGCCACCGCAGCCTGCCACCAAAGCGCTCAGCAGCAATGCCATGAACCACGTCCGGACTCTGGAATAACTCTGGAAATTGCTCATCTTGTTCATTTGCTTCTCCTCTTCATCTGATCCAGAAAACCATCGATGGAATCGACCGGCGCCTCGTCGGTGCGCACGCTGACGTTCTGCACAATCGCTTTCGCGCAGAGCTTCACAATTCCCACTATTACCCTCCGGCGCAAGAGATTCTGTCCGGTGGCGTGCATACGCGGGACGATTTGTGTACCGGCACACACACGGCGGACCACGACGAACGCCGCTGGACAGCAGCACCACCGCAGGCGAGGGGCTCTGTGGCGCGGGCCGGCATTCAAAACAGAGGGTTATCATTTCCGTGCCAAGGAAAAAAGGCGCTCTCGAGACGGCCTTTCTTGTCACTACATGACCCAGGAGCTGATCGCCAACACGCTGGGAGTGCGCCGCGCCGGCATTACCGGGGCCGGCGGAAGCGGCGTCTATCGGCCGCCGCGGGAAACGCCTGGTATCACCGCGAACATGAAAAGAAAGGGCCATGCGCCGCTCTCCTGGGACCTAAGCCCGGAGTCGGCCTGCCGGTTCTTGGCCGAGAGGGATTTGATCAACCCGTCCACGCCGCCATCGCGAATAGTTTGGGCAAAAGTCGACCGATAGGTCGTAATCAGGCTGATGCCGGCGATCTTGATGTCGTAGACCTTCCACCCTGCCGTCGTCTTCTCCATGTCGTAGTCGATGGTCATTCGTTCGGCTCCGGGCTGCTTCACGGTGGACTTGACCGTGACCTCGGTTTCGCCAGGCGCTATCCGCAGCGGCTTGTACTCGATCGCCTGATCGCGGTAATTCGCCAGCTTGCGTGTGCTAGCGCACGGAGCATTCCGCGCCAAGGGGATATCCTTTTCAGCATGCTTGCACCGCACACTCCAAAGCAGAACCATCTGCCCGCCGCATTGCCGGCAGCGGACTACGAGCGCCTGCTGCCCCATCTGGAGCTCGTGCCGTTGCCTCTCGGGTGGGCCGTCCACGAAGCTGGCGGCGCGCAGGGATATCTGTATTTCCCCACCACCAGCATCGTGTCCCTGCTCTCCGTCATGGAGGACGGGTCCTCGGCAGAGATCGCAGTCGTAGGCAACGAGGGCGTGGTGGGTATCGCCCTGTTCATGGGCGGCGAAACCACCCCGAGCCGCGCGGTGGTGCAGAGCGCGGGCGACGGCTATCGGCTCAGAGCAAGCGTGCTGAAAACCGAATTCGGCCAGGGCGGGGACCTGCAGCATCTGCTGCTGCGCTATACGCAGGCGCTGATCACGCAAATGGCGCAGACCGCGGTGTGCAACCGGTACCATTCGGTCGAGCAGCAACTGTGCCGCTGGCTGCTCTTGAGCCTGGACCGGCTGCCCTTGAACGAGCTGACCATGACCCAGGAGCTGATTGCCAACATGCTGGGAGTGCGCCGCCAGGGCGTGACCGAGGCCGCCGGCAAATTGCAGGCGGCGGGATTGATTCACTACAGCCACGGCAAGATCACCGTGCTGGACCGTCCGAAGCTGGAAGCACGGGTCTGCGAGTGTTATGCCGTGGTGAAACGCGAATACGATCGCCTGCTTTCCCGCAAGCCCGCGATCGTTGACCCGCTTTCGTGATCGAGACCGTGCTCAATCTTCTCCCCCTGCCGTCTGTTGGGCCTCCGACGACGCAATCGAAGCGGGAGCGTGCAGGGCAAGTTGCGCGCCGAGCATCAATTGAAAACAGCCTGCTTGCCGCCGTTCCTCGCAAGGAGTATCGGCGTCTGCTCGCTGGGCTCGAACCGGTCACGTTGACCTTCGGCGAGGTGCTCTACGAGCCAGGGGAGACTATCCGCCATGTCTACTTTCCCGGTGCCTCCCTGGTGTCGTTGCTGACGCTGACGGACGGCCACCAGGCCCTGGAAGTCGGCCTGATCGGCCGCGAGGGCATGGTCGGCATTCCCCTGGTGCTGGGACACAATGTGTCGTCGGTTCGCGCCCTGGTGCAAGGGACCGGGACGGCCATGCGGATGACGTCGGCGCACTTCCGCAAGGAGTTCGGACTCAGCCTGCCGTTGCAGCAAGTACTGTACCGCTACACCCATACATTGATGGCCCAGATCTCGCAAACCGCCGTGTGCAATCGCTTTCACGTGGTGGAGACGCGCCTCGCCCGCTGGCTGCTGATGACCCACGACCGGGTAAAGTCGGATTAATTCCGCATGACGCATGAATTCCTCGGGCACATGCTTGGGGTGCGGCGGGTCGGAGTCACCAAGGCCGCCCAGGCGCTGCAGAAGCGCAAACTGATCAGTTACAGCCGCGGCGACATCACCGTCCTCGACCGCAGAGGCCTCGAAGCAGCGGCTTGCGAATGCTACGAGGTCATCAAGGACATGCACGACGGCGCGCAGGCCGGGCATGCAATGCGCAAGATGCGGCTTTCCGCAGCAGCGTGATGCGCTGGCTAGCGCCAAAGAAAAAGGCCCGGAACGGGGTTGCCGTTCCGGGCCGGGTGCTGCAGGTGTTCGTCAAGGGAGGAGGAGAACGAACACCCGCAGACATCATGCCTCACCGCTCAAATCCGCTCTGTACGCTGGCACACATAAACCGCGATACTCTCGCGCGTTACAGCGCGTTACAGTTACAATTGGCGCTACTTGCCTTTGCCGACCTGATTGCCGATCAGGCCGCCGACCGCGGCACCGCCGACCGTACCGACCGTGCTGCCGCCGGTGAGGACCGCGCCCCCGACGGCACCTATGCCGGCGCCGATCGCGGTGTTCTTGTCCCGCGTCGACATCCCGCTACAACCACCCAAGCCGAGCAGCACCGCTACGGCAACCGCACTGACTGCAAATCTTTGCATCGTTTTCATTGGAATACCTTTTTCAGATATCGTTTGACTGCAAATCTTTCACCGCTCCTGACGCTCAGGCATTGGACTGGATGACGCCGTTGATGACTTTGACCTTGTCACCCGCACGCCACGTCGGCGCGTTCGCCTCGCTGATCACGCGGCTCGAGCCGTCGTCAAAGCGGACGGTAATGGAATAGCTCTTGGTCGTTTTCACCCTCTTCTCGACCTCGTTGCCAGCCACTGCGCCACCAACTGCACCGACCACGGTCATGACGTCCTTGCCGCGACCGGCGCCGACCTGGTTGCCGAGCAGGCCGCCCACGACGGCACCGCCTACGGCGCCAAGACCGCTACCCTGGCCCGTTGCGTCGACTTCGCGCACCGATTCGATCACGCCGCATTCGGCGCAGGTCGCGAGGGGCGCCACCCGCGCGGGAGCGGAACGCGCCACCGCAGCGGGAGGCGATGCCGCAGCCCTCTGCGCTTTCGGGGCAGCGGGCGGCACCGTGTTCGCCGACTGTTGGTCGACTGCAGCCTTGTCGCTCAGGCCACCCATCGAGTTCGGGATCCAACCCATCAGGGCGGCAATGCCTACGGCGCAGAACAAGGTCAATGCGATGCCTGCGATCCAGATTACGGCCTGGGGGAATTTACCGGATTGCGGCTCAATTTTGTTGACTTGCGTTTCCATGCGGGCTTCCTTTAAATTTAAACTGCGCTTGCGCCGATACCTTCACACTGTCGCGCTGCTGGATGTTGCAGTGATCGTTGCCATACCGCCTGACAGGCCACTGGCCTTAGTTAGAGGTCGCCCCAGAAAACCGGGGCCGTGAATTGTCACCACAGTTTTAAGTATTACCCTCCGGCGCAAGAGATTCTGTGCGGTGGCGCACATAAGCGGTACTATTTTTGCGCTCGCATACACACGGCGGACCACGACGAACGCCGCTGGACAGCAGCACCACCGCAGGCGAGGGGCTCTGTGGCGCGGGCCGGCATACAAAACAGAGGGTGATCATTTCCGTGCATCGGGTAGGAGGAGAGGTTACCCCCTCCGTCCTCCCACAACACCGGACGTACGGATCACGTATCCGGCGTTTCCTGACTACTGGGTTTCCCCAGCGAGCTTGGTTCCGTTCGTCGTGTCGCCTGTCGGCCAATAGACACCTACAGCCACCTTCGGGACTTCCGGCCCCTCCAGTCTAACCGCAGGCCCTCCGTTGCCAGAGGCTTCTGCCCTGTCCGCGCAGAGAGCACGCGTGACTATCGACTCATGTCTAAAGTGGACCTTCCGCTGCTTCGCTTCGCTCATCGTTTCTTACCCCTTATGACAGCGCACAGCTTAAACTACTGTCTTAAAACCGGGGTCCACTATAGTCCTGCTCTTTGCGGATGCCGAGGCGCGGCTGGAAAAAGTCTACGGGCTGATTCCAGAATTGCGCGAATTCGCGCCGCGCAAGGGCTTGCAGCTTTCCGGCGGGCAGCAAAAACTGGTGGCGCTCGGCCGCGCCATGATGTGCGGAACCAAGCTGCTGCTGCTCGATGAGCCGTTCGAAGGCGTGGCGCCGGCGCTCGCGCGCTGGCTGGTGGAAGTGGTCGTGGATCTGAAGCGGGAGGGCATGTCGGTCATTCTTTCCGAGTCCGATCTGCAGCACTCCGAGCGCATGGTCGACCAGGTCATCGTCATCGACCGCGGTGCCATCACCTCGGTCGAATGAGAGCGCGCGGCCGGCTTCAATGCGGCATGCGCGAGTCGGCGCTGGCCGGCATGGCGCCGGGGGTGACTAGAGGTTTTTCGGCCGGGGACGCTGGTACATTGACCGGAAAATAAGCACTGGTGATCGGTACGCCGAGGGGGGCGCGTTCGCATTCGTTTCCGGCTTCATCGCGATAGACCAGCTCATTGGTCTCGAAATCGTATTCCGGGTGGCAGGGCTGGCTCCATTGGTCCAGGAAGTGCATATAGAACGGGACGTACAGGCCCTCTCGCGGATTGTGGTGCTGCAGCGCAAATACGTATTCCGGCTGATGTTTCACTTCGAATCCGATCTGGCAATGCTGCACCCAGACGTGATCCCCGAGAACAATCACTTTCCAGAACGGCTCATGTTCGTAGAATTTCAGTGTGATTTTCTTGCCGGCTTTGCGCAGTTCCGCGAGGCAGGCGATGCTGGCCTCGATTTCTTTGTGAAAAGACAACAGCGTGATGTCCGACGGCAGCGAATCGACGTGCCGGCGCAAACTCTTTCCGACCGGATTGACCAGCATGACACGAATCTCGTAGGCGGTTTGCAGCGCCCCGCGCAGCAGGCTGCGCTCGTCGACGAAGGTATCGTATCCGGTCAGCGTCAGTATGTAGGCATCGCGCGCCGCCGACAACCGCTTGACCAGTGCGCGTTCGCGCCGGCGCGACAACCAGTCGCGGCGGGCATTGCGCGCATACGCGAGCGCGGTCAGTTTTGCCATCGCCACTCTTTGCCGATTGCCCCACCCGATCTTGGCAAAATTGAATAGCAGCACCAGGACCGAAGCCATGCCGATTTCCGTCGCAAGCAGGAGGTTCGCGTCTTTCTCCACCACCGGCCACCACTCGTAGAGAATGTATCGGGCCGCCTGCGGCAGGGAAAACGCAATCGCCACCGCAAGCATGGTGATGACCCCGTGCGACAGGATTTGCTCCAAGCTGAGCAGCAGGCCCTGGGATCGAGTGCTATCGCGCATTATTAACCTCCGAAATCCGTTGACAAAGGAAATGCGGGCGCTGGCGGATGCAATGCCGCATGCCTCAGCTTGCTTGCGCGCCGGCTGCAAACGCCATGACGTTGGAAGAAAAACGCCCGCAGCTTGCGCGCGGGCGCGAAACCGGCACGGCCATCAGGGAGGAGGGTTTTACTTCTTGACCGACCGGGTGAAGCTGTAGACTTTGGTGAAACCGAGGATGTCCGTGACCAGCAGCAGAACGAATACGAACACCAGGGCGCCGATAAATTCACCGCCTGCCGGCAGCGAGTCAATCTTGGCCGCGACGGCCGCCACTTCTTCATCGCTCAGAGCGCTGACGCGCGCCTTGGCCGCGGCCGGATTCACTCCGTTTTTCTCCAACCCGGCGCGGACTTCGTCACGCTCCAGATATCCCTCGAGTTTCTGCCGCGCTGATTCGGTTTGCCTCGCGGCGGTGATGCTGTAGGTCGATACCAATTCGGCATGCGCCGGCCGGATGGGCAATTCAAAATAGCAAAGGCTGACGATCAGAAAGCGAATCAGGTTTTTGTCAAATGTATTCAAGGCTCTTCTCGGTTTTCAAGGAGGGGTTGACGTATGCACCAGTCGGCTGCCGCCGTATCACAGCGGCAGCAGCAGGCTCAGGATGAAGAACGTCCCAGCGAACGCACAGGCTGCGGTCAACAGATTGGAGAACGCGCGCGGATCAACGTGATCGAGCCAGACTTTGCCGGCGAGCAGCCCCAGCCCGCCGATCGCAAGGTAGTAGAAGCTGGCTGGCTGGCTGCGCGCGATGAGATCGATGATCCAGAACAGCCACCCGCCGGGCTTGAGCAGGTTCCAGGCGATGCCGATGACCCCGACCCACATGAGGCCATTAAGCAGAAGCCACGTCAGCCACTCAAAATGATTTTTCGCCCGATATTCCATGGTGACCTCCGATTTCGCCGGGGTTGCGCGATTCAAGAACGGGCGACCACGGCGCCGCCGACGACGCGCACGCGCTCGCCGACCGCAACCGCGGGTGCACTGGACTGCGAGACCGTGCGGAAAGAACCATCATCCATGCGTACCGTCACGCGGTAGCTGTAGTGTTTCTTCACGTTCTTCTCGATCTCGTTGCCGGCCAGGGCGCCGCCGGCGGCGCCGAGAATGGTCATGGCGGTGTTGCCATTGCCGCGGCCTATCTGGTTGCCGACCACGGCCCCCGTTACGCCGCCCGCGACTGCACCCAGGCCGGTCGCATCGCCCTTGAGCTCCACCGCACGGATCGACTCGACCGTGCCGCACGACGCGCACGCGCTGTCGCGTGCCGCGAGCCTGGGCACGCCATGACGGGCGCTGTCGGCGGCGGGTGCGCTTGTTTGCGCGGGTGTGTCGGTTTTGTCGGGCCGCGCATTCGGCAATAGTCCGCCGATCGCGGCAGCGCCCACTAGGCTGACGACTATCACCGATGCAGCAGCGCCCAACACGAGCGGATGTGTCTTTCTGAAACCGGTGCTTTCCATGTCGGTTCTCCTTTACCTGTCGGTTAATGCCCGGCGGGCGCACATGGTCGTGCGCCCGCCGCAATCCTTACTGCGGCTGACGTATCCGTCGTGGTTGGTGTCAAGCTGCATGAACAGCTTGCTCGGTTGGCGGCTGTCGCGCGACGATTGTGACGCGGACAAACGGTCGCCTCGGTTTCATCATTTCCTCCTGTACAAGTTCTGAAAGGCGACGGCTTGACCCGTCGCGCCCTGCTTAATAACGCAAACGCCGTGCCAGAATTTGTTTATTACGTGTTATCCAATAGTTAGAGTACTTTTTTAAATTCCGGGACTAGCCCTGACCGAGCACCTTGTCGCCGGCGCACGACAAGCCGGACCGGCGGCCCATATCAACAGATTGATTCAGATGGACTTTGGTTTGTTGCGTGCGGACGACAACAGAGTCAGCGGCGATAGGGAGGCGGTTCAGCGCGGCTTGCGCGAACTGCAGTAATCAAGACCGTCCTGCCAGCCCTGCACGTAAGATGCGTCCCCTTTGGGGCGCTGCGCCGAGCGGCCGAATACGTTCTTCGCGCTCTCGCAGCCGACGCTAAAGCCGCGCTTGTATTCGGGCGGGAAGCCCGAGAGGTTGATGGATTCTGTCACTTGCGCAGGATCGTCCGCGCCCGCGCGCAGGGACCGGGGTGCGCATGCCGGCAACGCCGCCAGCAGCAGCAACACGGCAATTCTCACGGCAGCGACCCTCTCACTTGATGCGATTGCAGACTTGGACCAAGACATGAACCAAACCCTGGGCGCACCACAACCGGTATGGCTCAACTAGAGCGCGCCACACTTGTCGATTTGTCGCTGCTCGCGCTCCGGCCATCCCCCATGATCGCGTGCGACGAAGGGGTCGCCGTGGCGCCCGCTGCGGGCTTGCGGTTCTGGTCCGAGGCACTCCCGGTTGCCGCGGCCTTGGTTGAGCTGATCGCGGCGACGTCCCCCGACAGTTCGCCGCCTTCCTCGATCGCTATCTTGCCGTAACGGATCGTTCCCGACACGCGTCCAGTGGAATGGATGACGAGTTGACTATGTGCAGTCAACTCGCCCTCGAATCGGCCGCGAATTTCCGCTACATCGATACCGGCTTTCCCGACGAACACGCCTTTCTCTGCAATCTGAATTACGCGGCTGTCCATCGAGGCCTCAACCCGGCCTTCGACAACCAGAGTGTCGCAGTCGGTGATTTCAGCACCTTTGAGCTTAATGTCGGGACCGACGATTAATTTGCATACTGCGTTGTCGCCGGGCTGGGAAGGTTTGGCGGGCCCCTGAGTTTGCGGCGCCTCGGATTTAGGTACCTCGGATTTAGGTACCTCGCGTTTCACTGTCTCGGCGGCTACCGCCGTACTCAGCGCCTGATGCAGTTGACCATAATGGCTTTCGGGGAGTGCATTTGGCGAGCGCGAGTCATCACGTTTACGAAATCTGTCGAGCATTGTATATCCTTTCTGGTTAGTCATTGTCGTAGGAGATAACCGCGATATTGTCTAGTTGCACCGGACCCAATACGGCGAGCGGAGCGTATTCATATCAGCTTTTCCGTCTGCAGGATAATTTCGGTTGCGGTGGGACTGTCGTAAAGCGGCGCCCCGTTCTTCGCTGTGGCACGCATGCGGGTAGCGCTGGCGGTGATACTCTCCAGTTCTATTTCGATCCGCCGGCTCGCCGTACTAGCCTTTATCAGCTCGCCGCTCTCGGTCTTCTCGGTTGAATCAGCCTTGATGCCCATGCGCGTCAAGGCCGCGGAGGCGGCGAGGCGCACGCTCACAGCGGCGATTTCCTCGATTGACAAAATGACGGGCCTTCGTTGCATCATGCCGGAATAGAAGGGTTCCTTGCGGAGCCCTTCTATCTCCTTAGCCTATTGCAAGGCAGCGGAAATGGCTGCTATCTGCTCTGGCGTCAGCGTGATGCCGTTCATGTCGGTTACGTTTGCAATCGCGTTCGTTATCTGTGAGACGGTTCTCGTCCGCTTTGATGACGTCGCCAACGCACCGTGGCAGCCGCTGCAGTTCGCCGCATAGAGCGCTGCACCGTCAATCGCGGCGGCGGTCGTGGTCGCGGTGGTCTGAACAGATGCGCTGCTCTCACCGGCGCTGTTTACCGCCGTGACGATATAGAAGTATGCAGTACTGCCGGTAAGTCCGGTATGAACAAACGGGCTGGTTACTCCGGCGATCCTCGTTCCTGTCGAGCTTGTAACCCCGGATGTGGTTGACCAATAAACGTTGTACGAGGCCGCACCTGTGACTGCAGGCCAGGAGAGGGTCACCTGATTGGCGCCACCCGTGGCGGTAACGCCGGTCGGAGCGGCGGGAACGGTCGGTGGCGGAGGATTGGCGGCAAGAGTGGTTGCCGCAACCTGTACCGAGGCAGCGCTCTCGCCGGCATTGTTTACCCCGGTGACGACGTAAAAGTAGGTAGTGCTGTCCGTCAACCCGGTATGAACGGCAGGGCTCGTTACCCCGCTGATCTTGGTGCCGTTAGCGGTCGTAACGCCGGTCGTGGTTGACCAGTACAGATTGTATGACGTCGCGCCGGTGACTGCAGCCCAGGAGATGGTCGCCTGTTTGGTGCCGCCGGTGGCGGTTACGCCGGCCGGTGCAGCAGGCACGGTCGGTGTCGGTGTGGTGGCGCTCGTGGTCGCCGATACTTCGGCCGAGGCGGGGCCTCTACGGCCGTTGTTTATCGCCCTGACGATGTAATAGTAGGTAGTGCCGGCAGCGAGCCCCGTCTGGACATAGGGGCTGGTGGCATTGCGTATCTTTTTGGCGTGATGGTCGTCGTCTTCCGTCGGGACGTTGGATTTGGTCGACCAGTAAATATTGTACGAAGTCGCATTGCTGACTGCGTCCCAGGCGATGGTTACCTGGCCGTCGCCGCCTGTGGCGGTCACCCCGGTCGGAGCAGCCGGGCGGGGACCATGCTTGGGTAGGTCGTCATCGTTGTCACTAAAATGCCCGCCTTCAACGTCTTTGACCCGGGCGGTGAAAAGGACGGCACCAGTGGTCGCATTGGTGATTGTAAGGGTGCCATTGGAGAGGACAACTTTCACGTTGTCGAACACCGCGTCAAGACCTTCGTGGTCAGCCTTGAAGGGATCCTTGACCGGATCGGCACTCGCAACGCTGAAGACATCGAGCAAGGGCTTGAGTTTCGACTGGAGGGTTGCGACGGAACCCGGCATAGCAGACTTCATTTTATCGAGCGTGGCCGAATCGGGTTTGTCAAAGACCGTTGCGGGATCATCGACGCCTGCAGCAATGGCCACCGCTACAGTTGAGAACGGGTTGATGTTGGCGGTGCCTGGCTTGTCTGCAAAGGAGAACATCGTACGGCTTACTCCGTCGGCGGTCCCGGTTGCTTTCAATATGAAAGGAGCTGTCATGTCAGCCACATCGATGGCGAATGAGCCATCGCTGCCAATAATGGTTACCTTGTCCTTTCGTACAGAGGAGGAGTCCCTGAGGGTTACCTGTCCGGGCAAAGGGGCGCCTGTGGCGGCAACGCCGCTGACGACCTGGGGCGAAACACCCGCACCGTCGCCACTACCGCCGCCACTGCCGCAGCCAGCAATCAGGGCACCAATAATCAGCAGGCCGAGTGCTGTGATCGTGGCGCCGGCTCGTTTCAGCAGTTTTTCCATAACATCCTTTACATACCTGGATCTGCTGAAACCGTTCGGTGAATATTGTCGCATCTGAATCTCCTTTTGCTTGGCTCGCCAACTTGACACTGCCTGTCGCCGTTGCTTCGTGGCGAGGCTCCGGGCGGCAAGGGGTTCGGTGGAACTGGGTTCGGAAGACGCTGTCGGTGAGGGCAGGCGGCTTCACCCCGTTGGTATATGCAATCGCCGTGCCAGAACGATTTATTTACTTTGGATCAGTGAGTTGCTGTAATTGCTTGATTGCTGACGGGCGCTCTGAAGGGCGATGTTGTCGCCACAGCCCGACACCCTTTGGCCTATTGCAACTTAAAAGGGCGGATTGATTGAGATTAGCGCTGTCGCCGGCAGACGACTACAAAGTCAGCGGCAATGCGAGGGTAGTTCAGCGCGGCTTGCGCGAACTGCAGTAATCAAGACCGTCCTGCCAGCCCTGCACGTAAGGTGCGTCCCCTTTGGGGCGCTGCGCCGAGCGGCCGAATACGTTCTTCGCGCTCTCGCAGCCACCGGTAAAGCCGCGCTTGTATTCGGGCGGGAAGCCCGAGAGGTTGATGGATTCCGTCACTTGCGCAGGATCGTCCGCGCCCACGCGCAGGGACTGGGATGCGCATCCCCCCAAGACCGCGAAAAGCAGCAGCGACACGGTAATTCTCACGGCGGCGACCCTCTTGTTTGATGCGATTGCATTCTCGGAACTAGGCATGGACAAGGGACAGCAATGTGCATGCCTGGAGCTGCCTTGCCTGCGTACCCGATTCAACTGTCTTCCGACTTGAACATTCCCGGCTCGATCCGATGGCGCTCGAGCAGCTTGTAGAACTCGGTGCGGTTGCGTTGCGCGAGCTTTGCCGCCTGCGCGACATTGCCTTGGGTGATCTTCAGGATACGCACCAGGTAGTCGCGCTCGAACGCGCGTTTCGCCTGGTCCAGCGGGGTCAATCCGCTCGACCGATCGTTCAGCGCGCTTTGCACCAACGACGCCGGAATCATGCCGTTGGTGGCAAGGGCCACCGTCTGTTCCACCACATTTTGCAGTTGCCGCACGTTGCCCGGCCACGGCGCCGCCACCAATTGCTCCAAGGCCTCGGGCGCGAAGCTGTTGACCTCCTTGCGATAGCGCGCCGCCACCTGCTTCAGAAAATGCAGCGCGAGCGGCACGATGTCCTCGGGACGCTCGGCCAGTGCAGGGATGGTCAACGCGACGACGTTCAGGCGGTAATACAGGTCTTCGCGAAACTGCCTGTCGGCGATGCGCTGCTCCAGGCTGCGATGTGTGGCAGAGATGACACGCATGTCCACGTCGACGGTCTGGGTCGCCCCCACCGGACGCACCTGACGCTCCTGCAGTACGCGCAACAACTTCGATTGCGTGGGCAGCGGCATATCGCCGATCTCGTCCAGAAACAGGGTTCCGCCGTCGGCGCTTTGCAGCAGGCCCTTGTGGTCATAGACGGCGCCGGTGAAAGCACCTTTTTTGTGCCCGAACAACTCCGATTCCATCAGCGCTTCCGGGATCGCGGCGCAATTTACGGCGACGAAAGGCCCGGCGGCGCGCTCGCTGGCACGATGGATGGCGCGCGCGAGCAGCTCCTTGCCCGTACCGCTGGCGCCATAGATGAAAACGCTTGCATCGGACTGGGCCACCAGTCGGGCGCGGCTAAGCAGATCTTCCATTGCCGCGCTGGCCGTGACGATGCCACTGCGCCAGTCGTTGTCCGCGGACGCTGACCCCGCGACGCTGATGCCCGCCGAAAGCTTCAAGGCCTGCGCCACCTGTTCCAGCAGGGCCTGGCTGTCGAATGGCTTGGGCAGAAAGCCAAACACGCCGCGCTTGGTCGCGGCCACAGCCTCCGGTATCGTGCCGTGCGCCGTGAGGATGATCACCGGCAGCGTCGGCGCCGTGTTGTGGATGGCTTCGAACAGGGCCATGCCGTCCATGCCGTCCATCTTCAGGTCGGTAATCACGAGCTGGGGGCGCGACGCGGCCAGAGCCGCCAAGGCCATGTGGCCACTGTCCACCGCCTGCACCTCGTAGCCCGAGGCGTTCAGGCGCATCGACACCAGCTTGAGGATGTCGCGATCGTCGTCGACCAACAGGATAACGGGCTTGGCGTCGTTCATCTGCGTCTGGGCTGGCTTTCCTGCCCGCGTTCCATTATGGTGCGCTCGACTTCCTTCAGCGCCTCGAGCTGTTGGCGCATGGTGCGCTCGACTTCCTTCAGCGCCTCGATCTGTTCTCGCATCTGGTTGGCGCGTTTCTGCTCGCTCGCGCGCTCGTTCAGTTGCACATAGAGCAGCCTGGCGAGCGAACGCAGCGGGCTTGCCGCGTCGCTCGGCGTAGCCATCGGTTCGAGCAGGCTCGCGGCCCGGGGAGCGTCGTGGACGCGGGCGCCGGGCGTGGGAAGGAGCCGGGGGGGCCGCCTCCCGCTGGTGTGCT
>Ga0080064_1003508_pt1 | contig 22490 bp, 21 predicted proteins | sample Subgrocontami54m_FD_69260 | JGI IMG/M metagenome (GOLD analysis project Ga0080064, IMG submission 69260) | Subsurface groundwater microbial communities from S. Glens Falls, New York, USA - GMW46 contaminated, 5.4 m (SPADES assembly) (version 2) ...
CGTCGTCGCGCGGCTGCTCACCGACAGCTTCCGCAGCATGGTCGCGCTCTCGACGGCGCTGGGCGCGTCGTGCGGGCTGGTCGGCATCTACCTGAGCTACTACCTGGACGTGTCGTCCGGCGCGAGCGTCGTGCTCGTCGCGGCGACGCTGTTCATCGTAGTGCTGGCGCTGACGAGCCTGCGGCGCGGTCGGCGGCCTGGCGTCGGCGCGCTGGCGTCCCGCGAGCACTCCGCGCCGGGGGCGTAGGCGGGCGGGTATAGACTCCTGATAGGGAACGATGGCTTTGCCGCTTGTCCTGGTATTGCCTCACCTGAATTTGGACCGGTTGTTTCTTGTTTGCGACAATGTACCTGGGCGGGTCACCGCATTCCTAAAGTGCTGTGCGGTGTCTTATGGTCGGCGGGCTCGATCCACACTTGGCGACTGCCGCTCCGCGACTCTTGCAGTAACGCCAGCTTCTGCTCGGCAGGCCAGTGCCCCCTTCGGCCGCGCCCGCTCTGGACAGACTTCACTGCGGTTTCCGTGACCCCTCCCGACCTATTCTATGTGTTGTTCACATATCAAGTGGGGCGCGACAACCTGTTCTTTGAACCGTCTGGTGTTGCAATGCACAGCGATTGTAACTGTCACAAATTGCAATTGACGTACTGCAAACCGTGTGATAACCTTCTCACTACATCTAACACCGTGGTTAAATGCATGGATTATGGAGGAGCACATTGGCAGGCCAGATGGTCGCAATACTTAACCCCGCAGCTGCTCCCGCGAAAGCGATTCAAGAGCTACCTGATCGTGTCAGCACATTGAAAGGGAAAAGCGTCGGCATTTACGACAATTTCCTTTGGGCTAATTTCGGACGCTTCGCCGACCGACTTGAGGAACTCTTGAAGAGCGAGATGGGCGTGTCTCAAGTGGTCCGACTGCGCGGCGTTACCCCAACTTCACTAAGCAAGCGCATGACCCCAGGGAAGATTCATCTCAGCGACGCAGAATTGAGCGCGTTCGCGGAACAGGTTGATACAGCCATAGTCGGTCTGGGCGCTTGAGGCGGCTGCACAGCGGAGTGTATCTCCGACGCCGCAAAATTGGAAAAGCGCGGCACACCCGTGCTCGCTGTTGTCACCAGTGAGTTCGAAAGCTTAGGAAAGGCGTGCGCACGAGGACGAGGTTATCCTGATACCCCGTTCCTGATTTTGCCGCATCCGTTCGAGACTTTGCCCCCGGAAGTGGCGAGACGTTTAGCAGATGAAACGTTTACCAAGGTGGTCAACGGCCTAACCACTCCCCTCAAGAACTGTCCTGTCCAGCCTGCGTAGTGTTTCTTGCATGCCAAGCACTCGGACTTGACGCATCAGGGAGGTTGCGATATGTCGTCCCGCGTTGACCGAGTCATGGTGAATGACTCGTATGATGATATCTATGAGCTTGCTTGCTCCCAAAATTGGATTGATGGGCTCCCTATCGTGCCTCCCACGGAAGACAGAGTAGCCCGGATGCTGGGTGATCGGCCTCCTGTAAAGGTAATCGCTCAACTGGAGCCTCAAAACGGCGAAGCCACTTTAGAACGCCTGGCTGTCAACGCGGTAATGGCAGGGTGCCTGCCATCTTACTTTCCCGTAATCATCGCTGCTGCTGAGGCCATGGCGGATCCATTGCTAGGCATGTACCACGTGAACACAACTACGAATTCCGTGGGTCTCTTATCTGTCATCAATGGTCCCATCCGCAACAAACTCGGAATCAACGGGAGCTACGGGTGTTTTGGGCCGGGATGGCGTCCCAACGCGACGATTGGTCGGGCCATTCGATTTATCCAATTGAACATTGGCGGATCGATTCCGGGACCGGTTTCCAAATCGACCATGGGCTCTCCGTGGCGGTACACGGGTGTTATCGGGGAGAACGAGGAAAAGAATCCTTGGGAGCCATTGCACGTGGAGCGCGGGTTTCGGCCAGAAGATAGCACGATTTCGATGCTCGGCGTGGCCAGCTTCTGCAACCTTTCAGATATCTGGAGTCGGACGGCGGAAGACATTCTGACCACCTTGGCGTCGGCCATGCGATGGCCCGGTATTCATGTTATTCGCTACCACAAAGGCCATAATCTCATCGTCTTGAATCCCGATCACGCAGTCATTATGCATCGGGATGGATATTCCAAGCAGTCTGTACGCGAGTACCTGTTTGAGCACACGAAACGTATTCCTCTCTCGGACTTCTCACGCCCGGAGCAGGAGCGATTTATCAAGGGCGGAAGAGTCTTTGACAATACGGTCCAGGGCGCCCCAAGCCCGGATAGTTTTATTGTAACTGTTGCAGGCGGCAACGGAGGCCTGCATTCATTGTTTCTGCCGAGTCTCACATCATCAACGATGGTAACTCGACTTATCCCCGAATAGCTCCGATGGCAGCCTTCGAAGAAAGTATGTTTTGACTCAAAGAAGCTGTAGCTGGCAAGTGCACAAGAACAGTCACAGGGAGGGTTTTATGAAAAAACAAGCTGCTGGTTTCTTGCTCAGTAGTCTCGTCACGGTTGGCATTCTTGTGCAAGCTTGCGCCCCGCAGACGAACCCCTCCCTTCCCGCCGCTGCCAACACTCCCGTGACTCGTCCCAGTCCCACTGTCCCTCAGACGACTGTCCCGACGCCTGCGCCTCGAACCCCGACCGCGCAGCCTGCGCCTGCTCCTGCCCCATCGCTATCTGGCCCAACTTCCACTCCCACTACTGGCAAAGCTGCACCTAAGCGTGGCGGGGTGCTCCTCGTGGCAACTCACGGAGATCCCGACACTTATGATGTTCATCAGGAGACCGGGCTTCCGACTATCATCAGCCTTCGAAATGTCTACGAAGGACTTGTCAAATACGATTATCTACGTCACAGCGAAATCGTACCCGAGCTTGCTGAGCGCTGGGATGTCAGCGCTGACGGCACCGTTTATACATTCCGCCTGAGGGCGAACGTGAAGTGGCACGACGGCCGGCCGTTCACCGCGGATGATGCCGCATATAGCTTGATGCGGATGGCCCATCCCGAAAATTACAACAGCATCAGCCCAAGGGGTTCTGCTCTCATGGATGCACTGGACAAAGTAGATGTAATAGACCCCTCCACTATTCGAGTGACCTTAAAGATCCCCTCCGCGTCCTTTTTGCCCAGCCTTGCGACCGACTGGATTCTCATGATGCCCAAGCACACGATTCAAGCTGCGGGAGACATGAAAAGAACCGTCAACGGTACTGGGCCCTTCGTTTGGGTTAAACACGGCAGAGGTGTCAGCATAGAGTTGGTCAAGAACAAGGCTTATTATGATCAGTCCTTGCCCTATTTGGACGGGATAACTTTCTACACCATCCTCGATGGCAATACTAGATTCGCTGCATTTCGCGCCGGACGAGTGAGAATGACATCCATGGGCGGATCTTCCCTGACGTCTCAGCAGGCAGAAATCCTCCAAAGGGAGATGGCGGACAGGGTAACCGTGAAAGAGCATTCCGCGCTGGCGCGCTTCGTTCTGTTGACGAACGTAGCTCGAGAACCGTTCAACGACCTGCGGGTGCGGCAGGCCGTACACCTCGCCCTGGATCGCAAGAACCTTATAAAAGTGGACGCAAACGCGGGCGTCATCGGCGCCGCGATGCCTTCGCAAGGCGCGTGGGGCTTCACGCCCGACGAACTAGGCAATTTGCCGGGGTACCGCCAGCCTAGGGACACAGACGTGGCCGAAGCCAAGCGGCTTTTGTCGGAAGCAGGTTACGGCAAAGGCCTCAAAGTCGGGGTCCTTGGCTTGGCCGGGCGAAACCAACTGGCGCCGGTCGTTCAGCAGCAAATGGCTACGGTTGGAATCAACATTCAACCTATCGAGGAGAACGTGCTTCCTGTCGTTTACGAGCGGTTTGCGGCAGGGAGATTCGATTTGGCCCTGTTTCCTTTTTCGGAAGCCCTGGACGATCCTGACCTTTTCTTCGCGCTCTATACTACAGGCAGCACCCGGAACTACGGTGGGTTCAGCGATAAGCAAATCGATGAGCTTTTTCAACAGGAAAAACAAACGCTTGACGTAGCCCAACGCAAGGCATTGGTCCGGAAGGCGCAGCAGCGCCTTCTCGATTTGGCTATTCACCCAATCCTCTTCTGGAACGTATCCAAGCGAGCCTGGTGGAACGAGGTGAAGGACTATCTTCCAGCGCCAGGCTCTTTCGTGAACCTGAAGATGGACAGAGTCTGGCTGGACCGCTAGGCCATGTTGATCAGCTATTGCAAGAAGTGCCTTCAGGGTTGATCGGTCGTTGCTTGAGGGATTGGCTAAGCGGTTGAGATTGCCAATTTGAGCCGACGGCATTTGCGGGCGCAGCCCGGCAATAGCGAAGGGCCTGCCACTCGGCAGGCCCTTCCTCGGCTAACGCGGCCGCGCCGCCTACCGCTTCAGTATCGTGATGGCGCAGTTGCCGCCCGCGCCGAAGACGTGGCCGAGCGCCACCTTCGCGCCCTTGACCTGCCGCACGCCGGCGTCGCCGCGGAGTTGCAGCACAAGCTCGTGCACCTGCCGCAGGTGCGACGCTCCCACCGGCTCGCCGCAGCTCAGAATGCCGCCCGTGGTGTTCACGGGCGTCCTGCCGGTCATCTCCGTCACGCCCTCGTCCACCAGCTTGCCGCCCTCGCCGACGGGGCAGAGGCCGAGCTGCTCGGTGAACATGATCTCGGAGAAGCAGTCGGTGTCCTGCACCTCCAGCACGCTCAGGTCCTTCGGGCCGACGCCCGCGCGCTCGTACGCCTCCTTCGCGGCGATGACCGTGAGCGGCGGGTTGTCCTCGCGCGTGCTCCAGCTATAGGCCGGGCCGCGGAACCACGGGTGCATCGTCGTGCGGTGCACCGACGACAGGATGGTCACGGGCTTGCGGACGCCGTGCTCTTTCGCGAACTTCCTGCTGCACACGACGGCTGCGGCGGCGCCCTCGTTGGGGGCCGCGAGCATATAGACCGTGAACGGGTCGCACACCATCTTGGCGTTCAGCACCTCCTCGATGGTGAAGGGGGTGTGGAACATGGCGTTGGGGTTGTTCATCGCGTTCCTGTGGTTCTTGACGGAGACCTTCGCAAGCTGGATGGGCGTGGTGCCGTGCTCCTCCATGTGCCTGCGCGCCAGCATGGCCCAGTAGGCGGGGTTCTGCGTCAGGCCCATGTCAATCTGCCACTTGTCGAATATCTGGCTGGGGTCCATGAAGCCCTTGGGCATCTTCTCGGTGCCGAAGGCGAGCACGCAGTCGTACATGCCGGACGCGACGGCCATGTAGGCCTGCCGGATGGCGACGCCGCCGCTGGCGCACGCGGCCTCGACGTCGGCGATGGGGATGCTGGTCATGCCCAGGTTGTAGAGGACGCGCGACCCCGTGGTGGCGGACGCGTACATGCACGCGCAATACGCCGCCTCCACGTCCTTGTACTCGATGCCCGCGTCCTTCAGCGCCTGCGTGACCGCGTCGCGCCCGAAATCCACCGCCGACTTGCCGTCGAAGCGGCCAAAGGGATGGATGCCGACTCCCGCGATGACGACGTCATGTGACGACATGTTGTCCTCCTTCTGCTTGGAGTTCATGCCCGTGCTTATGGCAGATACCTCATCCCCCTGTGCCCCCTTCTCCTGCAGGAGAAGGGGAGAGATAAGCGTTTTTCGGGAGGACACCTCCCGAACCTTCCGGCGGGGCTGCGCCCCTGCACCCGCTTCCAGCCTGGAGATGGGGATCGATTGTTCCCCGCACGAGGGAGGCGTTGATTACAAGGGAACAAATCCCAGACTCCCAGCCGCCCTGCGGCCCTGCGCCGGCCTCTTGCACCGGCGTTATCGCGCCCTCTTGAAGAGTGCAGGGAAATCCAGTTCCATGCCGGGAGTTTGGGGGTGCCCCCCAAGTTATTCTTCCCCTCTCCTAAGCCTAGGAGAGGGGGCTAGGGGTGAGGTCTTCCCGGCCTCTTCTCGGCTCTCGGCAACATGGCAGCAAGGCCCGACCCCTGCTACGCCGGGCGGAACTTGTACGCGATGACCTCGTTGCCGCTGGCGTCCGTGTAGTACGGCTCGACGACCAGCTCGACCGCCATGCCGACCCTGACCTTGTCCGGCGCGACGCCCGCCAGAGGCGCGAGCACCCGCACCTCCTCCGGCAGCTCGACGGCGGCCACGGGCGTCGGCTGGTACGGCTCGGGGCCTTTGTAGTCGCCGGGCGGGTGATAGCGCAGCACGGTGTAGCTCCACACCTTGCCGCGCCTGCTAAACGCCATGTCCTGAAGGTTGTCGCTGCCACAGTTCTCGCAGCCGGTCCTGCGTCCGAAGAAGGTGTAGCCGCACGCGCGGCAGCGCGAGCCGGCCAGCCGCACTTTGTCCAGCGGCTGGGCGAGGGAATCGAAGAAGCCCTCGCGGATGGGGACGCGTTTCTTTGAGGCGGCCTGCGCTGCGCCCGCGTTCGGCATGGCTCTATCCCTGATGCCGGGGAGGCAGCGCCGCGTGCCCGTGCTGGCGGGAGGGCAGGCTGACCAAGGCGCGGCCCGGTGTGGTGATCTCGCCGCGCTGGTTTTCGGCCCAAATCTCCAGGTCCACCAGTCGCATGCCCTTCTCCTCGTACTTGCGCGTCACCTTGCCCTTCAGCCAGTTGGTGTCGCCGACGACGTTGAAGCGCCGCACCTCGGCGTAGAGCTTCCACAGGAAGGCGTCGTCGCCCATCCAGCTTGTGACCAGGTTGAACATCCATGCCATGCGCTGGGGGCCGTAGTCGTACGCGCCCGCTACGCCGATCTCTGCGGCGCGGCTTTGCTCCATGTGGACCAGCTCCGGCACGTCAACCCGGCCCGTGGTGGAGTCCACCATGACGGCGCCCGGATGGCGGTTCACGTACTTGTAGAAGATGCCGTGGGCCTTCATGAACGGCGAGCCGCCGCCCATGAGCCATGCGTACATGTCGCGCATGCTGAGCGGGCCCTTGACGATGGTGTCCACCGCGTCGCCGACGTTGACGTCTTCCCAGAAGCGCGGCGTGGCGCCACGGGGCTTCTCCTCCACCGCCGCCTTGACGATGCGGTCCATCTCCTCCGGCGTGTAGGTGGCGGGCTTGATGGCCTTGTGCTTCTCGCGCCCGTGCTCGCCCGCGGCCTGCCGCTCCGCGCGCGCCGTCCAGCCGATGGCCTTGGCGAGCACCTCGCCGCTGGGGACCTTGTACAGGCCCTGGGAGTACTGGAAGAAGATGCGGCCCGCGTGAGTGCTCTTCTTCTCCGTGATCTCGGTCGCCTTGATATGGGGCGTCACGAACTCGTCGACGAACAGCGGCCGGTAGAACTCCCAGTCGCCACCGGAGAACCAGCCGTGGATGCCCGGCAGGCCTGCGCCGCGGCCTATGAGGAAGACGCTGTAAAAGAAGCCGGGCGGCGCGATGATGCGGCCCCATCGCGACTTCTTGGCGTACGCCTCGTCGCGGAAGAGAGGATTGTCGTCGCCGATGCCGTCGCAGAAGTGGCGGACGGTGTCGCGGGAGGCCTGCGTGTTGTAGAACGGCTCCTTGGGCGTCCATTCCACGCCGATGCGCTTGCGGACGTCCGCGAGCATGGCGTCAGTGATGACGGCGTGTTGTATTTGGACCATGGATGCGCTCCTTTCCTTCTAGCAAACTCGCCCTATCATAACCATCCCATGCGGGGGTGGCACGGTTGCCGCGAGAACGGGATGTTCCTGCCCAGTGATCTTATCCAGGGTTAAGTGGTCGTTGATTTTCTCACTGCTAAAGGTTTTCTCCACGGATAGTCTGGCACTGGCTGCGGGACACCTGGGCGGGATCAGGCCGGGCCCTTCCAGTCGTTCCAGCAGGGTTGCGTCTACTGGGCCATCCACATCACCTGGAGCAAGTTGCCGTTGTGGACGTAGTCGCTGATCCCAGGGATGAAGCCTTTCACATGGGAGTCCACAGCGATGAAGCTGTACGGCCAGGCGATCGGGACGCCAATCAGTTGTTCACGCAGGGCATAGACCTCGGCTTCCTGGGTGATTTTTCGTCTCTCCTCATCGCTGAGCGCACGCATTTGCTTGTCGTTCAGATTCGTCATACGTTGGTCGTTATCGTTCCCCGCGAAGTTGAGGCTTCCGCCTGGGACGAAGAAGTTCCCCAGGACTGATCCCGGGTCGGGCGTGCTGTACCCAGGCGTGTAGACCATAGCCTGATGTTGTGCTCTGCGGCCACTATCCCAAAAAACGGCGTCCTCTACAACTTTAACCGTGGCCCTGATGCCAATCTGCTGGAGTTGACCTGTCATGAAGGTCGCGCCTGTCTGCGTGATGCGATTCGACCGAGACAGTATCTCCATCTCGAACCCGCTGGCATATCCAGCCTCGGCCAGAAGTCGCTTCGCCTCGGCGATGTCCTGGTCCTTCGGTTGCCTCCAGCCAGGCCATGTCAGGACTTCTTTGGCGGGAACGCCCCAGTCTCCGAACAGGATGACCTTGCCCACCTCGCCCTGTCCCTCCCCGACGATTTTGATAGCCGCTTGTCTATCCAGGCCAAGACTGATGGCCTGGCGCACCCGGATATCGTTGAAGGGGGGCCTGCGGATATTCATAAAGAAAAATGGAGCCAGAGGGGATGCCGAGGGGTAAAACTGCATGTCGGGGACGCTGCTCTTGAGCGCGCTCATATCGGAAGGTGACAGTGTGCTGAACCCTCGCGCCGTCATTTGCACTTGTCCGGTCCGAAGAGCAGCTAATCGTGTCGCGGCGTCAGAGACAATGCGCATTGAAATTCCATCGAGGTAAGGATGCCCTTTGATGAAGTAGTCGGGATTCTTTACGAACTCGGCTCCTACGCTCGGAGTATACGACTGGAGCTTGAAAGGACCTGTTCCCACAACGTCCGTCTTCATATTGCCTTTTGCCAGTACCACTCGCTTCGGATAGATGATAGCGGAGTCCAGGCTCAACACCGGAAGTGTGGGCGCCAGCGGGAACTTCAAACGCAGTGCTACGGTCCGTTCGTCAAGCTTCTGGACGTTATCGAAAGCCGGGCCCAGGATCGGAGCTGCTTTAGTGCTCAGTCCCTTGGGCGGGGTGATCAATCGCTCAAGGTTGAACACCACGTCGTCAGCGGTTAGGACATCTCCGTTGTGGAATTTCACGCCCTGCCGAAGGTGGAACGTGTAGACTTTGCCATCACTCGACACGTCCCAGCTTTCAACGAGGTCCGGGACGACTTTCGTGCTTGTTGTGGTGTCGTACTGGACAAGCCGGTTGTACGCGGGTGCGGTCAGGGTGTGGCTGTCTATGCTAATCCCCTGCTGCGCATCCAGGTCCGCGGGGTTTCCGCCCATGACCATGGATAACGTGCCTCCGTACCGAGGCTGAGGCGATTGCGGCCCCGGTCCAGCAGGCTGGTTCTGCTTGTCGGAAGCCGTACGGGCCGTTGGCGCGGGAGTCGCAGTGCTCGCGGACGTCCTCGGTGCCGCCGCGCTCTGGTCAGCGCGCCCGGCTGGCGCCGACGGGGCGCACGCGCTCAAAACTAACGCCGCGCAGCCCGCAAGCGACAAAAGCGCAAGAGCCACTGGCGACTTGCGCTGACGGTGACTAAGCATACCTACCTCCATCATCTGGCAACTGTGCGGAAGAACTTGTTTCTTGCAGGGAGTATTCATCCCTTTCGACGTGCAACACTATAGTTTGGCGGCTTCTTATTTGTCAAATGTCGCGTTTGCAGACAGGAAGCGCAAGCGTGACGCATCCGGCGGGCGGGTGCGCGAGAGGACGGGGGCTGTCAGAGTCGCTCTGCCGTTACGCCTTGCGCTTCCTCTCGTCCATCTCCTTTTTCAGCGCCTCGATGTCGGCCCGGAGCTTGCTCTGGCGCCGGGCCATGAAGATGGCGTAGATGAAAAACACAACCCAGAATGCCAGAAAGGCCGCGAACAGGTAGCCGAGAGGGTTCATCGGGTCCGGGTTCATGCTAGGCCCCTTCCTCGGCAGACAGGGCCTGCCGTATTTCCTTCACGTCGGCGGACATGCGCCGCAAGGCGAGCCGCTCCAGGAGCAGATGCGCGGACAAGAAGGCGAGGGCGGCCAGTGCGATGAGGAACGTCACCGTCATCTCCGGCGTCAGGCCGAAGTTGCCGCCGGGCGCCAGGACCGGCTGCGGGTGCTGTGTCCGCCACCAGTGAATGGAGAAGAACACGATGGGCACGTCAACGAATCCGATGATGCCGACCACGGACGCGAAACGCGATACGCGCGTATCATCCGCGCCGTAGGCCCGCAGCATCAGGTAGCCCACGTAGATGAGCCACAAGATGAGCATGGTGGTGAGACGCGGGTCCCACGTCCACCATACGCCCCAGATGGGCCGCGCCCAGATGGAACCGGTCGTCAGGCTCAGCGTTGCGAATACGACTCCAAGCTCTGCCGCGGAGTGTGCCACCATGTCCCATGCGCGGTTGTTTTTCCATAGGTACGCGATGCTGGCGACGAACACGACGGCGAAGGCCGCGAACGAGAGCAGGCCGGCGGGCACGTGAAAGAAGAAAATGCGGTACACCGCTCCCTGCTGGCGCTCGTCGGGCACCCACAGGAAAATCAGGGCCAGACTGACCAGGATGCCTATGAACGCAAGGGCCAGGAACACACGACTCAGCAGCGTCGTCCGGCCCGGGAGCGAGTCTTGTGTCATGGCGACTACTCCTCCAGCACGTACTCAAACACCAGAGAAGATACTACAACAAAGATGACGTCAAATGCGACAAGCACCTGCAGCCATACAGTCAGGCTGTCCCACGGATCGCCCGTCATGACTCGCGCGGACGCCTCCACGGCGCTGATGATCACGGGCACCACCACGGGCAGGAACAGCACGGGCAGCATGATCTCCCGCGAGCGCGTGTTGACGGCGATGGCCGAGAACACGGTGCCGACGGATGCGAATCCGAGCGTCGCCAGGAAGATGATGAGCAGCAGCCGCGGCACGTCCAGCGCCACGTTGAACAGCACGACGAAGACGGGCAGCAGCATGATCTCCGCGGCAAGCATGAACAGGAGGACGCCAAGCATTTTGCCGAAGTAGATGACGTCTCGCGGCACGGGCGTGATGACCAGGCCCTCCAGGGAGCCTTTCTCGCGCTCGGTGGCGAATGCGCGGTTCAGGGCCAGGACGCCGGAAAAGGAGAATGCCGCCCAGAGCACGCCAGGGGCGATGATCGCCACTGTCGCGCGGTCCGTGCGCAGCGCGAAGCTGAAGATGACCAGCGACAGCAGCGCGAAGACGAAAACGGAGAGCAGGATGTCCTTTGTCCGCAGCTCAGAGAGGACGTCCTTCCACAGGACGGCCATGATGCCCGCGAAGTAGTCCTTCACACGCGCGCTCCGGCGAGCTGTGCGTAAATCCCGCGAAGCCGCGCCATGTCCAGCGCTGCTCGCGTCTCCTGGTAGGCGATGCGTCCGTTCACGAGGACCGCCACCCGGTCGCTCATGCGCAGGCCGCGCTCCAGATTGTGGGTCGTCATGATGACGGTGCGCCTGCCGTCGTTCAGCCGCGACAGGAGGTCCTCCAGCAGGTTGACGGCCTGCTCGTCCAGCCCAACCTCGGGCTCGTCCAGCAGCAGCACCGACGGGTTGTGCAGCACGGCGCGGGCGATGGCCAGACGCCGCTGCATGCCGTTCGAAAGCGTGCGCACGCGGTCGTTGAGGCGCGCCTCCAGGCCCACCTGGGCGATGACGGCGCGGATGCGGTCCGGCAGGCCCTGGACGCGGTACATGCGCCCGTAAAAGGTCAGGTTCTCGTAGCAGGTGAGCTCGTCGTACAGATAGTTCTGGTGGGTCACGACGCCGATGCGCCGCCGCACGTCCAGCGCGTCTTGCGGGAGGGAGAAGCCCGCGACGGACACGGAGCCGCTGGTGGGCCTGACAAGTGTCGCCAGTATTTTGATGAGGGTCGTCTTGCCGGAGCCGTTCGGCCCGAATATGGCGAGCGACTCCCCCTCCAGCACGCGCAGGTCCACGCCGCGCAAGGCCCTGTGGCCGTCAAAATCCTTGGACAGCCGACGAGCCTCCACCGCGGACGGGCCGCTATCGGCCACCGGGGGCCTCCGTGGAGGCCGGCGCGGCGCTCCCAGTCGTATCCAGGAGGCGCGCCTTGCACGCGGCGCGGCGGGCCTGGTGCTCCTCGTTGGACAGACGCCCTTCGGCGTGTTCGTCGTCTAGCGCGGCAATCTCGCGCAGTCGTCGCTCGCGCTCCTCAGGCGGCGAGGGAGAGCGTCTCCTGAGACCGTATATGAGGGCGAAGCCAAGTCCGAGCGCCGCCAGCCCTATTCCACCGATACGCAGGTATTCCTGCTCGCGGGGTACCCACAGCCCGCTCAGCGTGATGTCAATGGCTTCGCCGCGCACAAAGTCGTAACCGAGCAGGTGCTGGAACCGCTGGCCGTTAATCGTGGTCGGTGGCTCCTTCGATAGCCGCCGCGACGCAAGTCCCAGGTCTTCGGAGCGGAGCAGCACGTCCACCCGCTTGACGGGATAGAGCAGGGGCCGTCTGACCGTGTAGGTGGCGTTTGTGTAGCCCACATGGTAGGCGAACATGAACTCTTTTGTTCCCGGCAACATGGGCTGCGAGTCGAATATGGCGTTCCGCGTGATGAACGCCTTGTTCTCATCGAACCCCTGCATGAGGTCCGGCGCTCCGGAGTTGTTGGGCAGGACGAAGCTCAGAGTGGTCCGCTCCCTCAACTGGCTGGACTCGCTGCCGATGTAGGTACGGTTCCCGCTGTTGACGATGTCGTAGTGCTCAATGAGGGTGAGTAGCCCGTCCGTCACCGTCACCACGACGCCCAGGCGGCTCACCTGAATCGCGGAGGGGCTATCCGTGGTCTCATAGAGGGTGAGGTTGAGGGGGAGCGTGGCGGAATCGGGGGAAAACGTCTCAGGGTCGCTCCTGTAGGTGATGCCGTCGAAGTCAACTCTGGTCTGATAGGAGAGAGCCGGATCGCGGGTCAGGCCGTCGAAGCGGTACCGGCCCTGGGAATCAGCCTTCGCCTGCCGCGTCTCCTTCTCGGCCCCGTTCTGAAAGACGGAAAGGGTGACGGCCAGCCCTGCGGTGCTTTTGCCCTGGTCGGTGCCGTTCGTGACCGTGCCCTCGACCGCCCCGCCTTGCGGGGGGTCGGCGGCCAGGGCGACGCCGCCAGGGGCGAGCAGAGCGACGGTCAGGGCCAGGGCGAGCGCGGCGGTCCAGAGGCGGAACACGGCGACTCCTCAACCCGCCGAGGGGCGGGAGCGGCGGTAGCGCGCCACATCGTCTTCTATCTCGGCGTCAGTCCGCCGGGCTATGTCTGCCTCCAGCACATCCAGCTCCTTCAGCACCGTTGCGGCCCGTAGCGTGTACTGCTCCCGCAGTGCAAGCAGGTCCTGCGGCGAGAGCATCCCCAGCCTGTTGTCCGTCTCCATCTCGCGGATAGCGGCGTACGTCGTGTCGCGCTGAAAGCGCAGCTCCTTGCGACGGCGCTCCGTGGTGGACTCGGTCGGCGTGCGCGCCGTCCGCGCCTGGACAAGCGGATGGCCCACGAACACGATCACCCAGACCAGGAGCGCCCGCGTGCCCGCCACGACGAAAACGCTCATGACGGCGTTCCTGTCTCCCGGCCGGGCCACAGGGCCACGACGCCGCCCAGGAGAACGATGACGCCGCCGACCCATATCCATAATACCAGCGGATTGACGAAGACGCGGAAGCTCGCCTTGCCCGCATCGTCCACGTCCGCCAGCAGGACGTACAGGTCCTCCAAAGGAGTGGAGCGCAGGGCTACCTCGCTGACGGGCTGGTCCCAGCGGAAGTCAATGGAGCGTTGGGCCACCAGTGTGTCAATGGGCTTTGTTGTCTTGCCGTCATAGACGGTGAGGGTAGCCGTGGTGACAAGCTTGCTTCCCGTCAGTTTGTCGGAGTTCCCGTCGTAGCGTAGACGGTACGTGCCCAGGCGCATTTCCCCGCCCTTGGACAGGGTGGCATCCGTCGTGAGTTGGTAGAAGGAAGAGCCGACGACGCCCAGGGCCACGAGCACGATGCCCAGGTGGACGATGTACCCGCCATAGCGCGGACGATTGGACATAACGAGCCGCGCGAAGGCCAGCGGCCAGCTTTCGGCGAATGTCAGACGGCGCAGCGCCGTGCCGCGCGTCCACTCCTGCGCGATGACTCCGACCACGAGGATGCACGCGCACACGGCGACAACCGCAACGGGCTTCGTGATGCCAAGGAGGAGCAGCGCGCCCGCGCCCAGGAGCGTGGCGCCCAGCGGGACGGCCAGATTGCGCGCCAGATAGGAGGGCGTCGCCTTCCGCCAGCTTATGAGCGGCGCGACGCCCATTAGTGCGACAAGGCCCAGGAAGAGCGGCCCGTTCACCTGGCTGAAGAAAGGCGCTCCCACCGTCACCTTGACTCCGCGCATTGCCTCGGAAACGATCGGGAAGAGTGTCCCCCAGAACGTGGCGAAAGCGACGGCGATGAACAGCAGGTTGTTCATGAGGAAGGCGGCTTCGCGGGAGAGCGCGGACTCCAGTGTGTTTTCGCTGCGGAGCATGGGCAGGCGGTATACGAGCAGCGCGGCGCTCACGCCTACCGAGCCAAGGATGAAGCCCAGGTACAGAGGCGCGAAGGAGTCCGAGGCGAAGGAGTGGACGGAGGACAGCACGCCGCTCCGGTCCAGGAACGTGCCAAGCATGGACAGGCCGAAGGCGGCGATGATGAGCACCATGTTCCAGACCTTGAGCATGCCCCGGCGCTTCTGGATGATGATGGAGTGGACGAATGCGGTGCCCACGAGCCACGGCATGAGCGCGGAGTTCTCCACCGGGTCCCAGCCCCAGTAGCCGCCCCAGCCGAGCACCCCATAGGCCCACGCGGAGCCTAAGAGCAGGCCCGTGCCCGTGACCAGCCACGCCACGATGGCCCATTTGCGCACGCTGTCAATCCACTCGTTGCCGAGCCGTCCAGATGCCAGCGCACCCACGGCGAAAGCGAAGGGGATGGTCCATGAGATGAAGCCTGTCATCTGCGCGGGCGGATGGATGACCATCCAGCGCGTTTCAAGCAGGGGGTTCAGGCCCCGGCCGTCCGGAGGCACGAAGGGGAGAAGATGGAAAGGGTTAGCCGTGAACGTCATCATGGAGATGAAGAAGAGTTCGACGACGGCGATGGTGGCGATGATGTAGGGCATCAGCGCCCTGTCGCGACGCCAGTGCAGCAGCACGGCCACGGCCCCGAACAGTGAGAGCGCCCACGCCAGCCACAGGAGGGACCCTTCGTTCCCCGCCCACAGCGAGGCGAACAGGTAGTTCAGAGAAAGATCGCGGCTGCTGAAGCCGGCCACGTACTTCACCTGGAAGCTGTTGGTGAGGAGCAGGTACCAGAGGCACGCCGCCGCGAAGGTCAGCAGTAGCGTGATCGCCAGGAGGCCGTTGCGGGCGCTGATGACCAGATCTGGCCGATCGCGGCGCGCGCCAATGATAGCCGCGGGCACGCTGTAAAGACCCAAAGCGAGAGAGAGGAGGAGGGCTACATATCCGAGGTCAGCCACGAGTACCCGCCCCTTGTATCCGAAAGACAACAAAAGACCCGATGAAACCAAGCACGCTAAAGGCAAGGATACACCTGGCCCACGCTCTCCGCAAGCGGCGCCAACGGCGGGTAGTGCATCAGTTAGGTCGTCGTCATTCCGGCGAAAGCCGGAATCCATCAGAGCGTCTCCCCCACGCACGTCTCTGGACACCGGCCTTCGCCGGTGTGACGGGTAGAGTCCCATTCCCTACCACGGAAACTGATACATTACCGAACAGCGTTGCGCCTTTCACATGAGCGCCGTTCCATGTTAAGCTGAATGTCGGACAGTACACTCAGGCACGTGGAGTCTGTCCGGCAGGGGAGGGAGCATGAAAGACATCAAGCCGAGAGTGCCGCCCGACCAGAACGTGACCACCACGTTCCCGGTCCTCACGTACGGGGCGACGCCGCGGATTGCATTAGCGGAGTGGCGACTCCAGCTCACTGGCCTCGTGGCTATGCCCGCGGAACTGACGTGGGAGCAATTCCAGGCGCTGCCCCGGATCAGGAACGTCGCGGACTTCCACTGCGTGACGGGCTGGAGTCGGCTCAACAATGAGTGGGAGGGAGTCAGCTTCCGAGACCTCGTCAGGCTGGCGCAGCCGAAGCCCGAGGCGCGCTTCGTCGCGGTTGGCTGCTACGGAGGCTACACCACCAACATGGACATGGCGGCGCTGCTGGATGAGGACGTCTTGCTGGCTTGCAGGCACGATGGGAAGGACCTGCCCACGGAGCACGGCGGGCCCGTGCGCCTGGTCGTACCCAAGCGCTATGCCTGGAAAAGCGCCAAGTGGGTCCACGTGCTGGAGTTCCTCGCCGAGGACCGGCCCGGCTTCTGGGAGACCCACGGCTATCACAACGTCGCGGACCCGTGGCGGGAGGAACGGTACTCTGGATAGCACAAGGCCGCAGTCCGTTGGGGCCGCGGCCTTGTCTCCGTGGGTGCCAGAAGCCTAGCGCCGCGCCGTGGCCCTTACCTGCGTTTGGGTCGGCTCCGCCGGTACGTCCACCATGAAGCCGCACTGGAGACATTCACGGTAAGACCCGTGTATGTCCCGGTTCGCCGCCATGTCGCCCCTGCACCGGGGACATGCCTTAAAATAGAGCGTTGCACTCACCTCCCACCTCGTCTCAGCTTCGTAGTATCTCGACAAAGCTGACTTGATGCAGAAGAAATAATACTACTTGACATGCCCCGTGTCAAGTGTTAGCTTAGTTAATGTCGCCATGAAAGCGGCCGACGATGGGTCCCCGACGGCGGGCCGCCATGCGGCGCAACGCGAGGACCGGAGAATGTCCCTCCTTGCCGGACAATGGATGGGAGGGGATGGTATGGAAGAGAGCATCCGAGGCGTCTACATCATCAGCGTGGCATCCAGGATTCTCGCCATGCATCCGCAGACGTTGCGGAAATATGAGCGGCTTGGCCTGATTAGTCCGAGCCGCACGCTGGGCATGCTTCGCCTGTACTCTGACCAGGACATGGAGCGGCTGCGGCTCATCAAGCATCTTGTGGACGTCGAGGAGATGAACCTGGCGGGGGTTGAGTTGACCCTGCAGATATGGGACCGCCTGGTCGTCCTGCGGGAGTCGCTCGCGGAGGCCGGCAATGGCCGGGAGTTGCGCCGGACGATTGAGGAGCACATGGACGGCATCTTTGAGCTTCTCGAGTCATCCGACGACGGAGAAAACCAATAGCTACGAGGGAACCTGATGAGTGTGAATGACCCTGGGCAGCAAGAGCAGGAAGTCGCCGCCAGCGAGGGGCAGGTGGAGGCTCCGGAAGGCAGGGAGCCGACGGTGGCAAGCGTGCTCCGCGACAAGGAGGAGTTGAAGAACATCCTTCTGCGCACTCAGGCCGACTTCAGCAACTATCGCAAACGCATGGAGCAGGAGAAGGACGATGCACGGCGCATGGCCGCGGCGGGAATCATCGTCATGCTGTTCCCGGCGTTGGATGATCTGGACAGGACGATGGCCCACATACCCGCGGACGTGGCGCGAAGCTCCTGGGGCGAGGGTCTGGCGCTTGCGTGCCGGAAGTTACAGGGTGTCCTGGAGAACGCCGGGCTGAAGCCCATTGAGGCGGTCGGCAAGGCATTTGATCCCTGGGAACACGAGGCCGTCATGTATGATGAGACAGGGGAGCACGCCGAGGGGACGATTGTCCAGGTCGTGCGCGCTGGTTACAAACTACACGGGCGAGTGCTCCGGCCGGCCCAGGTCGTTGTCGCCCGGAGGCCGGAAAAAGCGGAGTCGCCCGCTGCTGACACCCAGAGTGAGACCAGAGGAGGCTAACAGGAGCTATGGCAAAGGTAATCGGCATTGACCTCGGCACAACCCTCTCCGTCGTGGCCGTGGTGGAGGGGGGCGAGCCGAACGTTATCGAAAACTCGGAGGGGTCCCGTCTGACCCCATCCGTCGTCGCCGTCAACCCCAAGACGGGAGAGCGGTACGTAGGCCTTCTGGCGAAGCGCCAGTCCATCACGAACCCAGAGAACACCGTCTTTTCCGTGAAACGCCTGATGGGCCGCAAGTACGACGACCCCGAGGTCCAAGAAGCGATGAAGCGGCTGCCCTACAAGGTGGTGAAGGCCGCCAACGGCGACGCGCACGTGGTGATGAGCGACAGGGCGTATTCGCCGCCGGAGGTCTCCGCCATGGTCCTGCAGAAGCTGAAGGCGGATGCCGAAGCCAAGCTGGGGGAGAAGATTACGCAGGCGGTCATCACCGTGCCCGCGTACTTCAACGATGCCCAGCGACAGGCTACAAAGGACGCGGGCAAGATAGCCGGTCTGGAAGTGCTCCGCATCATCAATGAGCCGACCGCCTCGGCTCTGGCGTTCGGGCTGGACAAGAAAAAGAAGAAGGACATGACGGTTGCCGTCTTCGACCTGGGCGGCGGCACATTCGATGTCTCCGTCCTCACCATTGGCGAGGGCGTCTTCGAGGTCAAGTCCACGTCCGGCGACACGTATCTGGGCGGCGATGACTTCGACCAGAAGATCATGGACTGGCTGGTGGAGGAGTTCCGTCGGGAGAACGGCATAGACCTGCGCAAGGACCGGATGGCCCTGCAGCGCCTCAAGGAGGCGGGTGAGAAGGCCAAGATTGAGTTGTCCTCCACGGCGCAGACGGAGATTAACCTGCCGTTCATCACGGCGGATGCCAGCGGGCCCAAGCATCTGGTCAAGGTACTGAGCCGCGCCAAGCTGGAGCAGCTCTGCGCCGACCTAATTGAGCGGCTGGAGCAGCCATGCCGCCGCGCTCTGGAGGATGCCAAGCTGCAGCCGCACCAGATTGACGAAGCCATTCTGGTGGGCGGCATGTCCCGCATGCCCGCGGTGCAGCGAAAGGCGGCGGAGATATTCGGCAAGGAGCCGAGCAAGTCGGTCAACCCGGACGAGGCGGTAGCCCTGGGCGCCGCCGTTCAGGCGGCCGTGCTCAAGGGCGACGTCAAGGACATCCTGTTGCTGGACGTGACGCCGCTCACGCTGGGAGTGGAGACCCTCGGCGGCGTCGTGACGGCCCTTATCCCGCGCAACACGACAGTCCCGACGTCCAAGTCCGAGACGTTCACCACGGCGGCGGACGGGCAGCCCAGCGTGGAGATCCACGTGGTGCAGGGGGAGCGGCCTCTGGCGCGGGAGAACAAATCGCTGGCCCGCTTCATTCTGGACGGCATCCTTCCGGCGCCCCGGGGCGTTCCGAAGGTCGAGGTCACCTTTGACATTGACGCGAACGGCATTCTGAACGTACGCGCCCGGGACACGGGCACGGGCCGCGAGCAGAAGGTCATAGTCCAGCCCTCCTCCGGCCTGTCCAAGGAGCAGATTGGGAACATGGTCAGGGAGGCCGAGACGCACGCGGAGGAGGACAGGCGTCAGCGCGAGGAGGTGGAGGCCATCAACCAGGCCGACACGCTGGCCTACAGCGCCGAGAAGCTGCTGCGCGAGCAGGGCGACAAGGTTCCGGCGCACCTGAAGGCGGACCTGGAGAAACAGCTCGGCGAGGTGAAGCAGGCCGTGCAGGTCAAGGATGCCGCCAAAGCGCGCACGACCTCCGCGACCCTGTCCGCGACGTTGCAACAGGTAGGGCAGGCGGTGTACAGCCAGGCGCAGGGGCAGAAGGGAGAGGCTGGTCCCAAAGGAGCGGGAGGGCCTCCGCCGGAAGGTGGACCTGGCGGGCCTGGAGCCGGCGCCGTGGAGGGCGAGTTCCGAGAGGTCTAATCAAGTAAAACAGAAGGTGGCGCAAACAGGCTGACTTGCCTGTTTGCGCCACCTTCTGTTTTTTGGGGACATCATCCAGGGGCCGGACGACCGTCCATAGCTGCTTTTAAAAGGGTCTTAAACAAGATGTAGGAAACTCGCCCACGGTAAATTTGCCAATAGCTTGACAAGTATAGGCCACGGTGTTATAACCTATTCAAACAAAATATATATGAAACACCTAGATTCGCCACGTTCGGTGGTCTCGGAGCATCCTGCAGGGGAAAGTCTATTACGTCCCTTGCGTGGGAAAAAGCCAAAAAGTCTGGGTGTTGCCCAGACAGGCTCAATAGGAATGGAAGGGTGTACCAAGACCCCTTCCATATTTTTTTGCCTGCGTAAAGACGCTTGTTCCGCCCCATTGGGGCTTATTGCGGAAGACCGCAGAAAGGGGGTGACAGACAAACATGTTCGCTAAGAAGGGCGGCGCAAAGCCCAAGAAGTAGGCTTTCGCTTCGTTATCAAAAGGCTCTGATCCCGGCTTTGGGTAGGTCGCAACAGGCGACAGGAAGGGGGTGACAGTTCACATGTTCGCGAAGAAGGGCGGCGCAAAGCCCAAGAAGTAGGCTTTCGCTTCGTTATCAAAAGACTCTCATCCCGGCTTTGGGCATAGTCGCAACAGGCGACAGGAAGGGGGTGACAGTTCACATGTTCGCGAAGAAAGGCGGCGCCAAGCCCAAGAAGTAAGCCTTCAAACTACGGGGGCCTCTTTGGTAAGAGGCCCCCGTAGTGTTTCATCAGATGAGATCTGGCAGTGTCGGCGTCTCACCAACGGCCCGGTAAGCAATTGGGGTATAATGCGACTAGGGTTCCCCTTTATTAGTAGAACTTCTTCCTACAAACTCAGGAGGTCGCCATGGTGCCTGTTCAAAGGGTCAGCAAGGCTCAAGCCAAGCAGTGGCTCGGCGATGTGCCGAGAGACAAAGTCTTCTATTGCGTCAACGGCGAGGTCTACAACAACCTGACCGACCTGAAATCCGCCCTGGACCGGATGCAGAACGATCACTTTGTCTATCACGTCAATTCCGAGAAGAACGACTTCGGTAACTGGATACGGGATGTCATAGGCGACCAGAAGCTGGCGCAAGACATCCGTGGGTGCAAGACGCGGGACGAGACCCTCGCCATCCTGGACGGACGGGTCGCTTTCCTGACCAGGCGCCTCAAATAGCCCGGCCCGTGGCCTATCCCTGGTCGTCTCCCGTGCCGCGGATGACCAGGACCGGCATACGCGCCCGGTGGATTATCTTGTCGCTCACGCTTCCCAGGAATATGCCGGTGATGTGGCCCATGCCGCTGCTTCCCACGGCGATCATGTCGAACTTTTCCTTTTCCGCAACGGAGCAGATGACCTCGGCAGGGCGCCCGTGTTCTATGCGGGTCTTTGGCTGGAGTCCGGCGCTCGAAAGCCGATCCTTTGTCGCCTGAATAGCTTTTTCGGCCACCTTCTCCAGCTCTTCGGGGAATATGGCGGTAGGGGATATCGTCATGCCGAGACCGGCCGCCGCCACCGTGGCGATGTAGCTTGTGTCCACCACGTGGATGACCGTGATTTCAGCGTCCGCTATCTTCTTTGCCAGGGCCACGGCGTAGTCAGCGGCGTTGAGGGCGTAGATAGAGCCGTCGGTTGCCAGCAAGATACGGAACATGGCGCTTTCCTCCTGCACTCTTTCTTTGCATTCACCGCCTGGTCGGGAGGTGTCCCAGTGACTTCTTCCTCGCTCACGAGATTACCTTTTCACGCGTGAGCCGCTCCACATCGTCCTCGGAGATGCCGAGCATCTCCTGGAACGCGTATGCGTTGTGCTGGCCCATCCCGGGGATGACACGCTCGCGGGCGTCGGTCGGGGCGTCCGGCAGGCGCCACTGCGGACCGGCGGCTATCCGCGCGGCGTCCTTTTCCGTGCGGTACGGGACGAAGAATCCGCGCTCGCGGACGTGCGGGTCCTCCGCCAGATCACGCGAGTCGAACGACGGGACGGCCGCGACACCCGCGTGCTGGAGCGTCGTCATCACCTGAGTCGCGGTCCTCTCCATGGTCCATCGGGCCACGAGCGCATCCAGGAGTGGCTCGTGGCGCTTGCGCGCGTAGGCGTCCGCGAAGCGCGGATCGGCGGCCCACTCGGAATGCCCGGTCGCGCCGCAGAAGGCGCGCCATTCGTCGTCACCGCCCACCGCGATGCTCACCCAGCGGTCGGTCCCCTGGCAGGGATAGCAATTGTGCGGCGCCATCACGGCATCCTTGTTCCCGCTCCGGGAAGGTGAGCGACCCGTCATCTGTGGCTCTAGCATAACATGGCCCACGAGGCTGGCGATAGCGTCCACGAAGCTGTTGTCAATGAACTGGCCTTCGCCCGTGCGCTGGCGATGACGGAGTGCCGCCATGATGGGGAATACGCAGGCGGTCCCCACACGCAGGTCAATGGACATGCGCATCTCGGTGGGCGACCCGTCCTCGTAGCCGGTCAGGTGAGAGGGTCCCGCCAGCGCGCTGAAGATGGGCGCGAAGCCGCCGAAGTGGCGGTACGGCCCCTGCGCGCCGCAGGCGGAGGCGGAGGCCCGTCTGCTTTCGGCCTGGGTCGCGGCTCCGGCGCCCCGGGCCTACCCGCGCAGCCAATTCTTAAAACCAACC
>Ga0080064_1003509_pt1 | contig 22484 bp, 20 predicted proteins | sample Subgrocontami54m_FD_69260 | JGI IMG/M metagenome (GOLD analysis project Ga0080064, IMG submission 69260) | Subsurface groundwater microbial communities from S. Glens Falls, New York, USA - GMW46 contaminated, 5.4 m (SPADES assembly) (version 2) ...
CGGCCAGGCCGTGCGGATACACCTCCGGATTGGGCGCGTAATCGCCAAAGCGGAAAGCGTGACCCGGATGTAAATCAATCTGGGTGAACCCCAGACTCCGGGCCAGCTTGATCCAGTCTTCAACTGTTTTTTCGGAAACGTTTCCGTGCGTATCAATCAAATACGAGCCGCGATTTATGCTGGCATCCCAAGCCCACGGTCCTCCCAAGGGCGAATGTGGCAGTTCCGGCGCCGCGCCGACCACTTCCTGCATCACCCGTCGAAGATCGCCAAACGCACAGCCAATGAGCGCCACTTGGGCACCAACCAAACCAAACCGGTTGTAGCAGGTGGCCCGAAGCCGGTTGCTCGGTTCGGGTATTTCCACCACCTCGGTTTTGAGATTCAAAGCCAGAGCACAACCGGCAAAGCTCTCTCCCGCCCGGCCCTGTAAAGTCAGAGGCAGATCAACAAAGGTAAAGGACTCGACCTCCGCGCCCTCCACGGAAAGGACCTTGAAGAGCAAGTAGTGAGGTTTCACCGTTGTTTCGATGAGGGCCGTTACCTGGCACTCGCCGAAGGAAACTTTGAGCCTGTCACCTTCAACGGAGACGGAGGAAGCATCGTGCTCCCGACCGGCGACTTTCACGCGGGCAAAGGATGAGGCGGGTGTTTGCTGGCAGTAATCCCGCCCGGAGCGTTTGTCAATAAAGTGCAGGTTCTGTCCGCCTGGCCCCAGAACATAGCGCACGTAATCGTTTTCAAATATCGTCCGACCAGCAGAATCCCGCTGTGCGTGATTGTCCGGCTTGCCCAGCCAAACAGGATTTGCCTGGGCATACAGGTGAACGCCCGCAACCGAAGCAGTTCCCAGAAATTCACGGCGATTTATTTTCATAATCGGTTGCAAAAGATGCGGCGGAGAGAGCTTGTCGAGGGAAGAGCGTTGTGAAAGTCTGGCTTGTGGATTCGGTTAATGACTGGCAACACAAAGCGTACATTGCGGTGTTTATTTGCCTGACAGCTTAACAACCTGCCGCGCCGTTTGGCACGGCTTTTCCCACTGAACCAGTATGAACCCAAAGAATGATCAAGTGAACTTGCAGCAAAGCGACTTTCAGTCAAGTCGGCGGGAGTTTTTGTTTCGGGCGGCGATGGGGGCGGCGGTGATCGGGTTGCCTTCCTGGGGAACTTCTCTTCTTGCCCAAAACCTCAAGGATGGCGGGGCGCCGGTTCCGGAGCCGCATTTTCCAGGGCGACTTCATTTGTTTGTCTGGCGCAATTGGGAACTGGCCAATGCGGACCGGATGGCAAAAGTGCTGGGGACAGTCGAAGACACGGTTCTCCAACTCGGCAATTCAATGGGGCTGCCTCCGAAACCCCGTTTGACGAGCGATCAATTGCGGAGGATTTACATCACGGTTATCCGGCAGAACTGGCACGTGCTGTCCCACGAGCAACTCATCGAATTGCTCGGCTGGGACCGAGCCCATTATGAATATACCTTGAAGGAGGATGACTTCCTGTGGAGCAAACTGGGCCTCGGGGTCAAACCCAGATGCGCAAAACTGCTTTATCAGCCGCCCACACCGGAGATGGAGAAGCGGGCCGCGGAAATCAAGCGCCGGTTGCACCAGCAGTTCGGTTCTGCGCTAACCGAGCCGGGGGAGTCTCCGTTTCATTTCGTCCAGGAATTGAGCGACACGCGACCCATGCCGTGCCGGGATTCCCATGCCAAGGCTGCTGGCCAAGGTGAAATTGATTTGTCTGAATGGGGGTTGGTGCCGCCGGAAGGGTCGCCGGCGGGTTCCGGCGCCATGTTGGATCAATTCCGAGAGTATCTCCAGGTCGCTTTCGGATGTTCCACCAAAATATTGGCGGCCGATGTCGGAGCAAAGCCCTCCCAGGTGCGATTTCACCTGGACCCATCAATCATCAATACTGCCGAAAGCTTCGCAATTCGCAGCGAACCCGGGAGCGTGATGGTGACGGCCACGGACCTCGGCGGTTTGCGCCGGGCCATTTATCATCTGCAGGACCGGATGGAGGAACGGAGCGGGCCATTCTTGGCGGTTGGGAATTGGCGGTTCACCCGAAAGTTAAATCCCCGCTACATCTATCCTTACTTCGCGCTTTACGGCGATCCGCTCATGGACGAGGAGATTGATCCCCTTCCCGATGGCTACCTGGAAAAACTCGGGCGCAAAGGAGTGAATGGAGTCTGGCTTCAAGCCGTGCTGCGCACCTTGGCGCCGTCTGCGATTTTTCCTGAATTTGGCCAAGGCTCGGAAACGCGCTTGAAGAACCTCCGGCGCTTTGTCCAACGGGCCAAAAATTACGGTCTGAAAATCTATCTTTACATCAACGAACCTCGCCCTCTGCCCCGGGCCTTTTTTGAAAAGCACCCGGAAGTGCGGGGCACCCCCTACGCGGTAGCGGCGGAATCGGCACAGGAATTTGCCATGTGTACGAGTGTTCCGAAAGTTCGCGAGTGGCTGGCCCAAAGCCTGGCCCATGTTTTTTCCCAGGTGCCGGATCTGGGTGGCATTTTCACCATCACGATGTCGGAAAATCTCACCAACTGCTTTGCTCATGGCCGGGCCGAGCTTTGCCCGAACTGTTCCAAACGCGAGGGCTGGCAGGTAATCACCGAACTTTTGCAGACCTATCGCAACGGAATCTCCGCGAGCAACCCCGCGGCGGAAATCGTGGCCTGGGACTGGGGTTGGGGTTGGGTGCCCAAGGGCGCGGACCCGGAGAAGACCATCAGCAACCTGCCCAAAAGGGTTCAACTGCTGAGTGTGAGCGAGTGGGGCAAGAAATACGAACGGGGAGGCGTTCCGCTTGCGGTGGCGGAGTATTCCATTTCCGTGGTGGGTCCCGGTGCGAATGCCTTGGACCATTGGGCGGTGGCCCGCCGGAATGGCATCAGGAACCTGGCCAAAGTGCAGTTCAACAACACTTGGGAAATCTCGGCGGTTCCTTATATTCCGGTGCCGCACTTGATCCAGGAACACATGGAGAACCTGATCAAGGAGGAGGTCAATGGACTCATGCTGTCCTGGACCCTGGGAGGTTATCCGTCTCCCAACTTGGACGTGGCGAAGGAATACTATTACACCCCTGTCCCTTCCAAGGATGAAGTCCTGCGGAAAGTGGCCGTTCGAAGGTACGGTCCCGAGGCCGCTTCCTCGATCCTGCTGGCTTGGGAAACTTTCAGCCGGGCCTTCAAGGAATTCCCCTATGGCGTCGTGTCGCCCTATAGCATTCCCACTCAACATGGCCCGTCCAATCCCTTGCGTCTGGCGGCCACCGGCTATGGCGCGGCCATGATTCTCTTTCCGTACGACGACCTGAAAGCGTGGGTGGGGCCGTATGCTCCTGAAATTGCGCAAAGCCAGTTCGAAAAAATGGCGGCCCTGTGGGAAAACGGATTACAAAACTTTCGCCAGGCGCTGAACCAGGTTCCGCCCCATAAACTCCGCCAAGCCCGGAAGGATCATGGCGTCGCCGAGGCTTGTTGGATTCATTTCCGATCCGTGGCCAATCAAATTCAGTTCTATCGCCTTCGGGACCAGTCGGCCGCCAAGCCCGAGGACCGAACTTCAGTTCGGGCCCGGATGGCGCAACTTGCCGGCAATGAAATCGAACTTACCAAACGGCTTTATCGGATTTCCCGGCTGGACTCCACCATCGGCTATGAAGCCACCAATCACTATTATTACCGGCCGCTTGATCTGGCGGAGAAGGTCCTCAATTGCGATCAGGTAATCCGCAGCCTCAAAGAAACCAAAACCTGATTTGCACCTGTTGTCATCAAGAGCCTGACAGACAGTTAAAATTTCATTTGGCTTCGCTATCAGCCCACGATTGTCTTGCGGGCTTCCGCAACTTGTTAGCAAACCAGCCAAAGGGTAGTTGGTTTGCTGACTATCACCGGGAACCTTATTTTGTGATCGGACCTCGCCGATTCTTGTGCGGATTCTGTGCGGAAAGTCCAACCTCCGTCGTTTTCCTTGGGAAAAGTGGTGCGTCTTAGTTGACCATCTGCGAACCTTTTTCCAGGGACAAAGCTCGCCGTGAGGGTATCCCCACCCCCTTCCCCGCTGCGGGGAGTGGTCATACCCCGGGTTTACGCTTTGTCTGCGCGGGTTTCGTCGGGGTTCACCCGTGTTCGGACACCCCCGACTTCGTTCGGTTTTCGGCTCGCACGGCTGCTGACGGTGACGGGTTGCCGTGCTCGCCTCCAACCTCACGAGGTCGCTCACGCTCCCGACGGGTTCACCCACGGACGGGTTAATGAATTTATCTGTGAAGAAAAAAACCACTCCGCCGCCGTGAGGCGGAGCGAAATGAAAAACCTCTCCCGCGATGGAGAGAGGTTGTGCGCGCTGCGGAAAGAGGGACACCGGAGCGCGCATCCCGACCAGCCGCGCCACGCTCTGACGTTCCGCCTGGTCAAAGAGCGCGGCCATCGCGCGGAACAATTGTTCTTCAAGCGAGCGAAACTGCACGTGCGCCAATTCTTTGCCAAACACGGGCACGAGCGTCGGGACAAGACTGCGCGACCGGGTGGTGCTTTCCGAGAATGACTCGCTTTCACTTTCCGACTCGGCCGAGAATTCGCTCCACGATTCGCTGGCTGCCGCCGATTCGTTCCCGTCAAAAAAACTCTGCGTGCCGCCCGTGCCCGAACCTCCGGCATGTCCTCGCTGCGTTCCGCGACTTGTCCCCGACGTTGTGCTCTCGCCATAGACTGCCTTGAGTTCTTCGCGGTAGGACATGACTTTGGTGGAATACAGTTCGTGTTTGATCTCGTCGGGGTTCATCGCGCCCATAAACAACCATTGCGCCATCGCGCGCAGATTTTCTTCGTGCGACAAACGGAACACGACTTTGCTCGACGCGTTTTCCATGATCGAGTCATACACCCGCTTTCCCTCCGGCCCTCGGTCGAGGAGTTGGTTCGGAAATTGGTGCGCGATGGTCAGGTGCAATCCGAATCCGCGCGCCTCGTCGAGGCTCTCGGAAATCGTCGGCGTGACGAACCGTTGGAATTCGTCAATATACACGTAAAACGGTTTGACCCCCGTGCGCTTGCCCCGCTCCTGGGCCGCCGTCCACAGGTCGGTTAGGAGGAGCGTGGCGAAGAGTTGCGCATTTTCCTTCGACACCTTGGCGCGCTCGGTCGCCAGATTGACGAGAATGATCGAGCCTTCTTCAAGCGCCGCGCCCACGTCGAGCGAGACTTCGGGCTGGCCGAACATGCACCGCATCGTTTCGTTGCGGATAAATCGCTGAAGCCGATTCACGGTGCTGCCGATCTGGGCCTCGAATTCTTTCGGACTAAGCGTGTTCGCAAACTCCCAGTCCTGGCGCGATGCCCTGTCCCGCAATCCTTCGATCATGGCGCGACGAAGCTCTTTCCCCACCCGGTCGGTCAGGTGATCGGCTTCGATGAGCGTGTGGTGTTTCTCGTAGAGCGTGCGAATGACGTTCGACGCCCAGCGCGCAAAGAGCGGCATCTGGTCTGTCCCGTGCTGTCCCCAGACGTAGGCCATCGCGTCCACGAGGTTGTCCACGACGACCGCCGGCTTGTAGCGATTGGCGTAGGTCAGGCCATCGGCCAGGATCAGCCGTCCCTCGGCGTCGGTGTTGATGACTTCGATGGTCTTGCCGGAGAGGCTCGTGAGGATGTCGCCGGGCTTGGTCGCGCTGCCTCCCGGCATGTTTTCCGTGGCCGGGATCAAGGCGACGATGTTGATCGGGAGCCGCAGCCGCGCGGCTGCGCGGACCGCCGCCAGCACGGCGGCGCCGCCGGTCATATCGGCCTTCATCTGCTCCATGTTGTCGGCCGGCTTGAGCGAGATGCCGCCCGAATCGAAGGTGACCGTCTTGCCGACGAGCGCCACCGGGCGCGCGCCGCGAGGCCCGCCCCGGTACTCCAGGATGATGAACTTCGGCGGCTCGTGGCTGCCCCGGGCGACGCCCAGGAGCGCGCCCATGCCGAGACGCTGCATCGCCGGACGGTCCAGTACCTTGACGCGCACGCCGCGTTCCCTGGCGATCTTTTTGGCCTCGTTCGCGACGTAGGTCGGCGTGACGACGTTGGCCGGATGGTTGCAGAGGTCGCGCACGAAGGTCGTGGCCTCGCCGATGACCTGGCCCTGGCGGACGCCTTGCTGGGCATGGGCCAGCGCGCGGGGATCGCTCACCACGATGGACATCTTCCGAACGGCCTTGTTCGTTTCGTCCGTGCGCTCCGTGCGGTACGTCGTGAACTGATAGAGACCCAGGAGCGCGCCTTCCACGAGGGTCTGTGCGACATCGCGCACGCGGGTCGCGGCAGGGACGGAGGTCAGGAGGCCGGCCGGGTCCTGAACGGGGACGGCGAACGATTTGGCGCCGACGTTGCGGATCGCCTTTGCGGCGGAGCCGGCGGCCTGGCGGAGCTTGTCCAGGGAGGCATCCTTGCGTTTCCCCAATCCCGCGAGCACCACACGTTTGGCGCGCAGGCGCTCTCCCGGAGCGACGTGGAGGACGGACACCTGGCCCAATCGTCCCGTGAACTCGCCGCTGGTGATGAGGCCGGCGAGCCGACCGCGGAGCCGCGCATCGACCGCGGCGGCCTCGTGGGGCAAGCGCGGCTCGCCTTCACAATGGATCAGCAGGACGGCGTCGGCAGGCTCGTCCTCAATGCAACCTTTTCGTGTCGTGATCTCCATGGTCTCCTTCACACCCCGCGCATCGCGGGGTCCCAGATATACTTGTGCAGTTGAAGCTGGCAGCGGACGGGCAGCCCGTCGGCCAGCACCCATTCGGCGAGGGCGCGCGGGTCCTGTTCGCCGAAGGCGGGGCTGAACAGTACCGTGTGCCTGTCCGACAATGCGTGTTCGCGGACCTTCGCCGCCGCCCATTCATAGTCCTCACGGTCCTTGATGACGAATTTGACCTCATCCGTCGGTTTGAGCTTCGGAATATTGGCCCACAGGTTGTGGTCGGCCATTCCGCTGCCCGGACATTTCAGGTCCATGATCAGGATGGCGCGCGGATCTACCGGAGTAATATCGATCGCGCCGCTGGTCTCGATCAGGACGGTGTAGCCCTGGTCGGCCAGGGCGCGGATCAAGGCATGCACGTCCGGCTGAGCCAGCGGCTCGCCGCCGGTGATCTCGACCAGCCGGCACCCGTGCTGCGCAACTTCCGCAAGGGTGCTCTCCAGACTGCGCTCGGTTCCTCCGTGGAAGGCATAGGCTGTGTCGCACCACGTGCAGCGCAGGGGGCAGCCCGTCAGCCGGACGAAAACGCAGGGCCGGCCGGCATGGGTGGACTCGCCCTGGATGCTGAAAAAGATTTCGGTGATGCGCATGGAGATGAAGGATTAATCCCAGCGTAGGATAGGCCAGCCGCGCTGGCTGGCAATGCGGCGCATGCCGCGGATCGGGTTCACGACGCGGGGATGGCCGACTCCCTCCAGAATCGGCAGGTCGCCGGGGCTGTCGCCGTACATGAAGCTGGCGGCCAGGTCAAGGTTCTGTTCGGCGGCGAGCCGTTCGGCCGCCTGGCGCTTGCCGTGCCGATAGGGATAAGGCTCGATCATGCGTCCGGTAAACGTGTCGCCCGTTTTCTCCAGCCGCCCGGCCACGACCTGGTCGAGCTTGAGATAGGTCGCCAGCGGTTCCACGATGAACTCGGGCGATCCTGTGAGCAGGATCAACCGATGGCCTTGCGCGCGATGCTCCTCGATGGCCAGGCGCGCCTGCTCCGAGATCCGCGGGCACACGTGCTCCCAGAAAAAATTCTGCGCCGAGGCTTCCACGGCGGCGATGGGTTTATTCGCCAGATAGGCCTTGCATCTCCGGAGCGGGTCGAACGACAAGGGCGGGATATTCCGCAGCAGCACCGCCGCGCTGCGGACGAGGTCCATCGGGCCGACCAGCCCTTGCCGCCAGAGCAAGCGGAAGTACCGGTACTCGATGGCGGGACCGGGGACAATGGTGTTATCGAGGTCGAAGAACGCTGCGATGCGTGGACCCGTAGCCATGGGCGGATTTTAAGTGCGCCGCTTAGTAGGTGTCAACCACGTTGACAGCATGGCACCCTCACCCTATATAATCGTCTCGTAGTGCCGAAGTGGTGGAATGGCAGACACGCACGTTTGAGGGGCGTGTGGGGAAACCCGTGCGGGTTCAACTCCCGCCTTCGGCACCATACCCTGCTTGACCCGACCCGGAGCTTCGATCAAATGCGACGGGATATCCAATACCTCCAGTGATCCCCCTCCTTTCCCATGTCTGAATGGACTCCCAAGCTCAATGCCATCGCGGCGGGCGTCGTCGTCGCGTTCGGCTTCACAATGGTGTGGAACCCGATTCCGGTTTCCTGGGCGGCGATGGCGGGGGTCGGGTTTACGGTCTTGCTGGTGTGGCTGGGCTCGACGCCCGGCTATGTCTGGGCCTGGGCGTTCCTGTTTCTCGGGTTGGAGAGTTTGAGCTGGCCCCTGGTGGAGATCATCAAGCTGCGGATGAGCGGCGTGACGGAGCCGTCCGAGGAGCAGATGAAAGACCTGGTTCCCACCCTCTTCATGGGCGTCATCTGCGCCACTTTTTTTCTCGCCTTCGCCTACGGCGTCTTTCGCTGGATCAAGCGCGGCGAGCAAGCGACCGAACCACCCGACGAGCCCCCGCCGAAAGTCTGACCCGTACCCGTAAAAATCAAAGTGAACAGTGGCGCACCTTGCCATTCTGTACGCATGCATGCTATTGATCATCAAATGATGCCTGATTTAGGCATCTCATTCTTACATTGAGGGGAGACCTATGAGAACCACGCTGAACATTGAAGACAAGCTTCTCGTCAAGGCGCAGCGCGTGAGCGGCCTGAAGGAAAAGACTGCGCTGGTGCGGGAGGGGCTTAAAGCCTTGATCGAGCGGGAGAGTGCTCGGCGCCTGGCGCAGTTGGGCGGCACTGAGCCGCAGTTGCAGCCTGTTCCCAGGCGCCAGTCCAATCCTGCATGATCCTGGTCGATAGTTCGGTCTGGGTTGACCACTTGCGCGTCAGTGAGCCGGCGCTGGTGGAACTGCTGAACACTGGTCGGGTGCTGACGCACTCTTTTGTCGTCGGCGAACTGGCCTGTGACAACCTGAAGAACCGCAACGCGGTGTTGTCACTGTTGCAGGATTTGCCCGCTGCCCCTATCGCCACCGACGAGGAAGTACTGTTTTTCATCGAAAAGCACGGCTTGATGGGCCGGGGCATCGGTTATGTCGATGCACATCTCCTGTCCGCGGTTTCCCTGGCGGGAACCGGGCGACTCTGGACACGGGACAAACGTCTCTGCGCAGTCACCGAGTCGCTGCGCTTGGCTTTCGAGACGGCTAATCCTGGAAAGTCGTGAAAGGACATAATGGCACCGCCGATTCTGTTGAGTTGTGAGTCCATCAGCAAAGCCTACGGGGCCCAGCCCCTGTTCGAAGAGTTGTCCTTTGCCCTGTTCGAAGGCGATCACGTCGGTCTGGTCGGGCCCAATGGGTCCGGCAAGTCCACCCTGCTCAAGATTCTCGCCGGTATCGAGGCGCCGGATCTCGGCACGCGGACAGTACGCCGACAACTCCGCTTGGGGTATGTACCGCAGGAGCCGACCTTCGCCGAAGGCCGGACGGTCGAGGACGTGCTCGCGCAGGTCCTGGTTGCGGAGAGGCTGGATCCCCATGAGCACACAGGTCTGACTGCCAGGGCCTTGAGCATTGGAGGCTTTCCCAATGGCGACCAGCCCGTCGCCTCGCTGTCCGGAGGGTGGCGCAAGCGCCTCGCCATCGGACGAGCGCTGATGATGGAGCCGGACGTGCTGCTGATGGATGAACCGACGAACCATACTGGACGTGGAAGGCATCCTCTGGCTGGAACGGCTGTTGAAGGCTCAGGCCCGGGCGTATCTCGTGGTCAGCCACGACCGCCGGTTTCTGGAGTCGGTTGCGTCACGCATGGTGGAGCTGAGTCGCGGGTACCCCAGCGGCATGTTCGAAGCCAAGGGAAGGTATAGCGACTTCCTGGAACAGCGCGAGGCCGCGCTTCAGGCGCAGGCCGACCATCAGGCCTCCCTCGCCAATCGTGTCTGCCGCGAAGTGGAGTGGCTCCGACGCGGGGCGAAGGCGCGCACGACCAAGGCCAAGGGGCGGGCGGAGGCAGCCGGACAGCTCATCGAAGAGTTGGCCCACGTCACGGCCCGAGCGGGACAGGCCACAGCCGGGATTGACTTTGTGTCCTCGGGGCGCAAGTCCAAACAGTTGGTGGTTGCGCAGGGGGTTAGCAAATCGCTGGGCGGCCGGCCGATCGTGAAAGATCTGGAGCTTCATCTGGGGCCCGGCCAGCGGCTCGGCCTGCTGGGGCCCAACGGCAGCGGCAAGACCACACTCTTGCGACTCCTGGCTGGCACGCTGGAGCCGGATGAGGGCACGATCGTACGGGCGGAGGGCCTCCGAGTCGTCGCCTTCGAGCAGCACCGCGAGTCGCTGGATCAAGCCGTCACGCTTCGGCGAGCCCTGGCGCCGGCGGGAGATGTCGTCCTATATCGGGACCAATCGCTGCATCTGGTCTCCTGGGCCAAGCGCTTTCTGTTTCGGCCTGAGCAACTTGATCTGCCGGTCTCCCGGCTCTCCGGCGGGGAACAGGCGCGGCTGCTCCTGGCGCGGCTCATGCTCCAGCCGGCCGACCTCCTCATTCTGGATGAGCCCACGAACGACTTGGATATTCCCACGCTCGATGTTCTGGAAGACAGCCTACTCGAATTTCCAGGGGCGCTCGTCCTCGTGACGCACGATCGCTGGCTCCTGGATCGTGCCTCCACCATGCTCCTGGCGCTGGACGGCAGCGGCCACGCGGAATGGTTCGCCGACTATGCGCAATGGGAGGCAGCCCAGGAGCGGAACGCCGCCGCCGGCCTTGACGCAGCAGAGCCCAAGGCCTTACCGGTCTCCCGGGCGAACACGGGAACGACGCCATCCAACGCAAGGCGGAAAGGCCTGTCCTATCGCGAGCAGCAGGAGTGGGGGCAGATGGAACAGAAGATTCTCCAGGCGGAAGACACCCTCGTCACGTGCCGGGCCGCGGTCGAAGACCCCGCCGTCGTCTCCGATGCAGGCGCGCTCCAAACCCGACATGAAGCCCTGGACGCCGCCCGCACTGAAGTCGAGCGGCTTTATGGTCGCTGGGCGGAGTTGGAAGAAAAGCGGACCCCATCCATCGCCACGGCGTCCAGCCCCCTTCCGCCCGGGGGCTGACGGCGTCTTTCGCTGGATCAAACGCGGCGAGCCGCCCGAGGAGTCTCCGCCGAAGGGCTGATAATCTTCTCTGTTGACCAATCGGACCTTAACGTGTGGCGCCCAGGGTCTCGCGCACCTTGCGTGCCAGGGCATCCGGCATGAAAGGCTTTTGTATGAATGCGATCTCGGCTCGAAGGCCGACGAGAGCGATGAGAGGGTCTATATAGCCTGACATGTAGAGCACTCGTATGTGTGGACGTAGGGTGGTCACTTGCTCTGCCAGGTTTTGTCCGTTCATCTCCGGCATCATGACATCAGTCAGGAGGAGGTGGATCGGGCCCTCGTGTTGTTGACAGATTTGAAGAGCATCCACCCCTCTGCTTGCCTCCAGGACCGTGTAGCCGTTCAGCTGGAGGATCTTACGAACCAGCTGCCGTACGCTTGTTTCGTCATCGACGAGAAGAATCGTCTCCGGCATTGAATCCTCCATCAAATGAGGCTAGACTTTTCGCTGGTGAAAAGACGGGGCGTGCCGGACCTCCAAGACTGAGACGCCCGTGGTTTGTTTATATATGTAGCTTCGCGTGCATGTGCCTTGGGAAAAGTTGGGCAGGTGCCTGAGTATCAGACCACCCGAGTTGGGCCGGATGTAAGCCCAGCCTGTGGCAGATGTATCCTCGGATACGGAATGTCAGGCGCTGGCCTGCACAGACTTGGTAGACGAATTGGCGTGATACGCCTAACTCTCTGGCAAGCTGGGCCAATGGAATCCCGAGCTGTACTGACCGGATCTTGATCTTTTTTTTGAGCATCACGCTTGTCATGTCAAGCAAGCCGAATGAACTATAAGCTTAAACTTATTTCATGTCAACTCAAAAATAAGCTATAGGGAATGGATTCGGAACCCCGCGAAATAATTGAACGTCTAATCGTCGCTCTCGATCTCAAAACGCAGGCGCGGCTTGCCGCCAGCCTTGAGATCAAGCCCCAGTCCATCATCTCTGCAATGAGCCGCGGAGAGATTCCGGATGCCTGGCTGTATAGAGTGGCCTATCTCACAAAGAGAAGCGTCGACTGGTTGAGGACCGGGAAGGGGCCTGTGTGGCACGGAAACGTTACTGCAGAGACTACGTCATCATTGTATGGCGGTGGAAAGGGGCATTCAGCCCCCCTTCGCCACGTTCTTGAAGCATGGGAAGATCTCGATTCTGAAGAACGGGTCACAGTGGAGCGCTGCGCCGAAGCGCTCCGAATCGGTGATCGTGATATCCGCGAACACCTGATCACCCAGTTGAAGCTTATCGAAGAAACCGTTCAGATGCGACGAGCTAAACGCGCACGCCGGCGCCCTCATTCGGCGCCGTAGTACGTCCGTCAATCTCACATCAGGCTCTGCGGGTCGACGTCGATGTCGTAGCGCAGGCCACCGGCGCGGCTCGTCTTTTCCATTTCCGCCAATGTGGCGCGCACGGCTTGCCGGAGCGCGGACTCGTCCATCCCCTTCACCAGAAGCTGCCGGCGGAAACGTCCGCGCACGCGGGCCGGTGTGGCCGGGATCGGGCCGAGAACATCGATTGCGTTCGCTGACGCACTGCCTGCCGAGCGCAACTGTGAAGCCCACCTGGTCGCGGCGGCGTCCACGAGTTCTTCCTTCGTTCCGCTCACGCGCAGCCCGATCAGCCGGCCGAACGGCGGATAGCCCAGCGCCTGCCTGGCTGCCAGTTCGCTTTCGTAAAAGATGGAGGGGTTGCGTTCCGCGAGCGCGCGGATCACGTGGTGTTGGGGGACATAGGTCTGCAGCACAATCTCCGCGCCGGGCGCGATCGGGTCGGCGAGGGTCATCACGTCGCTGAGCGTGTGATAGGCGCGTTCGGCCGCTTGGAAGTCCGGAAGGTGCAGGGCGGCATCGGGATACACCAGGCCCACGAGGGAAGCGACCGGTCGCGGGCTTCTCGTGACGACCAGCTGGGTGCCGATCAGGATGTCGAGTTCCTTCGCCTGCCAGAGGGACAGGATGGCCGCGTTCGCCCTGTCTCCGCCGGTCCGGCGCCGCTCCAACCGCGCGACCCGTGCGGACGGGAAGCGTGCCTGCACCGTCTCTTCCAGGGCTTCGGTGCCCGATCCGGACGGGACCAGGCGGGTGCCGGCGCAGCCGGGACAGCTCTCCGGCGCGTGCCCGGTTCGCCCGCAGTAGCTGCATCGCAACAGGCCCTCGCGCTTGTGAAAGGTCCAGCCGATCGAGCAGGCGGGGCACTTCACGGCCTGGCCGCAGTCGCGGCACTGGAGAACCGAGGCATACCCCTTGCGGTTGAGAAACAGCAGGACGGTGCTCCGGTCGGCGAGGCGAGCGGCGATGGCGTCGGCCAGCGGCGCGCTCAGGATGTCCCCGAATGGCGTCTCGCGCAAGTCCGCCACCGTCACCGGCGGCGCGTCGGCCTGCGGGGCGGCAGGACCGAGTGCGGCGATGTCGGCGCCCGTTGCCTGTACGGTTTCCAGCGAAGGGTGCGCCGACGTCAGAACCAGCACCGTTCCTGTCCGTCGGGCACGCTCGGCCGCGACGACGCGCGCGTCATACCGCGGGACGTTTTCCGCTTTGTAGGCCTGATGATCTTCCTGGTCCACGATGATCAGGCCCAGGTTGGTGAGCGGGGCAAAGACGGCTGAACGGGTTCCGGACACGACCGTGGCTTCTCCGGCCTGGATGCGCGTCCAGGCCTGTTGCCGATCTGCCGGAGAAAGCCCGGCATGATACATCTGGCAGCGCGCGCCCCAGTAGGTCGCAAAGAAGGCATGGATTGCTTCGACCCGTCCGGTCTCGGGGACGAGCACGAGCGCAGTCCGTCTCTGGTCCAACGCGGCCTGGATGGCTTCTGCGTAGAAGCCCGGCAATGTGCCGGTGGCTGCGGGAAGCAACAGGCGCGCATGGGTCTGCCGGGCGATGGCATCCAGTATTTTCTTGCGGAGTGGAGCCGGCGTTTCGTGCAGCGTTGAACGATGCATGTGCAACATGGACTGATCGGAGGCGGGAACGGCGGCGACTGGGGAGGGCGCATCCGAGCGTTTCGCGCGTGCGGCGGAGCCGGTCCGTTCGGGGGATCCGGGAAAGGCCAGGCGCAGACACTGTCCGAGTGGGGCAAGGTAGCGCTCCGCCACCCATTCGGTGAGCGCGAGGAGGTCGGGAGGGACGCTGGGGGTCTCCTCCAGGCGCGCAAGGACCTCACGAATCCGCGTGGGCTGGCCGCCGGTTTCGGGCTCGGACGTAACGGCCACGACAAACCCCGTGAGCGTGCCGCGTCCGAACGGGACGCGTACCCGCATCCCGGGGGCCCAGCCCGTCGGAGTGCCGGGTGGAGTCGCATACGTGAAGACGCGGTAGAGGCGGCGGGGGACGGCTACCTGGAGGTACTGGGTTGCATGGGCAGACAAAGAAGCAAAAGCGGACTGAAAGAGCTAGGGTGTGGATACCCGGAGCGCGGTGTACTGGCCTCCTCCCGCCTGGAACTCCACCGTGACCTGGTCGCCCTTGGCCAGATCGTTGAGCGATTTGCGGCTGCCCGTGAACGCCGTCTTGGCGTCAACCGCGAAGGTGAAGCGATTCCCGTCGGCCTTCTTGACGGTCAGCTTGTTCGCCACCGTGTCCACCTTCAGGACCTCGCCGGCGAATTGCTCCGCCGCGATCGCGCTCCCCCCCGCAGCCAGGGAGCAGGCAAAGATCAAGGCGATGGCGGCCCGCAGGATCAGCATACCTTTATTCTAATCGACGCAGCCGATGAAATCAATCAGTTCCCGGCTGACAAATGGACGCGTCGATTCTTCGTATAACAGGTCTCGTTGCGCTCCGTGCAGACCGGCCGGTCCTCGCCGTAGCTGATCACCGTGAGGGTATTCGTCACACCCGAGTCGGTGAGGAAACGGCGGACTTCCTGCGCCCGCTTTTCGCCAAGACTCAAGTTGTACTCAGCGCTGCCGCGATCGTCGGCATACCCTTCGATGGTGATCGCCAGCGCGGAGTTCTGCTTGAGATAGTCCGCATGCTCGGCGAGGGTCTTCTTGACTTGATCCGAGAGTTGCCACTTGTTGAAGGCGAAGTGCACGACCTCGAGTTCTTTCATGACCGGCTTCGGCTGGGCCGGAGGCTGGGCGGCCTTGGCGACCTCCATCGTATCTGCGGCGGCTTTCTGGGGCGGGGCAGCGGCCGGTTCAGCTTTCAGTGGGGGAGGAGGCAGACGATTGATGATGTCGCCGCGCCGGATGGCGTCGGTACTCTTCAGCACATACGCCGTCGCCGTCCGCGCCTGCAAACTGATGATCTTGATCTCGGCGACTACCTGGTCGGGGTTCCGGCTCACGGCGGATAGCCGTTGGCCCCGATGGGATACACTGAAGCGGTCGCCCAGGGCCACTCCGTCCATCTCTCCTTTATCAAGGTAGACGATTTCTGACTGTCCTGTGAGCTGTCGCGGGGTTTTGAAATCAAGGACAATCCCCGTAAGAGTGCCGCTCGTGACCTGCTGGGCGGGCACCGGCGGCGGCGCTTCGTACGGTCTCAGGAGATCGCCCGGCGCCATGGCATCGAAAGATCGCACGATCCGGGCCTCCGTCACGCCTTCGCCCGGTATTTTGGCGATTTCGAGGATGCCCAGGATGACGACCATCCGTCCCATGTAATCCCTGGTGATCGGGTGGTACATATGCGTGGTGGGTCTGAAGAGGGTGAACCGATCGCCCACCTTCCCGTCCGCCGTGGGCGCAAGCCTGAGGTAGAGGGAATCCCCTTGGCCGTAAAGCCGTTTGGCTTCGCGGGCGCCGATCACCATGCCTGAAACAGGTTCCGGAAAAGCCTGAACGTAGCCGCTTTGAAAAGCGATGGCCTGCTCGCTCTCCAACTTGCTCGCGGGCGAACGTACGGATGTAGAGGGAGTGTCTTCGGCGAAGGCGATGGCGCCGGATCCGAGCAGAATGCCGGCATACGCCATGGCGAGAAAGACTCCACCCCCTTCCCGCTTGCGCGGTATTCTGCCCATGCGTTCCCTCCGTGTTCGTACTAGGAGCAAGATAGCAGATATCATTCAGATGTCAAGATAAAACACTTGATTGACAAGGGGTTAGGATGATGCTACGGTAATAAAATGCGACTTTCGATCAGAGCCGTCGGGTTGGCGATCGGGGCCCTTTTTATCGCCGGCGTGCTCGATTCGGATGAGGCGGGAAGCGCGAGCCCTCGTGCTGAAAATTTTACCCTGCCCGCCGAACCTGATGAATTCGATCGCCGTGAAGTGGACGCCTACTACGACTGGCGGAACAATATGTTCTTCCGCGTCTTCAAAATGACAGACGTGGAGAGCAAGCCGGACTTCATGACCGCCCGCCGCACCTACAAGGCGTCCGTAAACCAGTACGGACATGAGGTCGCCATTACGTTTTCCCAGCCATTGTTTTACTGGGTGGACCTGAACGGCGACGGCGAATTCGAGCCTGCCAGGGGCGAAATGTGGATCGACATCGAAGAAGACGGGGTGAACGGGAACGAACGGTTGTATGACCCCATGACACCCGGCGAGGCTCCACGCGGGCCTGTGCCGCTGCCGCCGAAGACTCCAGCGAAACCAGGCGGGCATTTATGATCGTAGGGACCCTAATAGTAGACCATGCCCAAACTCGATCGCCGGACCCTCACCAGCCAGCCTGACCCGCCCGACTACGGAAAGGCCGTTCCCAAGCGGATCCGCACACAGATCCATCGAAGGACCGGCACCACCGAACCGCTGGCCGAACAATGGGATGCGGGCTCAGGCCGCGCTCCTGACGACCTCCGTACCCCCTCGGAAAAGATGACCCGCCGCCCGCCGAAAAAGCCGTAAGACCCATTAGGAACTAGGCCTTTTGGGCGCTTGCTTTGTCGGAAATTGCGATGCTAGACTCTCCTTCCTGTCGCAAGTCTTTGTTTTTTAGGAGGCTAAAGGGTGGACGGCGCCTCACATCTCCTATCCTATTCCTATCTGGCGAATTATTTTCCGGTATTGGTGTTCATCGGCGTCGCCTTCGCGTTCGGCGCGGGGACGCTTGTCATCAGTCATTTTCTCCAGCCGAAACTGCCTGACCCGGAAAAGCTCAGCGCGTATGAGTGCGGCAGCGAACCCTTCTCCGACGCGCGCATGCCGTTCCCGGTGCGGTACTACATCATCGCAATGCTGTTCGTGATCTTCGACATCGAAATCCTGTTTCTCTATCCCTGGGCCATTGCCTTTGACAAGATCGGCGTGATCGGGATGGTGGAGATGCTGATCTTCATCGCGCTGTTCATCGTGGGGTACGCTTACGCCTGGAAGAAAGGCGCGCTGGAATGGGACTGACGGACAAGAGTCCACCCGAGATGAGCCTCATCCAGGTCTCCCGGGGGCACGACAAGGACGGCGACCTGGGACTCACCCTGACGACGCTCGAAAAGGCGGTCAACTGGGCCCGCAAGGGCTCGCTCTGGCCGATGACGTTCGGCCTGGCCTGCTGCGCCATCGAGATGATCGCCGCGGTGTCCGCGCGCTATGACATCGACCGGTACGGCGCCGGCGTCTTTCGGGCCTCGCCGCGGCAGTCCGACCTCATGATCGTCGCCGGCACGGTCTGCGTCCGGATGGCGCCGGTGATCCGCAAGATTTACGATCAGATGCCGGAGCCGCGATACGTGATCGCGATGGGCTCCTGCGCCACCTCCGGCAACATCTATGACAGCTACAGCGTGGTGCAGGGCGTCGATCGGTTCATCCCCGTGGACATGTACGTGCCGGGGTGTCCCCCCACGCCCGAAGCCCTGTTCGACGGCATCCTCAAGCTGCAGGAGCAGATCATGCAGCGGCGGGTGTTCTATAAGAAGCCCCCTGAGCAGGTCAAGGCGTAGCCCGTGCATCCCGTCGCCGAGAAGATCCAGCAGGCGTTCCCCGAGGCCTTCCAGCAGGCCGTTGAATGGCGGGGCGATCTGGCCATCCAGGTGGCGCGGGAGCACCTGCACGCGGTGTGCCGGCGCCTGCACGACGATCCCGGGATGGACTACGACTACATCGTCCACGTGAGTTCCGTGGACTGGCCGGACCAGCCGGAGCGCTTCGAGGTCGTCTACGAGTTCTATTCCATCCGGCGCCGGGCGCGAATCCGCGTGAAGGCCCGCGTCCCGGAGGACGATTGCGTGGTGGATTCCATGACGGACATCTGGAAGGGCGCCGATTTCATGGAACGCGAAGTCTACGACATGATGGGGATCCGGTTCCGCAACCACCCGAACCTCGTACGGATCCTCATGCCGGACGACTATCCGGAAGGGTTTCCGCTGCGCAAGGACTTTCCGGTCCGCGGAAAGGGATGGCGCGACACGTTCCCCTTCATCGGGGAGAAAACCGTTTAAGGGACCATGACGCAACCGTTTGAAGACCAACGTACGACCGTCTATAAGGTCGACCCGGAGCACCCGGAAACCCTCGCTCTGCCTACGCTGCGGACCGAGGAGATGATGCTCAACATGGGGCCGCAGCACCCCAGCACGCATGGCGTGCTGAAGGTGGTGCTGGCGCTGGAAGGCGAGCGGATCGTCAAGGCCATCCCGGTCATGGGGTTCCTCCACCGCGGCGTGGAAAAACTGGCGGAGGACGGCACCTATCACCAGTTCATCCCCCACACCGACCGCCTGGACTACATCTGCGCCATGTACAACAACTTCGCCTACTGCCGGGCCGTCGAAAAGCTGATGGATATGAAAATTCCGCCCCGCGCGGAGTACTTGCGCACGATCGTCGGCGAGGTGCAGCGGATCATCGGCCACCTGTTCTGGCTCGGCACGCAGGCGCTGGACATCGGCGCCATGACGGTGTTCTTCTACACGTTCCGTGATCGGGAGATCCTGCTCGACTTCTTCGACGAGCTGTGCGGGGCGCGGCTCACGACGAGTTGGTACCGGATCGGAGGCGTCGAACGGGACTTCACACCGGACCTCGTCGAGAAGCTGCGCCGCTTCGTCGAGTACTTCCCCCCGAAGATCGACGAGTACGTCGCGTTCCTCGAGACCAACCGCATCTGGCTCTCCCGCACGAAGGGCGTGGCGGTGATCTCGGCCGAGGACGCCATCAATTTCGGGTTGAGCGGGCCGACGCTGCGCGGCTCCGGCGTGGACTACGACCTGCGCAAGTTCGAGCCCTACGCCGCCTACGGCGAGTGCGAGTGGAGCGTCCCGGTCGGGAAGAACGGCGACACGTACGACCGGTACTGGGTCCGCGTCGAGGAGATGCGGCAGAGCCGGAACATGGTCAAACAGCTCCTGGAGAAGATCCCCGAGGGGCCGGTCATGGCCGACGTGCCGAGCGTGACACTGCCGCCGAAGGACAAGGTCTTCAACGACCTGGCGAGCATGATCCAGCAGTTCAAGCTCTTCTCGCAGGGCTTTCAGGCGCCGAAGGGCGAGATCTATTGCGGGACCGAAGCCGCGAAAGGCGAACTGGGGTTCTACATCGTCAGCAACGGCGAGGGGAAGCCCTACCGGTTGAAGATCCGCGCCCCGTCCTTCATTCACATGGGCGCGTTCGACTACATGGCCCGGGGATACATGATCGCCGACATCGTGACGATCTTCGGCACGTACGACATCGTCATGGGGGAGTGCGACCGCTGATGAGAGACGCGAGGCCGAGAGTATGGCGTTAAAACCTGTCACCTCCCCGGACGTCGAAGCGCCCAGCATCGAGCTGACCATCGACGGGCAGCCGGTGCAGACCAAGGCGGGCGTGTCGCTCTACGACGTCATCTCCGAGACCGGAAAAATCATCCCGGCCATGTGCTACCACTACACCTTCGATCCGTTCGGTTCCTGCGGAATGTGCCTGGTGATGGTGGAGGGCAAGAAGGCGCCGGTGCGCTCCTGCACCGCCAAGGCCGAGGGAGGCATGGTGGTGCGGTGCGAAGGTGACGATCTATTCCAGGCCCGCAAGAAGGCGGTGGAGAAGCACCTCACGACCCATCCCCTGGACTGCCCGGTCTGCGACGCCGACGGCCATTGCGAGCTCCAGGACATGGCTTTCAAGCACGGAGTGACGGGCCTCGGCAATGCCAGGCCTAAGGGCCTGCCGGAGGACCGCCGCAGTCTCGTCCTCGATTTCAACATGAACCGCTGCATTCTCTGCGGCGAGTGCATCAATATCTGCAAGGACGTGCAGATGGTGGACGCCCTGCAGTTCTTCAAGAAAGAGGGCACCACACACGTGGTGGCAAAGGGCGACAAGGGCCTCACCTGCGAATTCTGCGGCGACTGCCTGGCGGTCTGCCCCGTCGGCGCCATCACAAACAAGTATTCCAAGTACATCTACAAGCCCTGGCAATTGAAGAAGACGACGAGCACGTGCGCCTACTGCGCCGACGGCTGCCAGATGCACATCGAGACCAGCGGGAAGGGCGTCCAGCGCGTGACCTCGCCGCTCTCCTGGAAGAACAAGTGGGGCGATCGTGCGGAGACCGCCAAGGGTCACGGAGGGCTGTGCGTCCGCGGGCGGTTCGGCTTCCAGTACATCGACAGCAAGGAGCGGCTGGGCGGGCCTTTGGTCCGCACGGACGAAGGGCTCACGCCGAAGTCGTGGTTCGAGGCGATGGAGGTCGTGGTCGGCCGGTTGAAGGCCATCAAGACCCGGTATGGCCCCGATGCGATCGCGGGACTCATCACCGCCCGCTGCACCAACGAGGAGCTCTACTTGTTCCAGAAGCTGATGCGCGCGGCTATCGGGACCAATCACGTGGACAGCAGCGCCCGATACGGCCATCTGAACTTCACGCGGGCCCTGCAGCATGCCGCCGGCATCGGGCGGATGATGAACGGCTACGAGCAGATCACGAAGGCCAACGTGCTCCTGCTCGTCGGCACCGACATCACCGAGACCAATCCCGTCGCCAGCCTGCGGGTCAAGGAGGCGCTCCGCGTCTACGGCGCGCAGGTGATCGTCGCCGCGTCCCGGATGACCAACATCGCCAAGCTGGCCACGCATCCGCTGTCGATCGCGGCGGGGAGCGAGGAGTGGGTCATCAAAGCGCTGGTCAAGGCCGTGGTCGAGGAGGACCTCGTTGATGAAGCGGCTGTCGCCGCCGCGCCCGAAGCTTTCGCTGCGTTGAAGGCGGCCGTGGCCGGCTTGTCGTGGGACGCGTTGACGACCAGGACCGGTGTGACGCGGGAGACTGCGGTCGAGATGGCGCGGCTGTATGCGGAAGCGCCGAAGGCCGTGATCCTCTGCGCCGAGGGCGTGACGCGGCAGGCCAACGGCTATGCGAACGTCTTGAACCTGGTGGACTTGGCCTGGGTAACCGGCAAGCTCACGAAGCCCGGCTGTGGCGTGAACGCGCTGCCGGAAGAAGCGAACGAGCAGGGGGCCGCGGACATGGGCGTCGCGCCCGAGCTGTTGCCGGGACAGGCGTCCTATGCCGACGAGACGGCCCGCGCCAAGTTCGCGCAAGCCTGGAACGCGACGCTGCCTTCCGGCGGGGCGAATCTGATGGAGATTCTCGCGCGTTGCCGGCGCGGCGAGATCAAGGCGCTGTATCTGGTGGGCGAAAATCCGCTCGCCACACTCCCGGCTTCGACAGGAGTCAAGGAGGCCCTGGAGAAGGTCGAGTTGCTGATTTGCCAGGACCCCTTCCTGACCGAAACCGGCCGGCTCGCGCATGTCGTGCTGCCGGCCTGCACCTTTGCGGAAAAGGACGGCACCTTCACCAACCTGGAAGGTAAAGTGAACCGGGTCCGCCCGGCGCTGGAGCCGTATGAGGAGGCGCATCCGGACTGGGAGATCTTTGCGGCGCTGGGGACGGTGTTCGGCTCTCCGATGGAGTACGAGAGTGCGCAGGCGATCCAACGCGAGATCATGAAGCTGTTGCCGGGCTACTACAACCTCGGCGAAGCCCGGCCTGTCACGGCGAACCCTGACGGCTACCTGCGCAACGGCTATGTCCGCGAAGTCGCTGCCCGGTACGTTGCGGACGCGGCGACTGCCAAGGCCGGCAGGCCGTTTGCCCAAGCCGATACGGCGTTTGCATTATCCATCGGGCAGGTGCTCTACCATTCAGGTAAACTCTCGACGCGCGCGTCGGGGCTGGTGCAGCTCTCTCCCAGCAAGGGCCGGCTCCAGATGAGCCAGGCGGATCTCGCGCGGCTGCAAATCGGCGCGACCGATGTGGTGCGCGTCACGTCGGCGATGGGCACGGTCGAGTTGCGGACCGAATCGAATC
>Ga0080064_1003510_pt1 | contig 22477 bp, 28 predicted proteins | sample Subgrocontami54m_FD_69260 | JGI IMG/M metagenome (GOLD analysis project Ga0080064, IMG submission 69260) | Subsurface groundwater microbial communities from S. Glens Falls, New York, USA - GMW46 contaminated, 5.4 m (SPADES assembly) (version 2) ...
TGCCCACGATATCGTCCAGTCTCTGGGGTGCGTGTTGGTCGGTCCACAGTTGCGGCATGGGAAAGCATTTTCTGCTCTCACCGCTTAAATAAGCGTTCCAACCGTTTGCGTTTGATTCCCACAGGTTCTCTGGGGTTCAATTCGTCATGCTGCTCCAGCGCCGGAAGGACTTCATGATGCCACCGTCGTTCCAACTCGCCAAATTCGGCGTGTTTGCGGATGCGGCGGTGAAGCAGCGTTTCGGCCTGTGTGACGATCTGGCGCTTTTTTTCGACGGCGTCGGCTACTTGCACGGCCGTCATCGGTTTTTCCCCATATAGTAGGACCATGGCCATCCGGTTTTCCTCGTTCATCTGGCTGGTTCGGATGTGGTCTTGGACCAGGCCGTTGACGGCGCGGTAAATGCCGTCCAAGGCTTTTTGCGCGTTTTGGGCCGCTTCTTCCCGTTGGGCCACGCCGGCATCGCGTGCCGCTTGTTCCGACGTCGAAGGACTCTGCAGCATCGCTTCGATTCGTTGGCGGGCCTGGTTGTACCATCGTTGTCGGAATGGTTTTTGGTGTTCCGGGCCGTGGTTTTGGGCTGCGATCGCGATGGATTTCAATGCCAGTTCGTGCGCTTGATTCGTTCGTTCCGATTCGTGTCCTTGAGTCATTCTTTCTGCCAATTGCAGGGCAGGGGTTTGGTAGTGCCGGATTACCTCCGCGATGTCACCCGGTGTCCGGCGGCCGGCTTCTTTCGTGAACACATGCTCCAGCTCCCTCGGATAATTCGGCATGCTTTCGTTGTGTCCGCCCTGTTTTTTTACCAATTTGCCCACCTCCGTTTTCACCGGCCAGTACCCCTCCTTGCCTTTTTATTCGGCTTTCGCGCCGAGGATTCCGAAGGCAAAGGAGTGGGATGCAGTATGAGTGAAGAAGGACGCAAACCGGAAGGAAAACGGCCCATCAAGTCGTACCAGTTCCGGCTGATGCCGCAGAACGTCAAGCTCGACGTGTCGGTGTGGGAAGGAAAAGAGAAGGAAGGCAAAGCCCTGCCGTCCAGTTTGAGTCTGCGGGTGCACCCGGAGGGAACGGAGCCGTTGTCGGTCTATTTGGACCGCGGGGATGCCTTGGAGTTGTCGGCCTTACTGTTGCGGTACGCCACGGATGTGTTGGAGTTCGACCAGCACCGCCGCCTCGAGGCATGGAACAAGCGGAAACAGGAACAGCTGAAGGCCGTGCCCGCCTAGGCGGGCCAGGCTATTTATTCCTGTACGTACATTGTACGTATATGCTTCCGGTGCGTTCTTCTGAAACTTATCACGTGGACCAAGCACGCTTTAGCGAAGCTCGTGGTCTTGGAGTTTTCCAAGGGGCGGGTCGAGCAAGCCATTCATTACGGAAAAATCGTTCCGCAAAGCAAAACCAAGTTCAAGGCACTATGTCAAACGAAGGACGGGCTCATGATCGCCGTGTGCGCCGAGTATCCGGAACGCATTTGCGTCCTCACCGTACTTCGAAAAAGAGGGTGAAACAAATGCCTGAAATTGCCCTGACGTGTTACCGTTGCAACGCAACGTATGAATTGGTCCGCACCGATTTTTCATCTCGTGGTGTGATTGTACGGGACGTCGAAGGTTATCGCTGTCCCGTTTGCAAGGAAGAAATTTTTACATCCGATCAAGCGGATGTGATTGAAAAACGCATATATGCCCTTGCTCCTCGGGTTCCTTCGAGTGAACGCACGATTAGCTCTGCAGCGGGCAAAAAGCCAATGATGTATTTGCCTGAAAAGGCCCTTGATGCCGTCGGACTTCATATTGGAGATAAGGTTTCAGTCTCCGTCCAAGGAAAATCGATTATCCTCACCCCGACTTGATATGTCATGGCCAATTCCCGTAAAGCCAAAGGAACCCTCTACGAGCGGCAGCTCAAAAAGATGCTGGAAGACAAAGGCTTTTTCGTGACACGCGCGTCCGGCAGCGGGTCCGACGGCGTTTCGCCGGATTTGATTGTGCTCAAGATGGGCAAGCGTTTTGCGTTGGAATGCAAGGCCTGGAAGAACAACTTGCACTTTGACAAGCCGAAAGTCACGATTTACAAGGAATGGGAAAGCCGCACGGGCCTGCCGGTCTACGTCGCCTGGAAGTTTCCCCACCACGAATGGAAGTTTTTCCCGTTGGGCCTTCTGAAGGAAACGGCCGGCGGGTTCAGCTTGACGGAAAGCGAGTTGGCCGTCGGAATGACGTTCGAGAACCTCGTCGGTTGAACCGTCTGTATTGTTTTCCTTGCTGCTATTTTTCTTACGGCAGCAAGCGGTGCCGGTCGCGTGGGAACAAGGCGCATTCGCGGATGTTCTTCTGCCCCGGAACCGCGGGGACACCTTCGCTGAGGCTACGGTTTCCCCCCAGTTTCACGTTCCTCCGGACCCCCTTCCCTTTACGGTAGTAAGCGATGTCGATCCCTCGGAAATAGTGCACATTCTCGAATGTTTTTCTGTCCGGTCAGCTGCATGGTGAGGCGTTCCGAACCGATGGACCAGCCCGCATGCGGCACGGCGCCGTAGCGGAAGGCGTCAATGTAGCTTTCGAAGTCTTCCGGATCCAAGCCGCGGGCCCTCAAGGCCTTTTCCAACAAATCCGGCACGTGGATGCGTTGCGCGCCGGAGCTGATTTCCAATCCTCGGTACATCAAGTCGTACGCCTTGCACTTCTTCGGCTCATTCTCGTGGGGCATGCTGTAAAACGCGCGGACGGCGGTGGGCCAATCCGTGATGAAGAACGCTTCTTCCTGCAGCAAGTCCGGCATGGCGTTTTCCATTTCTTTGCTGAAGTCCTGGCCCCATTCCAACGCGTATTTGGGCTGCAACGCGTCCAACACCTGGTCGTACGTGAAGCGCTTGAGTTTGGCGTGCGGCGTCACCGTGGCTTCCAACGTCTTGAGGTCGTCTTGACACGTCTCGTGGACTTTCGCCAGGATGTGCAGGAAAACCGATTCCAAGACGTCCATGCCGTCCGCGTCGTCGGCAAAGCCCATTTCGGCATCCATCTGCGTCACCTCGTTGAGGTGCATGACGGTGTTGTGTTTTTCCGCGCGGAAGACCGGGCACGTCATGAAGACTTTGTCCAACCCGCCCATAACGGCCAACTGCTTGTAGAGCTGGGGGGATTGCGCCAAGAAGGCGTCTTTTTCGAAGTACTGCACGTGGAACAAGTCCGAGCCGCCTTCGGTCGACGCGGAAACGATGGTTGGCGGGTTGATTTCCTGAAACTGCAATGCCAGCAGTTTTTCCCGGAACGCCGTCTGCGCGGCAGAGCGGATGCGGAAGATGGCGCTGGGCTGTTGGCGGCGTAAGTCGATGAAGCGCGCGTCCAGGCGCGTGTCGATTTCGGCCGGGACTTTGCCGGTGACGTCCAATGGCACTTTCTTGAGCACCGGTCCCACGACCTGGAGGCTGGAAGGAATGATTTCGAACCCGCCGGGCGCTTGCTTGGACGCTTTGACTTTTCCTTCGATGAGCACGGCGGTTTCCTTGATGAGTTTTTCCGCCGCTGCAAGCAGTTCCGCTGGCGCTTCTTTTTTCTTGAAGAGCACTTGCGCGATGCCGGTCTTGTCGCGGACCAGCACGAACAACAGTCCGCCTAAGTCGCGCGTCTCGTGGACCCAGCCGCCGAGCTTAACGCTTTTTCCGTCCATGTCGGGCGTGATTTGGGCCCGGTAGTGGGTTCGCATCATCAGTGGATTCCTCCAAGGACTGTCGGATGTGGTTTTTCTGGGCTTGGATCAATTTGCCAAAGTTGGACTGTTCGATGTGGTGCTGCACTTTCAGCCGGCGTTCGATATAGTACTCGCCCATCAGCGGCAGCGAGTACACGACGATGGCGATGCCGACGAACATGAACGCCACGGTCAACAGCTTGGACACATCCGTGCTGGGCGTCAAGTCGCCGAATCCCACCGTCGTCAAAGTCGATGCGGAAAAGTAGAACGCGTCGACCCACGACCAGCCTTCGATCTTGTGAAACGTCCAGGTCCCTAGGCCTAGCATGCCGAGGACGGCGAGAAAGACGTAGGCGACTTTTTTCTTAGTCCGTTCCGTCATACGCTTCCCGAAGAGAGCACCTTGACGGTGTTCAGCTTGAGGGTGACGGGGATGGGCACGGCCACTTCCACCAGTTCCACGGTGAGTTCTTCTTTGTCGTTGTCGATGCGCACGACTTTGGCCTTTTCGCCTTTGAATGGTCCGGACGTGATTTCGACCATGTCGCCGCGGTTCAACAAGACTTCCTGCGGCTTGGATTCGAGCATGTCCTTGATTTCCTCAAACGCGATGGGACGGCTGAGGACGGATTTGACGTGGGGCACGTTGGTGACCAGCTTCTTGACTTCGACTTCGTCCGGTCCCTCGACGATGAGGTAGCCCTTGAGGCGGTTCGAGACGATGAGCGCGCCGACGGTGGACTTGGTCTTGCGGATCTTTTCCGAAAGCAAGTCGGCGACGATGTTTTCCTGGCCCGCGGTGACGCGGTATGCGTAAAGCAACATGGTGTTTTAGGACCTCAACAAATGCGAAACCAAATTGATCAGAAAGCCGATGGTGCCGATGATGGCAATGCCGATGGCCGTGGTCAACGCCATCTGGCGGTATTCCTGACCGCGGGGCTTGTGCGTCACGGCCAAGACCCGCTGGCTTTGGGCGATGAATCCTTTGACTCCTTCCACTACGTTCATGACTTTTAGCACCTTATACAAATTCCAAGTCGAGTTCTTCCACGGCTTTTTCCGGCGAATGCGCCGACGGCGAGACGTTCGTCTTGATGCCGGACAGCACGGCCAACACGCGGACGGTGTTCTTTTCCAACCCGTCGTCGACCGTGGCGCCCCAGATGACGTGGGCTTCTTTGGCCATGCGGCTTGAAATGGCGTTCACGGCCGCTTCCGCTTCGCCCAGCGTCATGTCCTTGCCGCCGGTGATGTTGATGAGCGCGCGGTCGGCGTCCCCAACGTCCAAATCCAACAAGGGCGAGGACAACGCTTTTTCGGCCGCCTCGATGACGCGGTTCTGGTGGTCCGGACGCGACACTTCGCCAAGTCCGATCATGGCCTGTCCCCCTTTTTCGAGGATGGTGCGCACGTCGGCAAAGTCCAGATTGACCAATCCGGGTCGCGTCACCAATTCGGTGATGCCGCGCACGGCGTTGGTCAACACCAAATCGGCCGTCTTGAACGCGGCATTGAGCGGCAAGTCGGCCACGAAGTACAACAGTTTGTCGTTGGGAATGGCGATGGTCGTGTCGGCGTGCTTCTTCAAGCGCTCGAGGCCTTCCATGGCGTTGCGCATGCGTTTGGAGCCTTCCGACGTGAACGGCAGCGTGCAGACGGCCACGCACAAGGCGCCGGCTTCTTTTGCCGCGCGTGCGATGACCGCGGCGCTGCCCGTTCCGGTGCCGCCGCCGAGGCCGCAGGTGATGAAGACCAAGTCGGCTTCTTTAAGCAGTTCCTTTATGTCGGCTTCGCTTTCTTCCGCAGCGGCCTGTCCCACGGCGGGGTTGGATCCGGCGCCCAATCCGCGCGTCTTTTTCTTGCCCAACAAGACTTTTTTGTCGGCTTTGACTTTCAGCAAGTGTTGCGCGTCGGTGTTCATGGCGATGAGAGTCACGTCTTTGACGCCGACTTCCTGCATGCGCACCAGCGTATTGCAGCCGGAGCCCCCGGTGCCGACGACGTAGATCTTGGGCTTGCTGTGCTTGAGGAACTCGACGAGCGCCTTGTCCTCTTCGGACATGTTTTCGGCGTTCAAGTCGACGGTGTGGCGGTTTGCCAGCATGCCTTCCAAACGTTCATCCATAAATCAATAACAACTCTGAAGCGAATTTACCCGAAAGCCGTGGTTTGTCTCGCAGGAGGCAGAAGGCGTCCGAAACTAAAAACCCTTTGCGTCCCCAAGCCCTTCGGCTAGAGGTGTAAAAACGATTAAACGTGCTTGTCCCAAGGCGGCTTAATATGGGTTTCGGCTTTCGCGCACCGGGTGGCGTTTGCTTTATTGCAAACCCGTTTCGATTTTATCCAGATGACCGTGAAGTCGTTTAGCCCAATCTTTTAGTTCGCCGAGTTTCTGGCGGTGGTCTGTAGCGCTTTCCGGATTGCTTCGATCAAGGTGTTGGCCATATTCTTCCGCTTCCCGAAGGGGACCGGACAGGCCGACGTGTTTGCTTTCCAGTCCGCCTTCTTGGATGCCGTTGCGGGCTTCTTTGATGAGTTGCCGCGAGGCGGCGTGTTTGTAGTACTTCGTAACGTACTTTTTGTCGGCACGCATCGTACCGACCATTTTCTCAACTGCATCGATGAATTGGCCGAACTCTGTGCCGTGTTGTTCAGAAAACGTTTTCAGTGCAAGTACTCGTCGGTCATACTCTCGTGCTGGTTTCATGGGCTTCATCCGAACCGTTCCGTCTCGGTGATCTTCAAGGTGGCGGGCGAAAAGGTGCCGCCGTAGCCGGTGATGAGGCCTTCGGCCTGCATGCCGTTACCCAAGGCGATTTTGATTTTCTGCCCGGTTTTTCCGTTTTCCAACGCCGTCGCAAAGACGACGTCCATGACGTGTTGGCGCACGCCGCCCACGGTGTGCTCGCGCCGCAAGAAGGCCACCATCTGGTCGCCTTGCTTGACGCCCCGGATGTGCGGGTAAGCGGCGGCCGTGATGATGGATAACCCGATGGACAGGGCGACGAGTTTCCACACGTCGGAAAGCAAACCAAAAGCCGTGATGCCGTGTTGGGCAAAGAAACCGGACAATCCATAGAGGATGAGCGATACGCTCAAGCTCAGCATGAGCGCTTTTCCGAAGATGCTCAGGTTCATGGTTTTCAGCCTTTTTTCTCGTTTCTTGCCGTCTAGGCGTATTGAAGGTCTTTCTCGCGTTCGCGCTTTTTCATCAGCACGGGCGACAACGACGCCAATGCTTTTTCGAAGTGCACCGGCTCGACCAACTTGGCCGCCAGGTTCTCGCGCAAGGCAATCATGGCCGCCTCGCGGCAGAGTCCTTCCAAGTCCGCGCCGGAAAAGCCCTCCGTCAGGCTTGCGATCTTCTGCAAATCGACTTTGGGTGCGATGGGCATCGGCGCGGTGTGGACTTTGAGGATGGCCAGGCGCGTCTCGACGTCGGGCGCCTTGATTTCAATAAGCTTGTCGAACCGTCCGGGACGCAGCAAGGCCGGGTCGATGATGTCGATGCGGTTGGTGGCGCCGATGACGACGACGTCCTTGATGTTCTTAAGGCCATCCATTTCCGTCAACAACGAATCGACGACGCGGGCGCCCACGCCGGAGCCTTCCTCCGAGCCTCGGGTCTGGGCGATGGAGTCCAGCTCATCGATGAAGATGACGGTGGGCGCGGCCTGGCGTGCCTTGCGGAAAATCTCGCGGACGCTTTTTTCACTTTCCCCGACCCATTTGGACAGCATTTCCGGACCTTTGATGGAGATGAAGTTGGCTTCGCTTTCGGTGGCCACGGCTTTTGCCAACAACGTCTTGCCGGTGCCGGGTGGGCCGTACAGCAGGATGCCGCGGACAGGCCGGATGCCCATGCGTTTGAACACTTCCGGCTTCTTGAGAGGCATTTCGACGGCTTCGCGAATCTCGCGTTTGACTTCCTCGAGGCCGCCGATGTCGTTCCACTGCACGTTGGGCACTTCGACATAGACTTCGCGCAGGGCCGAGGGCTGGATTTCGCGCAAGGCGTTCTGCACGTCGTCACGCGTGACTTTGAGTTCTTCCAGGATCTTGGCGGGAATCTGTTCGTCTTCCAGGTTCATCTTGGGCAGCATGCGGCGCAAGGCCTTCATGGCGCCTTCTTTCACCAAGGCATGCAGGTCGGCGCCGACGAATCCATGGGTCTGGCCCGCGATTTCGTCAAGCGATATGTCCTTGTTCAGCGGCATGCCGCGGGTGTGGATCTGCAGGATTTCTTTTCGCCCTTTCTTGTCCGGCACGCCGATCTCGATTTCGCGGTCGAATCGTCCGGGGCGGCGCAACGCCGGATCGATGCTGTTTTGGCGGTTGGTGGCGCCGATGACGACGACTTGGCCGCGGCCCTTGAGGCCGTCCATGAGCGTCAGCATCTGCGAGACGATGCGTTTTTCGACTTCGCCCACGACTTCCTCGCGCTTGGGCGCGATGGCGTCGATCTCGTCGATGAAGATGATGGTCGGCGCGTTTTCCTCGGCTTCCTGGAAGATGCCACGGAGTCGCTCTTCGGCTTCGCCTACGAACTTGGACACGATTTCCGGGCCGTTGATGGTGATGAAGTGGGCGTCCGATTCCGAGGCGACGGCTCTTGCCAGCAGGGTTTTGCCGGTTCCCGGGGGGCCGTAGATCAGCACGCCTTTGGGCGGCTCGATACCGAGGCGTTCGAACAATTCGGGATGACGCATCGGCAGTTCGACCATCTCGCGGATTTTCTGGACGGTGTCCTTCAAGCCGCCGATGTCTTCGTACGAAATCGTGCTGACTTTGCCCAGTTCCTTGACGGGTTCTTCCTTGAGGATGACTTCCGTCTCCGGCGCGACCAGCAAAAGGCCGCTGGGCACGGTCTGGGCCACGACGAACGGGAAGCTGGTGCCGAAGATGTTGACGGAGAGGATGTCGCCTTTGCTCAAGGGCTTGCCAATGAGGTTCTTCTTGACGTACGTGTCAAAACCGGGGGCGTAGCGGCTGTTCTGGTTGGGCGCCAGCACGATTTTCTTGGCCGTGCGGATTTCGGCTTTCTTGACCTTGACGCGGTCCCCCAAGGCGACGTTGGTATTCTGCCTCAGGATGCCGTCCATGCGGATGATGTTCAAGCCCTCGTCCTGCGGGTGAGCGGGCAGCACCAAGGCGGCGGTGGTCTTCTTGGCGGCGATCTGGATGACGTCGCCGGTCGTGAGGTTGAGCAAGCGGCGGGCGTTGGAGTCCAAGCGGACGACGCGTTTGCCGTAGTCGATCTGCATGGCTTCGGCTACTTTGAGTTCGATTTCATCCATCAAGAGGCCACCACGCTATTGTATACCCAAGCATCTTAATAATTTTTCATCCCGACTGGATGTGCCAGGCTTGCGCTCTTTAAATACAATCCGGTTTTTTTCCGTCCGGGCCTTTTGTTGCCTTTTAACGAACGGGCATAAAGTAGCCGCTTTCGGTGTTCTTCTTGACGTTGCCGGCTTCAAAGTACTGGCCGTTCATCGCCACGTAGATGCCGGCCGGCAGCGTCTGGACGAACGCCAAGGCACAGCCTAAGTTGAACAAGCCGTCGGACGAGCCGAAAGCGTAAGGCACCATGGCGCCGGTTATCACGATGGTTTTGCCTGGGAGGCGCGAGGCCAGGTATTGCGCGGTTTGGTCCATGGTGTCGGTGCCGTGTGTGATGACTATTTTGGTCTCTTGCGCCGCTTGACAGTAGTTGGCCAAAATCTCGCGGTCGGCATCGGTCATCTCGCGGCTGTCTTTCAGCATCAAGGTGACGACTTCCGTCTCGAGGCGGCAGCGGCCTTCCTTCAATACGTGGGGCACGTGCGTCTGCTGGAAGCGGAGGACCTGCTTGTTCTCGTCGTAAACTTTGTCGAACGTGCCGCCGGTGATGAGGATCTTGATTTTGGGCATCGCTTACGCCTTCTTCTGTCCGGCCAGCACGAGTTGGGCCAGCAAGGCTTCCAGTTGGATGCGTTCGTCCGCGCCTTCGCCCAAACGGAACGAGTATTCGCCCACGCGGTCGACCAGGTGGACCTTGACGGAGTCCGGCACGTCCAACGCGACGACTTCGCGGTAGACTTGCTTGATGACGTCTTCGCCGGATAGGCCGTAGTGGATCATGAGGCGGTCCAGCAACTCGCGCGCCCCGCTGAAATTGCCCTTCCATGCCAACACGACCATTTCCTGGACTTCCTTGGGCCGGGCCATGGATGAGACTTTGAGGATGTCGTCCTCCGTCACGGTCTTTCCCAATGCCGCGGCGGCCTGCAGCACGTTCAGAACGCGGCGCGCGTCGCCTTGTGCAACGGACGCAATGGCTTTGCCGGCGTCTTTCTCAAGTTTAACGCCTTCGGCCGCAGCGACTTTTTCAGCCAACTGTTGGCTTTGCTCGGCCGTTAACGGCATGAAGCGGAAGACGGCGCAACGGCTCTGGATGGGCTCGATGATGCGCGAGCTGTAATTGGCGTTGAGGATGAAGCGGCACGTCTTGCTGAATTGCTCCATGGTGCGGCGCAAGGCTTGTTGGGCGTCCTGCGTCAAGGCGTCGGCTTCGTCCAGAAAGATGAGTTTGAACGGCACGTCCTGCAACGACATGGTGCGGGCGAAGTCCTTGATTTTGCCGCGGACCACGTCGATGCCGCGTTCGTCCGACGCGTTGAGTTCCAGAAAGCTTGAGCGAAAATCGGCGCCGAACAGTTCGCGGGCCAGCGCCAAGGCGCACGTGGTTTTGCCTGTGCCGGCCGGTCCTGCGAACAGCAGGTGGGGCACGTTTTTCTGTTGGACGTAGGCCTTGAGGCGCTGCACGGCGACGTCTTGTCCCACCACGTCGGACAGCGTCTGGGGCCGGTATTTTTCGACCCACGGAATGTAATCGGTGTTGGTTTCAGCCATGAACTCACTTGGAGTTTTTTTCTTGCTGTCGGCAACTTAAAAAGCCATCTTTGTGTAAGGCCTTCATGATCATCACGACTACCGAATCCGTCGCCGGGCACAAGGCTGATTACGTGGGCGTGGTGTGGGCCACGTCCGTCCGCTCGCGCCATCTGGGTCATGACTTGTATGCCATGCTCAAGAGCCTCAAAGGCGGCGACATCCGTTCGTACGAGAACCTGACGGACAACGCCCGCGCCGACGTGTTGAAGAAATTGGAATCCAACGCCAAGGCCCAAGGTGCCAACGCGGTCTTGAGCATGCGTATGGGTACCACGGCCATCATGCCTGGCATGGTGGAAGTCTACGCGTACGGCACCGCGGTCAAGCTCAAGAAAAGCTAGTTTTTTCTATTTTCGCCGAATCTTTTTATTTAGTGGAACTCCGGTCACATCAGGCTTAAAACCCGTTTTGGCGTTGATTGAACCCAGGTGATTTCATGAAAGTAGCCGTTTTATTGACTAGCTTGCTGTTGTTGTCGGTCGTCGGCTTGGTTGCCGCTGAGGAGGCCAGTCCATCCCCTTCGGCCAGCCCCAGTATCGACGCGTCCGTTTCGCCGACACCGACGGCCAAGCCGCTGCTATCGCCCAAAGAAAAGGCCGAAAAAATCCGTAAGGATACGCTGGAAAAAGCCAAGGCTGCGCGCGAAAAGCCCAAAGACAAGAAGGATGCAGCCAAGGAAAAAATCAAGGACAAGAAGCAGGAAATCAAGCAAAAGATTTTGGACAAGAAAGATGAGCGCAAGGAAAAGCGCGAAGAAATCAAGCAGAACGTCAAAGAAAAGAAAGACGAGTTGAAGGAAAAGGCACAGAAAAAACGCCAAGACGCCAAAGAGAAAAAAGACGCGGCCAAGGAAAAGATGGCTGAAAAGAAGCAGGCCGTCAAGGAAAAGAAGGACGAACTCAAGGCCAACGGCAAGGGTCCGGCCAACGCGCCCAAAGGCCCGCAAGATAAGCCCGGTAACGGCCCTAAGAGTCCGCAAGGTGGCAAACCCGCTGGTCCCGGCAAGAAGTAATCCGCCTTCGTCCGGCGCCTTTTTGACTATGCCGGTTCAACTCCCGGCCTTTTTTTTTATTTTTTCTTTTTTCGGTTCAGCCTTTTTTCTGCGTCAGTGCCGTCCAAGCCGACTGCACGTCAAAAAACCGCCGTACATACTGTTCCAAGTCCGGCAGGATGGCGTCGTCACGGCTGACGTGAACAAAGCGTTCGTATTCCTGCTGTAATTGCGCATCGTGCAATCCGGCTATGGCCTGATCGAACTGTTTTTGCTCTTGGCGCCGTTTCACGGTCTTTTCCGCGTTGAACTGTTCCAGCAGGTCTTGCGGGCCTTCCCGGCAGGCTTGTCGGATCTGGTCGTCCGTGGGCTCCTTGACGCCGTTTTCCAGGAGGTACTTGACGCTTTTGCCGATGCAGGCGCCCTGCAAGGCATTGAGGTAATAATTGACCAATATCTGCATCGAGCCGGCCTGCGGCTTGTGCACTCCGATTGGCGCCTCCGGCAAAAAAGGTAGAAACGCTTCCTGTCCCACGTAGTGCTTGGCCAGGATGCAGTACATGCCGTCTTCCATACGGAAGCGGCTGGGGTAGAATGCGTACGCCGCCGCGCTGTCGCGCGAGACGCCCATGCAGCCGCCGGAGTAGCCTTCCACGGACGGCGGCCAATCGTCCGATAAGCCACAAAAAGCCTCGCGCGCGGCTTTGGTGGCTTCCTCCCGGCTGAGGCGCCCTTGCGAGAACTCGGCGAGGGCATGGTGGATTTTGTCCATGAGAAAGACGGCGGCGGTCCGTTTGCCGGCGTAGGCGCCGACGACGATCTTGTGTGCGGCGAGGTGTTTTTGAAAGCGCGTAAAGAGCTGTTCGGCCGGCACTACGTCGTCATCGATAAAGACGGTGTCCTGGCCGTTCTGCACGGCATGCTGCAAGATGGCGTTGCGGGGCCCGCCGAAGGGGCCGTCAAAGACGAACCGGAATTCGGGCTTTTGGGCGGCTTGGAATGCTTTTTCGTCCACTACTCGGACGACGATGCCGTAACGTTCGGCGGCGTGCGTGGCAAATTCCTGGTTCTGGCGTGCATGGCCGCTGCCGTCGCACACGAAGACTTCCGCGTGGGCCTCGTCGGTTCGGAGGCCTTCGAACACGTTGAGTAGGCATGTGCGGAGGCGGTCCGGGCGGTTGGACGCGATGCCGACCAAAAGCGGTTGTGCCATAACGGGGTTCCTGGTAGCGCCGCACGTTTTTGTGCGTTTGGGCGGTTGGGGGCCGCCGTCTTACTTTTCTTCCACGGGTCCGTGACCTGGCGCCAACAAACGGTACGGCAACGCATCGATGGCTTCGAGACTTGTTTCCAAGTCGTCGGCATTGCCACCCCAGAAATCGGTCCTCCCGACGCCGCCTTGGGCGAACTTGCAGTCACCGGAATACAGGATGCCGTTTTTTTCGTCCCAAAAACTGACGGAGCCTGGCGTGTGTCCCGGCGTGGATATTATGTGGAGGTCGAAGCCGGCGAATGTGATGGCGTCGTTTTCAAACGGTTTGAAGAAATCCGGTTTTTGGATCTTGACCCACGCCGCGTTCAATTCGTGGATGACGTCCAAATCCGCCGCGGCCATTCGCCCCGGTATTTGGGCCTTGATGGCGGCGCTGACGTGGTCGAAGTGGCCGTGAGTAAAGAAAATCGCCTCAAGCGGCTTTCCGAAGGCCTGGAGGGCGGTTTGGAGGCGGGCCGCGTCCACGCCAGAATCGATGAGCGCCAATGAATCGGGACCTTCCAACACGTAGACGTTCGAACAGATTTTGGGGTGACCGTCGCCGGACAGCAGGAAGACGTTTTCGGCGACGGGTTGCAGTTCAGTCAACGTTTTCACTACCGACTTTTGGAAAATGAAAAAGAAGAATGCGCCGGTTTTCAACGGCCAGCGCTCTTTTGTTTCTGCCTATGTGCGGGCGACGGTGACGGCGGGCTTCTGGAAGCGTTTCTGCTTGCGCTTGTCGGTCCAGCAGTCCTTGCAGATGACGCGGCGTTCCGTCTTGGTGGCCGTGGCCGAGCTCTTGATGCAGTACTTGCAGACCTTGCGCTTGCAGTACGTGCAGATTTCAAAGTAGTAATCTTCCTTGCCGCAGCGGTCGCACTTGTTCGATGGTGCTTTTTTCAAACGGATACACCTCAGGATGAACGTTCAGAAACAACCGGCCATTTCCCGCTGGGGGCCTTGGCTCGGCGTAGAATCGTGGATTTTCTTCTGAAAAGCCGGCCTTAAAAAGGCTTTCAAGACCCGCCGCTTTAGCTACCGGGCCGTCCCCGTCCGGTTTGGCGGCTTTGCGATTTTGGCTTTTGAAGCCATCCGGCACCATTTAAAACCGGATTCGTCCTTGATTAGCCTCATGCCGGCAACGCACGCGGACAACATCCTGGCCCACACGCAGTCGGCCTACGGCAAGAACGGCAAGCTCATCCTGTTCTTCTCGGTGCCGTTCTTGGTCGCGGTGCCGTTGTTGTCGTTGTTGCCCAACTTCTCGACCCTCGGCGGCATTTTCCTGCGTTTTGGCAGCGTGCCGGCCACGTTGTCGCTCGTCGAATTCGGCTTCATCGCCGCCATTTTCCTGGTTTCGTTATTGATGGCGTCGTTTGCCATTTCCGCCGTGAACGTCGTCATCCGTTCGCAACGCACGCTGAACCTCATGACGCACTACGAGTCCTCGCGCATCGAGCACGCCACGTTCCGGTTGTTCTTCGTCTTGCTGGCCGCGACGCTGGTCATCCTGGCGGCCAACTTGTTGTTGCTGGACGCGCACGTCAATTGGGCCGGCAAGCTCGTCCCGTTGCAACCCCTGTTGGGTAGCTTGGTTTCGTTCGTCGTCAGCGGCGCCATCGTGTTCGTGCCGCAAGCCATCGCGGTGGACGACGCCGGCGTGCCGCAGGCGTTGCGCAAAAGCGTGTCGTTCGTATTCCAAAAACCGGCGTACTTCATCCTATTCCTGCTTGGCGGCTCGTTGTTGCTATTGCTGAACGACGCGTTATTCCTCACGGTATTGCCCGGCTCGGCCCGCATCGCGTCGCTTTTGGTCACGGCGTTTTTGATCGTGCCGTTTTTGGAAGTCGTCAAGACGCAAATCTGGCTCAGCAAGTACACGCTGATTTAGCGCCTTTTTTTACCGGCGGGTTTAAACGGCCTTTTTTCCAATCTTCTACCTGACTATGTCTATTTTGGTCATCAGCGAAAAGCCCTCCGCCGCCCGCAAGATTGCCGACGCGCTCAGCGGTGGCAAGGCCCGCACGTTGGGCAAAGGCAAAGTCAAGTACCTCGAGTTCGTCCTCGGCGGGCAGACGGTGAAGGTCGCCGCCGCGGTGGGCCACATCTACGGCCTGAAGCAAAAAGTGCCCGGTGGCGCGTATCCGGTGTTCGACATCGAGTGGGCGCCTTCGCACGAAATCCAGAAAGGCTCCGATTATACGAAAGACTACCTTTCGGTTTTGAAGGCTTTAGCTAAAGATGCGGACGAAGTCGTCAACGCGTGCGACTACGATACGGAAGGTTCGTTAATTGGGTTTAAAGTCATCCAGTTCAACGCCGCAAACAAGAAATCCAGCCGCATGAAGTTTTCCACTCTCACTTCGGCCGAATTGAAGAAGGCATTCGAGCAACGCGGCCCGTTGGATGTGTCCATGGCGCAGGCCGGCGAGGCCCGTCACGAGTTGGACTGGCTCTGGGGCATCAACGCGTCGCGCGCCTTGATGGCGGCCATCAAGAAAGCCGGCATCTTCCGCATCCTTTCGGTCGGCCGCGTCCAAGGGCCTGCTCTTCACGTCTTGGCGCAGCGCGAACGCGAGATTGCGGCGTTCAAGCCCGAACCGTATTGGCAACTCTTCGCCCATTTAAGCGAGGCGGCGTTCGAGCACGTGCACGGCAAATTCTTCGACGAAAAGGAAGCCATAGGCGCGTTTGAACGTTCATCCAAAGACGGTACTGTCAAGAGCGTGGAAGCCACAAAGATCAAACAGAAGCCGCCGACGCCGTTTGACCTCACCACGCTGCAAATGGAGGCGTACCGCTGCTTTGGCTTCACCCCGACGCAGACGCTGCAGTTCGCGCAGAACTTGTATGAAGACTCGCTCATTTCGTATCCGCGCACCAGCTCGCAGCAGTTGCCGGTCCAATTGGATTTGGAGCGCATCGTAGGCCAAATGGCGTTGCAACCGGCGTACAAACCCTTGGCCGACCAGTTGATTGCCCAGAAGCGCTTCGTCCCGGCCAACGGGCCCAAGGAAGACCCCGCGCACCCGGCCATCCACCCCACGGGCGAGCGGCCCACCAAGATCGGCGTGCAACAGGCCAAACTCTACGATTTGATCGTCAAGCGCTTCTTGGCCACGTTGGCGCCGGACGCCAAACGCATCCGCATGAATGTGGTACTCCATTTGGGCCAAGAAGACTACGCCGCCCAAGGGGCGCGGACGGTGGAGCCGGGCTGGCACGCGTTCTACGCACCGTACACGAAAGTTGAAGAAGTGAGTTTGCCTCCGCTGGAGCAAGGAAAACCCGTCACCGTCGACCGGCTGGAAAAAGTCCAGAAGGAGACGCAGCCGCCCAAGCGCTACACCGCCGCATCCATCATCAAGGCCCTCGAGGCCAAGAATTTGGGCACGAAAGCCACGCGCGCCTCCATCGTGCAGACGCTGTTCGACCGCAACTACTTGACGGGCAAAAGCATCCAGGTCACGCCGTTGGGCTTGCAGGTCGAATCCGCGTTGGAAAAGAACGTTCCAGAAATATTGTCCGAAGACATGACGCGCCAGTTCGAGGAAGAAATGGACGCGATCGAGCAGCAGAAAATCTCGAAAGACGCCGTGGTGCAGGACGGTCGCAAGGAATTGGAAAAAATCCTCAACCAATTCAAGGAAAAAGAGGGGCCCATCGGCCAGGAACTCGTTTCCGCTTTAAAGCAGACGCAATCCGCGGCCAACGTCTTGGGTCCGTGCAAGGCCTGCGGCAAGAGTTTAGCCATCCGCAAGTCGCAGTATGGCTTCTTCGTCGGCTGCACGGGTTACCCCGCATGCAAGATGCTCTACCCGTTGCCCCGCGAGGCGCTGATCAAGCCGCTCAACAAGATTTGCGAATCGTGCGGAACGCCCATGGTGTCGGTCCACCGCAAAGGCAAGCGCAGTTTCACCATGTGTTTGGACCCGAAATGCAAGACAAAAGAAGGTTGGGCCCGAAAAACCGCTTCGAGTGCCCCTTCCACTCCATCTTCGTCCGTTTCCTCAACCGCGTCGTCCGCAGCATCGTCATCTTCTTCCGCACCGTCTTCGGCCAAACCCGCTTCCGCACCTTCCAAACCAGTCTTCACGCCCAGTACGCCTAAAGCGCCGCGCAAGTCCTCCAAGAAACCGCCGGCAACAGCCGAACCGCGCATTGATTACGGCGACTGAACACAGACGATGCATTGATTTTTATGAAAATCCTGATCGACCTCAAGAAAACCGTTCACGAAAACGCCGCGTTCTATTACGACGAAGCCAAGAAGTGGAAGCGCAAAGCCGCCGGCGCACGCAAGGCCATCGCCCAAGTCGAAGGCCGTTCCATGGCCAAAGCGTCGGACCAGCGCTACGCCGCCCCCACTGCGCCGGGCAAGGCCCGCAAGGTCAAAGTCGGTTGGTTCGGCGAATACCAGCACGCCTCCACGAAGAACGGCTTTCTGGTGGTCTGCGGAAAGAACGCCAAGCAGAACGACCAACTCGTTTCCCGCCACCTTAAGGAAGGCGACTTTTTCCTGCATGCCGACATCGTGGGCGCGTCCACGACCATCCTCAAAGGCAGCGGCAAAAAACCCGCGAAAGAAGACTTGGAACAAGCCGCGCAAATGGCGGCCTGCTATTCCCGCGCTTGGAAGCAAGGCTACCACGTCGTGGACGTATACGCCGTGCGTCCGGACCAATTGTCCAAATACAGCCAAGGCGAATACGTGGGCCAAGGCGCCTTCATCATCTTAGGCGAGCGCCAATGGTTCAAGAACACGGAATTGAAACTCTACCTCAAACCCGACCCCGTAGCCAAAACGGTCGCCATCGTCCCGTTCATCCACTCCGGCAACCGCAACGACGCCACCTTGGTCCAACCCGGTTCTGTTGCCAAAGAAACCGCCGTCAAGGCGTTTGCCAAGAAGTGGCACGTCCGCGAAGAAGCCGTGTCCAGCGTCCTGCCCGGCGACGTGGCTGTTTGATTGTGGCTAATTGCGGGTTTTCCGAGTACGTCCTATCCGTATAGTGCTTGTCTGACCTGGTTCAGCAAGGTTTGCCTAACCCCGGAATTTCCTAACGGTTTATTTGTCCGCATTCCCCTTGCCCACACGGATACCGCTCTGGCTTGCAGGCCTTCTACTTCGCCTTGCTGGTGTGTGCCCAAAAACCTGAATCCGAGATTTTCAAGATGCTGGGCTTCCCGTTGGTTACCGGCTTCCGCTGTCAAAAATCGGGCTGATCCAGCACCGTTTTGTTGGTTATGGGCCCGCACTGCTGCTTGAATCAACGCTTCTGAAGCCGGTCTCGAGCCTGGGGTCAGATATCCGATGTGCAATTGGGAGGTCCGTCCCCCAAGTGGTATTGATATTGACGTGGCAGCGCCGGTTATTTTTCCTTCTTTGAGGGCGTAGTGGCCGCGTGCTCCCCCGCTTTCGATGGCTTCACGGGCCGACGCCCGACTGATCATAGTGCCCGCTGGCGTGCTTTCGCGAAGGGTGTTGTAAACTCTTCCAAATACGGGGTGGCGTGCCGCCCCCGGCAGCAACGTGTACGTGCTATGCCCTTCTCTGATGCCGCTGTGTTCCACAATCCCACTGGGTGGTCGGCTTCGCATACCCGGCACTTTTTCGAACTCTTGAGGGCCTAGAAATCGAATGGGTTCAGCAAAGCGACGCGGCAAGACAAATCACCGTTTGAACTATTCTTGGACATGAATTTATAGCTGCGGTTCGCCATCTCATCCATTCGTCTTTTATTGCCCGGCGATCCCCTTGTCATTGTGGTTTCTTCGGCCCTTGCATCCGAACGTGGAGCGACTCGTCGCCCTCCATCCTCTTTGACCCGTCTGCGTCGCCTCAACCGGTTCGATTCCTCGTTACTGGGCACCGGTGAGTTCAACGGACGCAAAGTCACTTTTCGTACGTTAAGCGCACCTTACCGCGGTCCTCGGCGCGCTGCCACTGCGGAGCAACGCCTCAGCGCAATCTTGGATCGTAATTTGGACGTTGCGTTGCGCCAGAACTTTGCACCTTCCGAATTGCCTTCCCAAAAGGTTCGCTTTGCTTCAGAGCTCCACTATGTCCGAGGCATGGTCCGCGAATCGCCGGGTTACCGTCGTCACGTGGTCGTGGCTCACGATGAGGCCGGCAACATTCTGGCATTCACACGCGCATTGGTCCGGACAGGTCAGTTCGAAGACGGCCCGTTGAGCGTGGCCCTTCGAGCCTTCCGATGGACCCATCCGGATTTCCGCGGAGGCGGTCTTGCCAAGGCCCTGGATTCTCATGTGGTGCCCTTGTTGCGCCAACAGGCACACGTACTCTCGGGCGAAATTGAACGGTTCACGCCAGAAGAACATTCGGAGTTGCAGCGGCTTCAGGGTTTGCCACATGTTCAAGAACATTCTTCGTTGCAACAAGAACTTGGGAAGGCGCCGGCCGAGCAAAAGCCCATTCTGCTTTCCCGAATCAAGAAATTCAAAAAGTCCTTGGATGTTGAACAGAACGCCGACATCATGACGCACGCCAACTTGTCCCTTCGTAACATCCGCATTTATGCACAGCATGGTTTAGGTGCGAAGTTGGCGCTGGCGCACTACTTTGCTCCGGATGGCAAAACGCCTTGGCCTGGGCACTTTATCGTGTACCCGCCCGAAGAAGGACAAGAAGTCGTTCGCAATGGACGGGTGGTCGTTGGGCCGAACCATGTGGATGCCGACTTCCTAAGGAAGGCGGTTTCGTTGCTGCATCAGCCTCCGATTTATGCGTCAGACGAAGGCCGCGCGATGAACGCGATCGTGCAAAATAATCCGCGGCTTTCCCGCTCCGAATCAATTCCGTTGGAGTCTTTGGGTACACTGCTTCCGCTTCATGAACAACCCAAGTTCTATGAAAAGGAAGCGGCAAAACGCAATCGTCCGCTAATATCTACGCAAGTTTGATGGTGAATGTTATGGCGCTGTTGATGGAACATCCGGTCGGAGTGTCTTCGAGGATTGTCGAGCGCCCCGGAAAGCGGCCGGTTGAAGTTTGGCCTCGAAAGAAAGGCGCCTTTTTCAAGCCCCGTTTCCAAGGCGGTCGCCCGGTAGCCTTGATTTCGAATGGCAACCCGTTTGCGGAAACGCGCACTGAAATGCAAATGATTGACGGCAAGCTGCAGAGGGTTCACTATACTAAGATTCTTCGGGTCCCGGGAGTGATGCAAGGCGATGCCGAGGGCAACCGTACTCCCGGCATGCGCGATACTTTGAAGGCCGAGTTGGGTGAACCGGGAAGTGACGGCCACCGGCATGCCTTGGAAGTGCTTAACCTCTTCAACCAGACCAAGAAGATTTGGCTCAATTACTTCCCTAAGGAAGAACGTCAGCCGTTGACGATGTTCCGTAAGGGCTTTGACGCCTCACCGGAGAAAAAGGGCGTAGGATACCACGTCATCGTGGCGCACACGGATGAGGGCAAAATCCTGGGTTTTTCCTCCATGAGCCACGCCGTCGTGCGCGATGAGAAAACCGGTCAGCTGCGCAGTTCAGGTGGCTTGGGCGAGTACATCGTGGTGAATCCTGAAGTGCAGAAGTCCGGTATCGGCGGCAAACTTCTGGAGTACCGCAAGCAAGCTGTGGCCAATGAAAACGGCCACCATCTCTTCGTCGAATCCGAACCGTTCGGCATCGAGGAAGCCCGCCGCCACGTCGAACTCTCGACCAAGTATGGCCAGTATATGCAGGACCGCGACTTCGCTCACGAATCGAAATTGAAGGCGCGCCAGGATTTCCTAGGAGGAAAAAACAGGCTGTCCGCGATGGAGCAACAGGAGCGTGACGAGCTTGAGGAACTTAAAAATTATCATGACCGGCTCAAGCGGTTCCAGATTTTCTCTCAAAAAGGCGTTTTGGTCGACCCGAACGTCATACACCGTCACGTGTTGGCTGAAACCGCCAATCCGGAAGCCTTTGAAAATGCCTTGCGGGCCTTCGCCCGGCAAAAAGCAAAGTCCTTGAATACGACGGCGCGCACGAAGCTTTTGGGCATCGTGAAGCGGCAACCGATCGAGCGGTTAATGGCAGAACTGCATCGGCATGGTCATTTGGAGTCGTTCGTCAACCGTCCCGAAGTGCAAGAACACTTGGGCATTCCGTTGTGGCTGATGCATTATCAAGTGGGCGCGCAGAAGGTGCCTTTGACGATGGAACACGTGCACGATTTCCAAGGCGCCATCTTGAACCGGGACATTTACGCCCGGCCGGAGTTTGCGCCCATCATCTCGACGCTCAACCGGCTATTTGGACCGAAAAAGCTCACCTTATCTAGCCCCTTCCAACTTGCCCAGCAACGCTTGACCGAAGCGCGTGCCGAAGTCCGACGCGCCGCCTGATTTTTTAAAGAGAGTTTGCCGCCTTTCCCCACGCCACCATGCCTCCTGCTAAGCTCTTGCAATCGTAACCTTTTGTGGAAAGGAATCGTTGCGCCACCAAGGAGCGGTTGCCGGAATGGCAGATGATGACGATGGTTTTGTCTTTGGCCAGCTCGCTCATGCGGGCCATGAGTTGGCCCATGGGGATGTGGATGGAGGAGGCAATGGCCGGGTCGTTGTGGAGCTCTTCCGGTTGCCGAATGTCCAGAATGATGGGCGGGTTTTTGGATTCTATTTGTTCCATCAATTGGCGGACGCTGACTTCGGTTGTTTCGTCGATGTTGGAAAAATCCACGGACTCGATTTTTAAGGCCATTGTGAATCAGTCGATTTTTTCGTCCAGCTTTTCGCCCAAGTACTTGTAGACCGCGGCTTTGACGGCTTTCAAGGCAAGCAGAGCGCATTTGACGCGGGCGGCCGAAACGGGCACGCCGAGCAGCTTGAACACGTCATCACGCGTGAGGGCTTTGATTTGTTCAAGGGTTTTTCCTTTGACGGATTCCGTTAGCAATGAGGCGGAAGCGGTAGAGATGGCACATCCTTGGCCTTGGAACTTAACGTCGGCAATGATGGGGCTGTTGGCGGCATTGTCGTCTTTTCCGACTTTTGCTTTTTTTTCTCCTTGCTTTTCGATTTTGAGATAGACTTCGATTTCGTCTCCGCACAACGGGTTGGAGTCGGCATAGTGGGCGTCGGCCGGTTCCAGCTTGCCTCGGTTGAGGGGGTTCTTGTAGTGTTCCAGAATCTGTTCGCGATACATCGTGTCGGACATGGGGTTTCACCGTTGGTTGGTGGTTGGCTTCCGCGTGGCTTGTGTTTGAGCGGCCCGATAGGCCTTGACCAGTTGGCTTCGTTCCGATACGTTTAGCACGCGATGGCTTTCCCCTTCCTTGATCATGATTTCTTCGACCTGTGGCGGTTTTTTTCCGGGGTGCTCGACGATGATTCGGTCCCGCGTGCAGATTTTTTCCAGCAGGCTTTGGATTCTTCCGGCGTAGTATGTTTTTTCGGCTAGGCGCGTGGCCGTGCCTTTTTCCGCCTGCAAGTGAGCCATCAAACTGACTTCCTGCGGCCGCAATGGCACTAGGTGGACCGTTGCGCTTTTTCCTTGGTCGGCCACTTCCATGATGAGGGCGTGTTTGTAGTTCATGGCGTTTGTTCTGTTGTCATTGAGTTTGAGTATGATTCATTGGATGA
>Ga0080064_1003511_pt1 | contig 22470 bp, 14 predicted proteins | sample Subgrocontami54m_FD_69260 | JGI IMG/M metagenome (GOLD analysis project Ga0080064, IMG submission 69260) | Subsurface groundwater microbial communities from S. Glens Falls, New York, USA - GMW46 contaminated, 5.4 m (SPADES assembly) (version 2) ...
GCCGGTCCCCCGAACCGGTGTGAGTTTCATGGTGCAATCCCCGCTGAACCCCAGGCCCGCTGGGAGAGCGAGCCCCACCTGAATAGTCCAAAACAATCAAGCCGCTGGTATCAGGCCGGCTCGGAGAACCGGCCCCACCGGCGCTCGTCCGCGCTCAGCTCGCGATAATCCGGTCCAGTTTCTCGGAGATCTGTTTCAACCGCACGGCGGCTTCGACGCCGGCGGGGCGATACGCCGGTTCGACGATCGCCCAGCTCCGATAACCCACCTCGTCGAGCGCCTTCATGATCGCCGGCCAGTCGTTGTCGCCCTCGAGGTACTCCACCTCGAACCCGTGACGCTTGCCGGCCTCGTTCATTTTCTTCCGGCTGAATTCCTTGATGTGCACCTTCGCCGTCCGCGCACCGAGCACGCGAATCCACTGTTCCGGCCAGCCGACGTACATCAGGTTGCCGATGTCCAGGTGGAAGCCGACGGCGGGACTCTTGAACGAGTCCACATACTGCGCCGCCTCCATCGGGCTGAGCAGGAAATTGTTCCAGACGTTCTCGATCGCCATCTTCACGCCGAGCGCTTCCGCCAGCGGCAGGCAGGCGCGGATTCCGGCCTGCGTGCGGTCCCAGTTCTGTTGATACGTGATCGTTTCGCTGACGATGCCCGGCACCACCAGAATGGACGAGGCGCCGTAGCGCTTCGCATCGCGCAAGGCCTGCTGGATGCCATCAATGCCGTTCTGCTGCGCGCCGGGATTTGGCTGTGCGAGCATGCGCGAGTGCGTGCCACAGGTGACGCTGGGAATCTCCAGTCCCGTCGCGTCGCGCGCGCGCAGCACTTCGTCCTGCGGCAAGTGACTGCGCGGCTCCACCCCGTCGAACCCGGCGGCCTTTAGCATCTCGAATTGCCGCATCACCGGCGTGGGCCCGCCGGGAAACGTGTTCAACATGTACCCCTTCTTCAGTTCGCGTTTCCTCGCTGGCGTCGGGGTGGCCGCCCTTGCGCCAGTCGCTGCCAGCGTCATCAAGGCCGCACTCGCCCGCAGGAACTCGCGTCTGGATTGAAGCATCACGCCAGCATCGGGACTCCGACGACAACGATCAACCCCCGATCCATGCAGTGGTCCGCGAACGGACGCGCATAAACGTGCCCTGCCCCTCGGCCCTTCGCGCCAATTCGCGTGATTCGCGGGCACTCCTTAAAACGAGCCCTTCACACCGAACGTCCACATCGACCCGTAATTCTGCCGCTGGCGGAACTGCGCGTGCTCGGGCGTGCTGGGACCGGCGATCTCCGCATCGGACGCGGCGTCGGTCAGGTTGCTCAGGTTGGCGAAGAGAGTCGCGTGGCGGCCAAGCACGTACTCGCCGCTCAAATCGAAGAGCATCCGCTTCGAACCCCAATTGAACGTGCCGGGCTCGATGCTGCGACCGGCCGCGACCGGTCCACGACGCTGCCGGCCGAGGTAGTTCCACCGCAGCCGCGCCGTGTACTTCTCACGGCCGAGGCTCACGCCCCAGTTGGCGGTCCGCGGAATGTACCCGGCAAAATTCGCGGAATCGTCGCCCACCGCGCGCAGCGTGCTCGCGTTGGCAAACACCTGCACGCCGCGCGCCCAATGCGGCAGGAACGTCAGCGCCTGCTTGTAGTTCAGATCGAGCCCGGTCATGCGCACCGGCGACGAGAGGTTGTACTGCGTGGCGACGTCGTAGCCGCCGTAAATCGCCGAATCGAGACTGTAAACCGCGAGAAACTCCGGCGTCGCCGGCAACACCGCGGAGGCGAAGAAGTTCTTGATCTCGCGGTGAAAACCGCTGAGCGAGACCAGCCCGACCTTTTCGAAATAGTACTCCAGCGAGACCTTCGCCGTCCGCGCACTCCACGCCTTCACGCCGACGTTGTTGACCACGATGCGATTCGCCGGGCTCGGCAGTGCGTCGGTGTCGGGCAGCGTGAGACTGCCGGCGTACTGCGCGAAATCCGGCCGGCCGATCGACCAGTAGTAGCCGGCGCGCGCAATCAGGTTTTCGCGCAGGTTGTACGCGGCGTTCACGCTCGGGAACCAGCGCAGGTATTCCTTCTCCGCCCGCAGCCCGCGGTCGATATTGGTCAAGTGCGCGCCCTGCAGTGGGTCGCTGCTGATCGGCAGCGGCCGGCCGTTGGCGCCGCGGACGATCCGGCCGCTGGCGTCGCGCTGGTAGTTGCGCGTCGGATCGATCAGCTGCCCCTCGCCTTTCGCATTCGTCTGCTCGACGCGAACACCGCCGACCAGCTTCAGCCGGCCCTGGAAAAACTGCGTGTCGCCGCGCACGAACGCGGCCGACACGATTTCATCGGCAAATTTCGACTGCTGGACGTTGCGCGTGTAGCGCGTCGCCTCGTTGCCGGTGAGGTAACCGGGATGCGCGAGGTACAAACTGTACAACGCGTCGTTGCTGATGCGCTCGAGGTTCGGAAACCCGAACGGCATCGACCGCTGCGAACGGAACGGGTCGTACACGACCGCGGCATTTTCGTCGGGCGTGCCCGCGCGGCCGTCGGCGCCAACGAAGGTGTAGGTCGGGTTGTCGGCGCGGATGTCCTTCGTCGCCTGCCGCACATCGACTCCCGCCTTCACGGCAACGGGCACGGCCGTGGCGAACTCGCGGCGCGCGTTGGCGAAGAAATTCCGCTGCAGATCCCAGGCGTCGAGCGTGTCGCTGTTCGCGGTGTTCAGCGAGTAGTTTGCGATCTTGAACGGATCGATCGGAGCGCCCGTGGTGCCGTCGGCCACCGTGATCGTTGCCGGCCGCAGATAGAAGATGTCCGCATACGACACGGTGACGTTCTGCCGCCGCGCCTGCACGTTGTTGAAGTAGCCGTTCGCGAGGTCCGACCGGTTGCGATGCGAAAGCGAAACGCCCGCGGCCGCCTCCGCCCGCCAGACCGGCCCATCGTGGCGGTACGTCACCGACGGCATCGAGAGCGTGTCGCTCCACTTGAACGCATTGTTCGTCATCCGAATCTCGCCCGCGCCGGTGAAGCCGCGCGTGAACGTCGTGCTGAAATTCCCCGGCGCGACGCGGTTCACGAAGAGGCTCAGCAGCTGGTTCGCCGACCGGTCGTAGTAGCGGCCGTATTGGAACGAGAATGACAGGCGGTCGCGGGGCGTGAGTTTGTAGTCGAGCGTGGTGCTGAAGGTGGAGCGCTGCTGCAGCGCGGCGGCTTCGCGGACCGCGTAGTCGGTGAGATAGGGCTTGTCCGGCGTCGTGTCGGGCAAGGTGCCGCCGTTCGTCGCCGCGCTGGCGCCCCGCCAGGTGTTCTGCGAGAAGGTCTGCGGAATGTAGTGCGTGAACGTGCTCGCCGAAACGGTGAAACCGAACCGCTCGTTGACCGGCACGATCGCGGACAGGTCGATGCTCGGGTGCACGGTCCGCGTGGGTTTCCGCTGTGACGTGGCCGACTTCGCCAGCGTGCGGCTGCTGTCGCGCATCAGCACCGCCGCGGAATAATTGTAGACCGGCTTCGAGCGTTCGAAGGCACTGCGCGGCACGAGATTCACCGACCCGGCGAGCGCCGCGCCCGACGACTCCGGCGTGGGCGTATACACGACTTCGACCCGCGCCATGTTGTTGATCGAAACCTGGTGCAGGCCGACCGTGCGCTGCGTGCCATTGGCGGCGTTGGCCAGGCTGAAGCCGCCGATCGTCAACGGCACGTTGTTCGGCGGCACACCGTTCAGCGAGACCGTGAACGGTGCGCCGAGGCCGCCCAATCCAATCGCGACGCCCGGCACGGTCTTGAGCACCTCGCCGACATTGCCGCTCGCCACCGATCCGAATTCGTCGGCGGCGACGACGTTCATGAAGTTCGGCGCGAAACGCTGCGTGTTGATCGCGATCGCCGCGCCGTCCATTTCGCGCTTCGCGCCGACGATGAACTCGTCGAGCTTCACCGTTTCGCCCACGGCCGCCGCGACGTCGCTCAGGCTGAAATCCTGTCGGGTGACGCCCCCAGCCGAAACGTTGACCTCGCGCACCTGCGGCACCGAGCCGGTGCGAAACACTCTCACCCGAACATTGCCGGCCGGAACGTTGCCCAGCCGGAATTGACCGCTCGCATCGGTCAGCGTCTCGACCGATGTGCCCTCGATGCTGATCCGCGCGTTCTCGACGTACTCGCCCATCGCGGGGTTGAAAACGCGACCTTCGACGACGCCGGTGGGCTGGGCGTGCAGGGTCGCGAACAGGCACATCACGGCCCCGAGGACCGTCGCCGTTTTAAGGTGCAGTTTCATGGGTGGAGGGGCGCAGCTTGCTGCATCCGATTTCGTGGTGGTCGGAATTCCCACCCCGCCGTGAGCCGCCCGGTCCGCGGCGAATCGGGTATTCATGAGGTGTGGGGTCAATCGACAGCGCACCGGCGTCACATCGGTGGGGAACGCCGACGTGTGCCGAGCATCAAGCCTCCCCGCCTTCGCGGCGAGTCGAAATCACCGCGTCCGCCAGCGCCAGACCCACCGGCCCCACTGCGCCCGAGCCGATGCCTCGACGGCTCTGAGTCTCTGGTCTCTGGTCTCTGGTCTCTGGTCTCTGGTCTCTGGTCTCTGGTCTCTGGTCTCTGGTCTCTGCTCCCTGGTCCCTCGCTCGCGCAGCCTCGCTCGTCGCTCACCGCTCCCAACTGATCCCCACGCTCGGCAGCAGCGGCAACTGCTCGCGCGCCTTGCGCACCACGGTCACCTGCGTGCCGGAAACGGTCACGTTGTGATTGAAGCCGACGAGATTCGTGCGGTCGTACGCATTGAATACGTCGAGGAAAACGCGCAGTTCGCTGCGCTGCAGCGCGAACCGGCGCGTCACCCGCAAATCCAGCCGGTGATAATCCGGCAGGCGCACGCCGTAGATCGGCCCGTTGGCCGAGACCAGCAGACGCCGCCCGTTGGTGAGCGGCGCGAGCGAGTAAACGACATCGGTCGTCGGCCAGCCGGAGTGAAACTGCCACGCCGCGCTGAACTGCCAGCGCGGACTTGGCGTGTACGTGACGTCGGTTTGCACCGTGTGCCGCTGCTCGCGCGCCCGCGGCACCCAGGCGGCGCCGACCAGCTCCTCGGCCCGGGCCAGCGCGTAATGGGCATTCCATGACACGGTGCGCCCGCGACCATTCAGCATGAATTCCACGCCCCGCGCCCGGCCCCGCCGCGGATCCAGCCGCACCCGGTCGGACTGGGCCTCCGGGAAAAGTTCGTACGGGTTGTCGAGGTTCTCCCACCGCGGTCGAAGGTGCGAACTCCGGCGCTCGTACGCCTCCACCCGCAGCCCGACGCCGCCCGGCAGCAGGTAATCGAGCCCGATGACGCGATGCTCCGCGCGCTCGGCGCGCCGCAACGCCAGGTCGCCGTCCGCCACCGCGAGTTCGTGCAATCCCTGCGCCTGGTTGTAGCCGCCCCACGCGGCACGCACGGTCGCGCGGCCCACGGTCTGCGCTGCATTGATCCGCGGACTCGACTCGCGATCGTGCGTGGCGGTGTGGCGGTCGTAGCGCAGCCCGGGCTCGATCACCAAGCCCGGCCGCGGACGCACGCGCGCCGAGACGAATCCAGCGTACGCATCGCCGTCCGGCCGCACGCCCGTGTTGAGGGCGACCGGCACCGTGATCTGGCGGCCGGCGTCAACCGCGGTGTAGCGACGGGAGAGTTGGTAATCGTAGCGGGCCTCGCCGGTCTTCGCCTCGATGCCGCCGCGCACGAGCACGCTTTCGCCCAGGCTCACGCCCCACTCGTTGCGCAGGCTGGCGACATCGAGCCGCCGCCGATCGCGCAGGCTGAACGGAAACCCGTCCAGGCTGCCGCTCCCGTCTCGCTTCCAGGTGAGCCGGGTGCCCGCCAGCACCGCTTCGCCGCTGACGTTGCGCGCGAGGTTTCCCTGCCACCGCGCCCACACGTAATCGCTGTCGTAGCCGCTGCGCAGCGCGGGGTCGTTCTTGCGCTCGTAACGCAGCGTGTCGCCCGCATGCAAGGCATGCACGGACACCACGTGCTCCGGGGCCAGCTGGTACTCGAATTTCGCCGTGACGTCGTAGTAGCGCGGATACACCTCGTCGTCGCGCCCGGCCACCCGCAAAGCGATATCGGGATACCCGCGCCGCGCGGCCGCCAGCCAATGCCCGCGGCGGGATGCGCCCTGGCTCATCCCGCCCACGCCCGTCAGGCTGAGCCCCAGCGCGGTCCGCCGGGTGGTGGCGCGCTTCGTCTCCATCGTCAGCACCGCCGCCAGCCGATCGCCGAACTCGGCGGTGAAACCGCCCGTCGTCAGGTCCAGCCGGCTGATGGTCTGCGGGTCGACGATCGAGAGCGCCCCATCGACGTCCTTCAGGTGAAACGGCTCGACCAGGTCCACGCCGTCGAGTCGCGCCAGCAGTTCGGTGTGCGGCGCGCCACGCACCCAGAATTGCGCGGTGAAGTCGTCCGCGGCGAGCCCCGGCAGCCGGGCAATCGATCGGTACAAATCGTCGCCCACCTGCGGCAGCGACTCCAGCTCGTGACTGGTGAGCGTCGCGCTGGCCGTCGTGCGTTCCTCCGCCACGCCGTACCGGCTCGGGGTCACGACGAATTCCGCGAGCTTCACCGGCGGTTCGGTTTGGGCGTACGCGCAAAATGCTCCAAGGGTAATCCCCAGCCCGGCGAGGGTCAGACGCATGATGCCGACGCCACACCACCCGCGGCAATATTTCAAGCCACGTCGCGATCCCGCCGGCGCAGCAAGGGCGGCCGGCGGGCCCTTGCGCGTGCAGCCCACGTGGCCCTGCGCGGGAGCGCGCGGATTCTCCGAACGAGGACGAGACGGAGCTCGTCCCTCCATGTTCGTGGCTCGTTCCTGGAGGGCCGGCCTCCGTGCCGGCCTTGAAACTCGTCCCTCCAAATTCGCGGTCCGTTCGTGAAAGCGAGCCCGGGTGTCTCGTCCTTCGCCGCCCGCTCACCGCGCCTACAGCGGCCAGACCTGCGGCACGAGAAACATCGCCACGGCAAACAGCACGACCACGAGCGGGCCACCCACGCGGACGAAGTCGACGAAGCGGTATCGGCCAGGCCCATACACCATGAGGCAGGCCGGCTCGAGCGGCGTGATGTAGGAACAACTCGCGGCCACCGCGATGGCCATGGCAAAGGTCCGCGGATTCAACCCGAGGCGCACGGCGGTATGGATGGCAACCGGCACAATGATGGCCGCAGCCGCCTGGTTCGACATCGGCTGCGTGAGCGCGACCGTCAGCAGGAAGAATCCACCGAGGACCCAGAGCGGCGGCAAGCCGCTCGTCCAGTCGGCGACCAGATTGGCGACATACTGGGCCGCGCCGGTTTTCACCGTGGCCTGGCCGAGCGCGAGCATGCACCCGATGAGAATCACCACGCGCCAGTCGATGTCCCGATAGGCATCCGCCGGGCTGATGCAGCGGGCGGCAAAGATTGCAAACGCCCCCATCAGCACGGCCACGGCCAGCGGCACGAGGTTCGTGGCGGCGAGCACGAGCGACGCGGCGAAAATGATCATCGAGCGCCACGCTTTCGGCCGCTTGCCGGTTTCCTCCTCCACGGCCTGCAAGACGCTCACGTAACCCTCCTCGGCCAGTCGCTTCACCCCCACGGTGCGTCCCTGAATCAGCAATACATCCCCGACCCGCATGGACGTCTCGCTGAGCTTGGTGAGGATGTTGCGGCCATGCCGGTTGAGCGCCAGGACCTGCACCCCGTAGTCCTCGCGCAGCCGAGTATCGCGCAACGGCCGGCCCGTCAGCCGCGAGCGCGGCACGATCAAGGCCTCGACCAGCGAAGCGTCTTCGCTCCGCAAGTCCGGATCCGAGTACTTCAAGTCGGCATGGATCTCGAGTCCCGCCTTGTCCTTCACCCCCAGCACGTCGGCGCGGGCACCCTCGACCAACAGGATATCTCCCGCCTGCACGATCATCTCGGCCCGGGGAAAAAGATAACGATTGCCCTCGCGGACCACGCGGACGATGGCGAGGTCCATGTCGCGGCCGAGGTCGGCCTCGCGAATTGTTTTCCCGACCAAGGGCGACGAAGGGAGCACGATTACTTCGGTGATGAAGGAGCGCAGGCCGAATTGTTCGAGCAAGCCGGGGACCGGCGCACGATCCGCGATGAGGTGGCGCCCGATGAAATACGTGTAGAGCAACCCGGCGATGGCGATGGGAATGCCCACCGGCGCCAGCTCGAAGATGCCCATCGGCGGCAGCCCGGCGTGCGTCATCAAACCGCTGACCACGAGGTTGGTCGATGTGCTGATCAACGTCACCGAACTCGTGAGAATCGACGCGAACGCGACCGGCATCAGCAGCGACGATGGCGACATCTTCGCCTTGGCGGCGACACCGAGCACGATGGGCAGGAAGAACGCCGCCGCCGCCGTGTTGCTGATGAACGAACTCAGCGTGGCGCAGGCGATCATAATCACGGCGAGCAGGACCTTCGGATTGGTTCCCGCGTGACGCAGGATCGCTCGGCCCACGATGTCGACCACGCCGGTCTTGATCAGGGCGCTGGTCATGATCAGCAGCGACAGGATCATGATCACGGTGTCGCTGCCGAAACCCCCGAAAGCGTCCTCCGGCGACAACAGGCCAGTCAGAATCAGGGTCAGCAGGAGCCCAAGCGCCACCACGTCGCTGGGCAGCCACTCGAAGGAGAAGAAGACCAGCGCGAGCACGATCACGCCGAGGAGAAGCGCGATATCGAAAGTCACGGTACCATCGTGACGCGAAAGCCGCGGAGGTTCCGTGCGTTGTGGCAATAACCCGATTCTCGGCTAGCAAATGATATCACCTTGCATCGTCGGGCCGCGGACGACACGGAGGTCGTCCCTCCAAGCAGGTCCTGCGGCGGGCTTGTCCGCCTCAGGCGGGCTGCTGTTGCGAGAGGCAGTGCAGCGTGCCGAGGCCCCAGATCAAATCGTAGCAGTCGATCGCGACAACTTCGCGTTGCGGGAAACAACTTCCGATCACCTCGCACGCCTCGGCGTCGCGCCTCTTTTGCCGGAAGGTCGGCACGAGCACCGCGCCATTGATCACGAGGAAATTCGCATAGCTCGCCGGCACGCGCTGTCCTTGAAACGCGATCGGCTGCGGCATCCGCAAGGTGACGAGCTTGAACTTCCGGCCATCCGCCCGGCGAAACGAAGTCAACCGCTCCAGGTTCTCCTCCAGCACCCGGTGATTCGGATCGCGCTGGTTCGGTTCGATGCACGTCACGATGCCGTCGGCGCGGTAGAACCGCGTCACGTCGTCGATGTGCCCGTCGGTGTCATCGCCGGCGATGCCCTCGCCCAGCCACAGAATCGTGTGCACGCCGAGGAAATCGCGGAGGTTTCGTTCGATCTGTTCGCGCGTGAAACCCGGATTGCGATTGGGATTGAGCAGGCACTGCTCGCTCGTGAGCAGCAGCCCCTGTCCGTTCACGTCGATCGATCCGCCCTCGAGGACCAGGTCGTTTTCGAAACGCCGCAGCCTCAGCTTCCGCGCAATCAGCGCCGGTATCCGGTTATCGAGGTCGTACGGCGGATACTTCCGGCCCCAGGCGTTGTAGCGCCAGTCGGTCAACGCCACTTCACCCGTGCGATCGTTCTTCACGAAAATCGGCCCGTGGTCGCGACACCAGGCGTCGTTCGTCGGATGGTCGTAAAACGTGACACGCGCCATGTCCGCGCCGGCCGCCGCGCAGAGTCGCTTCGCGCGCGCCTGGAACGCGCCCGCGGCGTTGATCCGCACCTCCTCGAACCGGCTGATCGCGGCAACAAACCGCGCAAAGGCACCGGGCACCGCTCGAAACTGCCCTGGCCACGTCGCGCGATTGTGCGGCCACGACAACCACACGGCCGCCTGCGGCTCCCACTCCGCAGGAAATCGGAAGCCCAACGCGGAAGGCGTTGGGCTTCCGATTTCCTTAGCCGACGCTTCGCGTCGCTCCAATCGCCGTGTAGGTTTTGCGCTCAAAAAACTTGTTGGTCCCTGCTCCGCGCAGCGGAGCCCTAGGAATTCCTCCTAGTCGATGAACCGCTTCGTCAGATCGCCATACGCATCGATGCGCCGGTCGCGCAGGAAAGGCCAGTGCGTGCGCGTGACGTCGACTTGGCCGGGTTCGATCGGCACGACGAGAACCTCCTCCCGGTTCGCGCTCGCCTTGGCGAGAATCTGGCCGCTTGTGCCCGCGACAAAACTCTGGCCCCAGAACTCGATCCCGTCGCCGCCACCTGGCCGCTCGAGCCCAATCCGGTTCACCGCGGCCACAAAGCAGCCGTTGGCGACCGCATGGCTGCGCTGGATCGTTTCCCACGCTCCGTGCTGGTTGACTCCGTGCTCGTCCTTTTCGCTCGGGTGCCAGCCAATCGCGGTCGGATAGAACAGGATTTCGGCGCCCTGCATCGCGGTCAGCCGCGCGCCCTCCGGGTACCACTGATCCCAGCAAATGAGCGTGCCGATCTTCCCGAACTTCGTGTCCCAGGCGCGAAACCCGGTGTCGCCGGGCGTGAAATAGAACTTCTCGTAGTACAGCGGATCGTCCGGGATGTGCATCTTCCGGTACTTCCCGAGGATCGCGCCGTCCGCGTCGATCATCACCGCCGTGTTGTGGTAGAGCCCCGACGCGCGTTTCTCGAAAAGCGAGGCGATGACGACCACCCGATGCTTCTTCGCGAGCGCCTGAAACGCGCGCGTGCTCGGCCCGGGGATCGGCTCGGCGAGCTGGAAGAACTCGTGGTTCTCCGCCTGGCAGAAGTACTGCGAGCGGAACAACTCCTGGGTGCAAACGATGTTCGCGCCCTTTTGGGCGGCCTGCTCCGCCATCCCCAGCGCCTTCTGCAGGTTCGCCTCAGGATCGGCTACGCACGCATGCTGAAGAAGGCCGAGGGTGACTTTCATGGTGGAAACCAAGGACCAGAGACTAGAGACCAGAGACGAGAGACCGGCAAACCAAGGAATATAATCCGCAACAAAACGGGCAGGCTTTTATCCGAGGTCCCTGTTCTCTGGTCCTTGGTCTCTAGTCTCTGGTCCCTCAGTAAACGACCTTGTTCAGCGGGTATTCCACTATGCCCTCCGCCCCGAGCGCCTTGAGCTGGGGAATGATTTCACGGACGACGCTCTCGTCGATGATCGTCTCGAGCGCGATCCAGTCTGGATTGCTGAGATTGGCGATGGTCGGATTGCGGAGCGACGGCAACTGTTGCACGACCGCCTCCAGCGCCTTCCGCGGCAGGTTCATCTTCAGCCCGACCTTGGACTCGGCCTCGAGCGCGCCCCGGAGCAGCAGCGCGATCGTCTCGATTTTCTTCCGCTTCACGGGATTGGCCCAGCTCTTCTTGTTCGCGATGAGCTTCGTGTTCGTCTCGAGCAGCGTATCGACGATCCGCAGTTTGTTCGCGCGCAGGGACGAGCCGGTTTCCGTGATGTCGACAATCGCGTCGACCAGATCCGGCACCTTGACCTCCGTCGCGCCCCACGAGAATTCCACCTCGACCGCCACGCCCTTCGACTGGAAGTAGCGCTTCGTCGTGTTGACGAGTTCGGTCGCGACGCGCTTGCCGGCCAGATCGCGCGCGGATTTCACCGGCGACGCCTCGGGCACGCAGAGGACCCAGCGGGACTTCTGGGTCGAGACCTTGCTGTAGATCAGGTCGCAAACGTCGACCACGTCGGAGTTGTTCTCCTTGATCCAATCCTCGCCGGTCAGCCCGCAGTCGAAAAACCCATGCTCCACGTACCGACTGACTTCCTGGGCGCGGATGAACCTTCCCTCCAGCTCCGGGTCGTCGATCGATGGTCGATAACTTCGAGCGCTCGTGGTGATTTTCCAGCCGGCTTTCGCAAACAGGTTTTTCGTTGATTCCTCCAGGCTGCCCTTGGGCAGCCCGAGCATCAGCAGTGGAGCGGTTTCGGACACGCTGCCGAAAGCACACCGCGACGCGAGCGCGTTCAAGCCAAATTGCCATCCGCCCGCCATCGCCCAGTCGCCCTAAGCCGCTGACCGTGCGAAATCAGCGCGACAGTTGACATTCCCTTTCCCAATTGTAAAAACCGGTTGTCCCGCTTCCCACCGATCATGCCCACCACTCCTCCTCCTCGCACAGAGCCGAAACCTCTGATCGTGATCGTCGAAGACGAAGAGGAACTCGCCAACCTCGTGGCGCATCACCTCGAGAGGTCGGGCATGAACACTCAGGTCTGCAATCGCGCCCAACACGCGCTGAAATTCCTCAAGAAGAATTTCGCCAACCTCGTCCTGCTCGACATCAACCTGCCCGACCAATCCGGGTTCTCGTTGATGGAGGAGCTGAAGAACGCGGACATCGCCGTGCCGATCATTTTTCTCACCGGCAACGTCGAGGAGACGAGCAAGGTCAAGGGCCTCGACGTCGGCGGCGACGATTACGTGACGAAGCCTTTCAGCTACGCCGAACTGGTCGCGCGCATTCGCGCCGTCCTGCGGCGCACGGAATCCAAGGCGGATCTGAACGTCACGAAGAACGTCCGCGTCACGGACGAGCCATTCGATTTCTGTGGCGCCCGCGTGACGCCGCAGCGCCTGGAAATCACCTTCCCCGACAACGCGACGCAGAAGCTCGGCCGCAAGGAGCTCGGCATCCTCGCCTACCTCAACGCGCACCCGGGCCAGGTCATCACGCGCAAGGCGCTGATCCACTCGGTGTGGGGCGTGCACGCCGATGTGAAAAGTCGCTCACTCGACCAATACATCGTGAAGGTGCGCGATCTGTTTTCCGCGCACGGCCTGACGCTCGACGCGTTTCGGACGGTGCACGGCATCGGGTACATTTTCGACCCCCGCGGCGTTTCGACCGAGGGGCGATAGGCGGGATCCTGCAGTCGGATCCAGGTGGAACGCGACCTCCGGGCGCGTTCTTGCTGCGGTTGCAACCAGACGGCGCCCGGAGGTCGCCGTCCACCAGTCGGTGTTTGCCGCTGCAAATGGAATCTGACTGCGCCCGTAGTACCGCCTTCAGACGGCCGAATGGCAATCCTGCCGCCTGAAGCCGGGACTACGAACAGGGCGCTCAACCCTGATTTAGCGCCCCTCCGCGGCTCACCGGCTCGGCTTGTACCAGTAATGATCCGCAAACTGCGCTTCGCGATGGCGCAGCATCGCCCAGAGTCCTTTCAGGCCCAGCGGGAAATAATGCCAGTCGCCGAACTCGTCGAATTTGCGCGTCGACGTCACGGCTTTCGCGCGCGTCGTCCGCGCGAATCGCTGGCCGCGGCGTTTCCCGAGTTGCCGCAACGCATACAGGAATTTCACATCCTCCGCGATTAGCCGGTCCTCGTCATAGCCGCCAATCGTTTCGAAATCCTCCCGCCGGCAGAACACCACGCCGGTATCCAGTCCGGCCAAGAGCACCACCGCCATCAGCAGCCCATACGTCGCGCCGATGCCGAGCGACCACCGATCCATCGTCACGCCGGTGGCGCCGCCGATGAACCGGCCGGTGGCGAGCGTTCGCTCGATTTCCGTGAACGTGGCCGGGTGCACCTGCGAGTCCGCGTCGATGAACGCCAGAATCTCGCCACGCGCGGCGCGGGCGCCGCCGTTGCGGACGGCGCCGATGACCCGCTTTGCCACCGGCACGACGCGACAGCCGTGCGCGGACGCAATCTGCGCCGTGCGATCGGTCGAACCGTTGTCCGCCACGATGACTTCGATCGCATCGGGCCGGGCATAGTTTTGCCGGGCAATCGCAACTGACGCGAGCAGCCGGCCGAGCAGTCGTTCCTCGTTGTACGCGGGAACGATGAGCGAGTACCGGGGATTCATTGGCGCCGAAGTGGAGCGGTTGTTCCGGAGTGCGCTGAAATCAGCTCTGACCACGCGCGCGCCTGCCGTAGCGTGCGGCCTGGTTCAACAACCCGCCCGCGTTCTACCGGCTCGCCGCGCTCGCGGCGGGCTGCGCGTTTGCATTCGCTGCCATCGTCGCGATGCCATCGAACACCAGGCGGAGCACCTGGTTCAGTCCGCGTTCCTTCACCTTCTTGTCGCCGAGGTCCAACTCCAAGCTCTGCGAAAGCGAAAAGCGGTTCGAGTGGTAGATGAAGCAGAGCCCGATGAAATGAATCATCAGGTGACGCACGTCGAGGTCGCGGCGGAACTCACCGGTGGCGACGCCATCCTCGACGATGGTGCGGAACCGTTCGAGGAAGGGGTTTTTCGAGAGCAGGTGGTTTTCCTTCGTCAGGTGGCGGCCCTTCTCGAGGTTTTCCCACTGCAGCAAGCGCGTGAATTCCGGCTCGTGATCGAGAAACTCGAAATAGCTTTCCAGCAGCCGCGACAACTTCTCCCGCGGGCTGCGGCCGCGCTCGACGGCATGAAACTCGATTTCCTCGATCCGCTTGTAGACTTCGGACAGCGCGGATTCGAACAGCGCGTCCTTGCTGCCAAAATAGTGGTAAACCATCCGTTTGTTCACGCGCGCCTTCCCGACGATCTGATCGACGGACACGGCGTGAAAACCGTGCGCCGCAAACAAACGGATGGCGGCCTGCAGAATTCGACGGCGCGTCCGATCGGGGTTGCGCTGGACGGGCTGGGCGTGGGGCATTGTTCGCACGGTGACAGATTGAAAACGGAGTGAGAAGGAGAAACCCGATGGCCCGGACCTCGCCGAGCGGCGGGTGTCAGAACCGGCCGCGCATCCCGAGCACAAATCCGACGCCCTGATTCGTCCGGAAGAACTTCAGGCCGTTCAATGACGCGTCGGTGCGGGGAGGTTCATCCGTGATGTTCGTCACATCGAGAAAGACATCATAGCGCCGGTTTATTGTATATTGCGCCTTCACGTCCAGCATCAGTCGCTCCTCGTTGTACACATCGATGCCCGAGGTGGTGCCCTTGTACTTCTGGGCCGTCCAGTTGCCCAGGAAACGCAGGTCGAGGCCGCGGTAACGGAAGTTGATCCCGCCGTTGCCGCTGCGCGGCGCAAGGTTGCCGAGCCGGCGCACGGTCGTGACGCTGCCGAAATCTCCCTCGGTCTCGAGGTAAGTGAAGTTGGCAAACGCACCGAAGCCCTTCCAGAAGCCCGGCAGGAAACTGAACTGCTGCTGGTAGCTGGCCTCGATGCCCTGGATCCGTGCCCGGCCAAAATTGCGCGCCATCGACAGCGTGTAGTTGGCGTAGAGTCCGTTGCCATCGAGACCGGTCGACGGGATGGTCGAGGAGAACGTCGCGAAGTAATTCGAGATGTTCTTGCGGAAAACGCCGAGGCTGACCGCGCCCACCGGCTCGAAGTATTTTTCGACGCTCAGCTCGAAATTGTCCGTCAGGTACGGCTTCAGGTCCGGATTACCCATCGAGACGGTGTTGTTCTCGGTGTTTTCCGTCACGCTGGGAATGATGTTCGCGACCGGCGGCCGCGAAATCGCGCGGTTGTAGCTCGCGCGGAAAAGCAGGCCCGAGCTTGGCTCGTAGACGAAATGAACGCCGGGGAACCCGTTGGCGTAGTCGCCATCCGCCTTGTTGCGTCGCACGAACGAGCGCTCCGCGCGCGCGACGTTGGCCGCCACCACGGCGGGATCCATGCTGGTGCCGCCGACGCTGTTGCCGCCCCAGCTCGCGGTGGTGTTGCGGGCCCACCCGTAGCCCTCGGTCCGCGTCCGCTCCACCCGCACGCCCGTCAGCACGCGCAGCTTGCCGAACTTCGCGGAACCCTGCACGTAGGCCGCGCTGATGTTCTCGACGAACTTCGCGTTGCTCGCATGCGAGGTCACGTAGCTTGTGTAGGCGTCCGCCGCGGTCTGCCGCCAGTAGTTCGCCGGCGCGGCCTGCGGGTTGGTCATGAACGGCCACGGCCCATAGCGGCCCTCGCTCTGCTTGTAGCGGAGATCCGCATACGGCGTCATCACGTCATCCACGGTGTCGGGGATGCCGTCCGCGCCGACGAACCGCGCGATGCGGAAGTCGGTCCACGGGGTGCGTGTGTCGTCCGCCCACTTCAGGCCGGCCTTCAGCGTCAGCGGGATCGTCGTGGTGAACTTGCGGATCACATCCGCCCGCAGCGTATACACGTCGTTGCCCGATCGGTAACTCTGCTTCTGCATGAAGTTCATCGTGTAGTTCGCCGGATCGTAGATCGACGGCCCGGCGGTCTGCCGGAAGAGCGGGTACCACGGGTCCTGCCCGCGGCGGTCGATCTCGAAGCCGATGCCGCCGTTGATCCGCGACTGCGCGCGAATCCAGCCGGGGTACGAGATGTCCGCGTGCGAATAGCTTCCGCGCAGGGTCAGCGTCGTGGAGCGGTCGAACAGCTTGAATTCGGTGCCGCCCTGGAACGAGTAATTGCGGGAGTTCTTCGTGAACTCCGGCGTGGACTCCGAGATCGCGACTGACGCCGCGTGCGGCAGCAGGATCGAGTGCTCATAGGTGCTGTCCGGCGTGAAGTTGGCCACGGTCGCGGCCGGATTGCCGATGCCGGGCCGGTAGTACTCCTGGTATTGATCGTTCGTGTTCAGCGCGCCTTTGAAATACACGTACGCGTCCGGCGAGAGCTTGTAGTCGAGGCTCACCCCGATGTTGCGCGCCTCGGCCTTGTAGCCGATGTCGCCCGAACCGAAGATCCGCGTCAGGGGATTCGCCGAGTTCGGATTCAGGTAGGTCTGGCCGAAGTTGTAGAGCACGCCGCCGGGGCCGGCCTCGTCCTGCGTGGTCGCGGAAACGCGCCGGTTCGCGTTCACCGCAATGCCGAGATTGCGGTGGCCGCCAAAGACGTCGAACACATCGGAATAAGCGAGCGAGAGGATGTCGAGACCGTCGGCCCGATCACTGAACGGGCTGCCTTCGGCGTGGCGATGCCGCCACATGACACCACCCGTGACCGTGATCCGGCGGCCTGGGACGTCGAAGGCGCGGCGCGAGACGAGATTGACAAAGCCGGCGACCGCGTTCGCGTCCTGTTCCGGCTGCGGCGCCTTGATCAGCTCGACCGTTTCAAGATTTCCCGTGCCGAGCTGCTCGATCTGGTAATCGCGAGACGCCGATGTGCCCGTTGAGGTGGCCATCCGCTCACCATCGACCATCAGCGCGGAAAATCCCGGGCCCATGCCGCGGACGAAGAGCGTACGCACCTCGCTGCCCACGATGTCGGTCGAGATGCCCGGCAGCCGCTGAATCAGCTCGCCCGGATTGGCCGCGGGATTGCCGAACGTGTCCGTCGCCGCGACCCACTTCGGGTTCTCCGACTGGCGCTGCGCCTGGATGGCGAGGGCGCTGCCTTCACGGACGCCGGCGACCGAAAACGCCTCCATCCGGTAAACGCCGGAAGTAAGTTCGATGTTTCGGGTGACGGTCTGCCCGGCCGAAACGCTCACCGGCACGCGGATCGGATCCAATCCGGCGAAACTCACCACGAGCGTGTGGGCGCCCTCTGGCACCGTGAGGTTGAACGTCCCACCCCGCTCGCTCGTCGTCGCCGCGGACTGCCCGTCGACGGTGATCGTGGCCCCCGGCAACAAGTCGCCGGTGGCCTGGTTGGAAACGATCCCCGTGATGGTTCCGACCCGCGGAGACTGCGCCAGCGCAGAGACGACGGTGAAGAGCATGAGCAACCCAGCGGCCGATCGGGGGCCGGCACGATGGAGAAACAGCAGTGGGATCATGAGGACAATACGGCTGAGTGTTGGTGGCGAAGCAGTCGGTGGGGTCAAGGCCGCCGGGGGGTCGGCAGCCTCGTAACCGATAGGTTACTTTGCGGCGTTTACAGGCAAGCCCAATTGTGCAGGTCGCCGCCGCACACGGGCTTGTATCCGGGATTTGACTTGCGACCGCTGTCATCGCGCGGTTACTCGACCGCGGTGACTCCATTCCCCTCTGGTCTTGCGCGGCACTGGCGTGGTCTCGGTCTTTGGCTGCTCGTGGTAGCATCGGTCGCCGCGGCTGACCGATCCCCGCGCGACACGTGGCGCGCCGGCACGGGCCGCGAGAAGATCACGCCACCAGCGGGGTTGTGGATGACGGGCTACGGGGTGCGCGACCGGCCGGCCGAGGGCACCTCGCTCGACCTCTGGGTGAAGGCGCTGGCGATCACCGACCCGAGCGGCAATCGCGGCGTGCTGCTGACGCTCGACCTTTGCGGCATCACGCGCGAAATCACCGACCACGTCGCGCAGGAGCTCGGCCACAAGTACCAGCTCCCGCGCAGCGCGGTGATCGCGAATGTCTCGCACACGCACTGCTCGCCGTTTCTTCCGGGCTACTTGAGCGGGCTGCGGATCCTGCCGCCGGACGGCATGGCGAAGGCCGTGGCATATACGCGCGAGCTGGAACAAAGAATGATCGCCGCGGCCTCGACCGCGTTGCAATCGATGGGGCCGGTCACGATCGGGTGGACGGAGGATGCGGCGAACTTCGCCTTCAACCGCCGCGAGAACCGCGAGGCCGACGTGCCCGCGCTCCGCGCCGCGGGCAAGCTGAAGGGCCCGTGGGATCCGCGGGTGCCCCTGCTCGCGGTGCGCCCCCCCAACGGCGAGTTGCGGGCACTGCTCGTTTCGTATGCCTGCCACAACACGACCCTCGATTTCTACCAGTGGCACGGCGACTACGCCGGCCGCGCGCAGCTCGAGCTCGAGCAACGGCATCCCGGAGCGACGGTGCTCTTCGCGATCGGTTGCGGTGCGGACATGAATCCCGGGCCGCGGCGAACCCTCGCGCTGGCGGAACAGCATGGACGCGAACTCGCCGACGCCGCCGATCGCGGGCTCGGCCGCACGCTGGTGCCGATTCGCGGCAAACTGGCGACGGCATTTGCCGACATCACGCTGAAGTTCGCCGAAATACCGTCGCCGGAGAAACTCCGCGAAGCGCGCGAAAAGGACCAGCCGAACAAGGTCATCGCCCAGGCCTGGGCCGCGACGGTCGAGGCGGACCTGCAAAAAAAGGGCGACCGGATTCTCGAATATGCCTACCCCGTGCAGGTCTGGAACCTCGGCGGACTTTCCTGGATCGCGCTCGGCGGCGAGGTCGTGATCGACTACTCATTCCGGCTGCGACAGGAGCTCGGCGCCAACGTGTGGGTTTTTGGATACTCGAACGATGTCATGGCCTACATCCCGAGCGAACGCGTGCTGAAGGAAGGCCGCTACGAAGGTGCGACCTCGATGACGGCTTACGGCAAACCGAGCCCCTGGGCGCCCGGCCTCGAGGACAAGATCGTGCGCAAGGTCCACGAGCTCGTCGCGCAGACGAAATAGGGCGACACCCATCTTGATGTAGGGCGGGGTCGCCGACCCCGCCGAATGATTCGACATGGCGCGCGGCGGGGTCGGGAGACCCCGCCCTACAGGACCGATCACGCCTACGCCGCGAAATGCTTCGCCACCTTCCGCACCGCCGCCGCGGTCTCGCGGATCAGCGTCTCGCTCATCGACTCGTTCAGCGTGCAATGAATGCCGTCGGCGAGCATGGCCTCGGCCTCGCGACACTTCACCTGGGTGTAATCCATCTTCGTCAGGCCCAGCTCCTTGATCGGCCAGCGCCCGCCGAAGAAACCGTGTTTCTGGAAGTACGGGAGCTTGTACAGCGGCACCGGGATGTATCCGGCGCTGCACGACACGCCCTCCGCCCGCAAGGCTTCGGCAAACTGCGCCCGCGTGCCGCGCAGCTGGTCCAGCCGCAGCCGGAAATAGAAGAACCAGAACGTGCCACGGTCTTCCGCGTCGAGCGCCGGGGGCATCACGCCGGGCGTGTTGCGGATGCCTTCAATCAGCAGCCGGCCCAGCGCCGCCCGTTTGGCGGCAATGTCCTCGAGTCGCTCGAGCTGCGCCGCCGCAAACGCCGCCTGCAACTCGCTCATCCGGTAATTGGTCGCGAGGACCTCGGTCTTGTCCCAGGTGTAGGCCGGATTCGTCCGTTCGTTGCCTTTGTCGGAGAACTTCAGCAGCGCCGGCCCAATCCGCGGATCGCTCGAAGCGACGATGCCGCCATCGCCCGCGCAGATGTGCTTCGAGTTCATCAGCGAGAAGCACGCGACGTGGCCGATCGATCCGACCGGCTTGCCGCGATACCGCGCGCCCCACGCCTGCGCGCAGTCCTCGATCAGCACGAGCCCGCGTTGATCAGCGATTCGCTTCAGCGCGGTGAGATCACAGGGAGTGCCGGCGAGATGCACCGCAACGATCGCCTTGGTGCGGGGCGTGATGGCGCGTTCGACCGCCTGCGGATCGAGGTTGTAGGTGCTCGCGCCGAGATCCGCGAAAACCGGCACCGCCTGCTGAAAGAGGATGCCGGCCACCGAGCCGATGTCGGAGACCGGCGTGGTGATGACCTCGTCGCCCGGGCCGATGCCGGCGGCGGCAATCGCGATGTGCACCGCCGCCGTGCCCGAGGAGCACGTCACGACATGCTCGACCGGACACTGCCGCTTGAACCGCTCGATCACGAGCGCGGTCTGCGCATTGGGGCCTTTTCCACCCCAATAGAACACGGAGGGCTGGTCGACCGCCGCCGCGAGCTGCTGCTTTTCGCGCTGGTCCCAACGCACCCATTTCCCGGGCTTTGCGGTCACCGCCTTCGGGCCGCCTTGCTTGGCGAGCTTGGTCGCGTCACTCGAGGCGGACGGCGGCGGCGCACCCTCGGCCGCGAGCGCCGCCGGCAGTTGCGTCGCCGCGAGCGCGACCGAATTCGTGACGAGGAATTTCCGACGAGTCAGGGACGAAGACATGGGGAGCGCGCGTTATGGCGCCAGCGGCGGCGCCGGGGAGTTAACCGGGTGGTTACCTAAGGCGTGAGCGCAGGGCGGCAAGGGGAATTCGCGGCGTGCGGGCTGGAGGCGCATTTCGCGGTGGTCGGCAGGAAAGTAGCGCCGGCTTCCAGCCGGCTCCAACGAATGCCGGCAAGATGCCGGCGCTACGCTCGGCCAATCCCACTGCGACAACCGTCAGCCGGGAGATGCGCTCGCGGGCCGCAGGAGCGGCTTTGCACCGCGAATAATCGGGTCGCGCCGCAGCCGCTCCTTCATCCGGCAGACAAACCCGCGCCGGCGAACGGTCACTTCATCGCCGCGAAGTGCCGCAGCACCGCGTTGCGCATGAAATCGCGGGCCGCCGGCGTGTTCGTGTGCCCGGCCGCAATGTCGTGGTGAATCTCCTTCGGCGTTTTCAGCGCGTTGTAGGCCGCGTACACGCTCGTCGGCGGGCAGGTCGTGTCGATGAACCCAATCGTGAACACGCCCGGGGCCTTCGCCCGCGCCGCAAAATTCACGCAATCGTAGTAGCGCACGGCCTCCACCACCGCCGGCGACGGTTTCTCACCGGTGGGAATGAACTTCGGCCAGCCGGCAATTCGTCCGACGATCGCTCCCGTGTGATCGCAGCCAGCCGGCACGCCGGCGGCGAAAAACGACACCCGCGGGTCGAGTCCCGCCGCGACGATCGCCTGAAACCCGCCCTGGCTCGAACCCGACACCACCACTGTCTTCCCGTCCCACTCCGGCTGTGACGTGAGGAAATCAATCGCGCGGATCAGCCGCTGGAACATCCCGAGGAAGTAGACCGTGTCGCGCGACTCGCGGCCGCGCGTGCGGTACTCCCTCAGTTCGCCCGTCGCGAGCGCGTCGTAGAACGCCTTCGGCCGGCCGTTCGGCAGTCCGTGCGCATTGATGTCGAGCGCCAGCGCGCCCTCCTTCGCCCAGCCGACGGGGCCGCCGAGGCTCGAGGTCGTGACGCCGGCGCCATGCACGGTGAGAATCGCCGGCAGGCTCCGCGGCTTCGCGCCGGCCGGCCGTGCGTAATAACCGGATACCGTTGCGCCGACGCAGTCCGCCTGCAAATCGAACGCCTCCACGCCCTCGCGCTGCGAAGCCACGGACGTCAGCCGTGCGTTGATTGGCACCGCCGCCACTTGTTTTTTCTTCGCCGCCCAGAACGCATCGAAGTCCGCCGGGGCCGGCATGCTCGGTTTGATTTCCAGCGGAGAAACCGCCGCGCCGGCCAGCGCCGTCAGCTTCGTTTCGCCGGATCCATACGTCGCGCGGCACTGCAGAAACCCGGGCTCGTCGAGCGTGCCGGTGAGTCGCGCCTCGCCATGCTCGACCTTCGCCGTACCGCTCCGTGTCGGTGCCACGCCGTCCTTTGTCAGCGTCCACGCGATCTCCCCCGCGTCGACCGCCGCGCCGTTTTGCTCGAGCCGCACGACGAAGGTGATCGCCTCGCCGCGCCGGTAGACCGCGTTGGGTCGGTCGGCCGCCGCGGTGAGCGCATAGGCGGATTTGACCGGAGCCGCGGCGGCGCGGAGCCACCCGGGCGCAAAAACCAGGCCGGCGAGCAGCAACCACCGCAGACCACCGCCCATGACACGCGCCAGTTCCTGTAGCGGCGGTCTATGACCGCCGTTCGGCGGGGGCGGGAGACCCCGCCCTCCAAGGGTTCCTCGGGGTGGGGGGGGGGCTCCCGACCCCGCCGCCCCGGCCGCCCCCGCGTTGCCGCCCGCCCCCCCCGGGG
>Ga0080064_1003513_pt1 | contig 22455 bp, 20 predicted proteins | sample Subgrocontami54m_FD_69260 | JGI IMG/M metagenome (GOLD analysis project Ga0080064, IMG submission 69260) | Subsurface groundwater microbial communities from S. Glens Falls, New York, USA - GMW46 contaminated, 5.4 m (SPADES assembly) (version 2) ...
AGGCGCCCCGGGGAGTTCCGTTTCATCCCGCGGCCGAGCGCTTCTGGCGGGAGCGAGGTTATCTCGACTAGCGGCGTTTCAAAGAAAAAAAGCTCTGCCCGTTTCAAAGGAGGGATCCCATGATTGGAATGAAAAAATTTCCCGTAGTTTTCTTCGCTGCGGCTTTTTGGATTTTCTCGTTCGCGACTGTCTTTTCAGCTTCACTTCCGCCGTCCACGCAGGGAATGTTAAAAAAACATAAACTGGACCCATCCATTCTCCATGACATCGACAAAGAGCTCGCAGTCCCTCCTGATCTACTAGAGAAGGCCAAAAAAGAGGGCCGGGTGAGAGTTCAGGGGACGCCGGGTGAGGCCCGGGACGAAAAGATTTTTTTTGCCCCCTTCCGTGAGCGCTATCCTTTCATTAGCCTTGAGTACTCCGGCACTAGCCAACAGGACAGGGCCGTCAAAACTCTCACTGCGTACCGTAGCGGCAGGATTTTGGGCGAGGTCGTAGAAAGCCTTTCGGGTGCCGTCCTCACGTATGTAGAAGCCGGGGCCTTGGAAGACATGCGCGCTCTTCCCAACTGGGATAAGATCCTTCCAACAGCCAGAGATGCGGACGGTTTATGGGCGAACCTCCAACAGAACTACTGGTGCATGTCGTACAACACTAAGCTGGTAAAAAAAGAGGATCTTCCTAAAGGCTGGGAAGACCTTTTAAAAAACCCCAAATGGAAGGGGGGCAATCTGGCACTGGCAAATCGGCCCAGTCAGTGGGCTTTGCAGATTTGGCGAGTGAAGGGAGAGAAATGGACCAAGGATTTTCTCAGACAGGTCTTCACTGAGATCAGGCCACAGTTGCGCAAGGAGGGGACCAATACGCTCCCTCAGCTCGTTGCGGCCGGAGAATTTCATGCGGTCATTCCCAGTATGGCACCCCATGTTTCCAGGATCGCGTCGGAAGGAGCTCCGGTGGGCTATCATTGTCCTGAGCCAGTCCCGGCCACTCTCGGGGGCTCCGGGATAATAAAGGGAGCTCCCTATCTTAATGCTGGCCGGGTTCTCATGAACTGGCTAATGAGCAAAGAAGGACAAATAGCGCGCTATGCTACCTACGATAGCACGCCGAGCCATAAAGATCTCCAGCGAAAGGAGTTCCTTCCCTTCCCTGAGGAAGTTCTTGGGAAGCAGGTGGTTACCCCAGAACCGGCTTTCCAGGAAAAAACGTTGCCCGATCTAAATGAATTCTGGAATAAGCTGTGGCTCGGCGGGGCCGGGGCGAGGTAGTTGCGAATCACTTTGGGTGAATAGAAGGGGGAACCGTGCAAGTTTTTCGATTCGATATTGTGGTGGTCGGGGCCGGACTGGCGGGTGCCATGGCCGCTCTGGAGGCTTCGAGACGAGGCAAATCGGTCGTGATCCTGTCGAAGAGCCAGCCCTTCGGATCTCATTCCGTGAATCCTGAAAGCGGGATCAATCTCGCCCTTCGGGGCGGCGATGACTGGGAGAAGCACGCCCAGGACATTTGGAACGACGGCCATTTCCTCTCCGACTGGGACGCCGCGGAAGTGATGTGCAAAGACGGCCCGGAATTGGTCCGGAAGGACTTCTACGATCTTCTGGATCGCGACGCTCAAGGGGGGGTCGTCGCCTACGAAAAGGCGGGGACTTCGAGGGCGGTCAAAGCGGGGGACAATACCGGGCTCAATTTCATGCGGCGGGCCTATGCCCTATTGAAGGATTGTAAAGTCCCTGTGGCCCCGGACCGGGTCGTAACTTCCCTGGTCGTCGAGGACGGAGCGTGCCGGGGCGTGACGGTGTTCAACGTGGCGACGGGCGAGGTGGAGGGCTACGCGTCGCCCGCTGTGGTTCTTTCGACCGGCGGATTCGGCCAGATCTACCAGAATACCGTGCACGGAAGCCAGATGACGGGAGACGGCTTGGCCTTGGCTTATCAGGCCGGGGTTCCGCTGAAGGACATGGAGTTCATCCGTTTCAATCAAACGATTATTTACGGCACCAACGCGGCCATTACCGAGGGGGCGTTCCTCAAAGGAATGCGCTTCTATAATAAAAACAACGAGAGATTCATGGCGAAGTACGACCCCGAAAAAATGGAGGCCACGAACCTCTTCCACTTGAAAAGGTACATTCAACTGGAAATGGACGCCGGGACTGCGGTGGAAGGGAAGTATTTCTTCGCCGATTTCACCCATCTCGAAGAGGACTACGTCAACAGGGAGTTGCCGACCACCAGGAGAAAGTGCGCCCTGATCCTGGGGCTGGACATTCTCAAGGACCGTATTCCCGTCGTGCCCGGCGTTTATGTCACCCTGGGCGGGATCGCGATCGACGTCGACGGCGGCACCGCCGTCCCCGGGCTCTATGCGGCGGGCGAGTGCGCCTGTCCCGGAGTCCATGGCGCCGATTGGAAGATCGGCAATACCGTGCTCGCGGCGCTGGTTTTTGGGAGGCGGGCCGGGGCTCACGCGGCCGCCCGGGGAGCGAAAGTCGACGAGGCCCAGGTGGCCGCATCGGTCGAGCAAGAGACGGCCGGGCTGAATGGGATCGTCGCGCGGTCGCAAGGAAGGCCCTACCATCTTCTCGTTATGGAGCTGCGCCGGATCATGTCGAAGGATGTGGCCATTGTCCGGGACCGGTCGAGGTTAAGGGGCGCGCTGGCAATTATCAGGGACCTCAAAGAACAATACCGCACGGCGGTCGTGTGGGATCGCGGCCTGGAGTCCAACCAGCAGTTGGTCGGGTTTCTCCAGTTGGGCCATATGCTGCTCGTCGCCGAAGCGGTGGCGAACGCCGCCCTCGCGCGCGAGGAGAGCCGGGGAACTCACTGGCGGAGCGACTTTCAAGAGCGGGACGATCGGAAGTGGCTTTGCCACAGCTTGCAGTCGTACAGTCCGCAGGGTCCCCGCTTAACGCACGCGCCGGTAAAGCGCGGGAAATTTACGCCAAAGGAAACGGTCATTCTCCGGTAAGGGCGCTTTGATATTCCCGGCGCGCGGCCCGGTTATTTTTGTGACGGTCTCAGGAGGCTTTCGTGACGCTTGTTCTCACGCGCAGTGAGGTTTCCCGGCTCGTCAACATGGAAAAGGCGATCGAGGTGATGGAAGACGTGTTTCGGCAACAGGCCGAAGGCCAGATCGTGGGATATCCTTCGTTCGGCCTCTTGGCCGGGAAAAAAGATTTCCGGTTTCACGCGGCAGCGTTATTGGGCAGCCGGAAGATCGGGGTGCGCATGTTTCCCGCCGGCCTCCAATGGCCGGCCAGCGCGCGAGAACGGCAGATAGCGGTTCTCTACGATACCGAGTCGGCGGAACTGCTTTGCGTCGCCGCCTCCCCTTTCGGAAGCCTGCGCATCGGCGCGGTCATGGGATTGGCGGCCAAGGTTCTGTCTCCTCCAAAATCCTCGAGCGTCGGGATGCTCGGGACGGGCGGAAATGCGCCGAATATCCTCCAGGCCATCCTGCTCGCCCGTCCGTCGATCAAAACGGTATCGATTTACAGCCGCAACCGCGAGCGCCGGGAACGATTCGCGAGTGAAATGGTCCCGCTTCTCGGACTCGAAGTCCGCGCCGCGGAGAGCGCCGAAGAAGCGGTAAGAGAAAAGGATATCGTTCTCGCTTCGACGGATTCCGCTGTGCCCGTGTTGAAAGCGGAATGGATTTCCCCTAATAGTTACTTTGCGAGTTCCGGGATGACGACTGAAGTCGGCCCGGACATTATCGAAAAGGCGAAAAGCATTGTGCTGAGCAGCACGGAACAGATTCGTTCTTCTCCCGCCCGCCAACAAGATGCGCTCCTTCAATTGATCCATGAAGGAAGGCTGTCATGGGATGACGTCAACGAGCTCGGGAATGTCGTGCGCGGCAAGAGGCAGACCAAGAATCCCCTGTCACCCGCTTCCGGGGGAATAACGGTTTTTTTGCAGGCCTCGGGCGGCTTTCCGGAGCTCGCCCTCAATGCTTGGGCTTTTAGGCAAGCCAAGGAGCTCGGCCTGGGCCGGCAAATCGATCTGTGGGAATGATTCGTGAACAAAGTAGAAAAGCATAACGGAGGACGCGCTATGTTCGAAAGACGAAGAAAGCTAAGTTTGAGTGCGGTTTGTCTCCTATCCCTCTTTGGGTTTGCCCGGGATGGATTTTCCCAGGCCGGCGGCGAAGCGGAGTGGAAGAAGGTCTTGGAGGCGGCAAGGAAGGAAGGCAAGGTCGTAGTCGCCGTCCAGCCTGGTCCGGAAATTCGCCAGGGTTTGGAAAAGGGATTTGGTGAGAAGTTCAAAGGCGTTCAACTGGAGCTGCTTCCCGGCGCTTCGACGGCCAATGCGGTCCGGATTATCAACGAGTCCAAGGCCGGCATCCGGAATTTCGACGTTTTCATATCCGGCACCGGGGTGCAGTTGAGCGTCGCCTCGGAGGGGGCGTTGGAGCCGTTGGATCCTTATATGGTTCTACCCGAGGTTAAGGATCCCAAGCAATGGTTCGGCGGCCATATCTGGGCGGATAACATCACCGCCAAGCACCTGGTTTACGTCTTTCATGCCTATCTCACCGAGCCCGCCTACTACAATGCTCCGTTGCTCAACCCGGAGGAGATCCGTTCTTATGATGGTCTTTTGAATCCCAAATGGAAGGGAAAGATCGGCATCCACGACCCTCGAGTCCAGGGGGCCGGCCAGGCCATCTGGATTTATCTCTGGAAAGTCAAAGGCGAAGCCTTTCTTACGAAGCTGGTGGAACAGGATCTGTTTGTGTCCACGGACCATCGGCAGCTCGGGGACGCGCTCGCAAAAGGAAAATTGGCACTGGTCCTCGGCCCAACTTATTATACCTTGCTGCCTTATATTCAAGCGGGTATTCCGTTAAAAGCGTTGCCCACGCCCAAAGAGGGTATCCATGCCACGAGTGGCAGCGGCGGCATCAGCATTGTGAAGAACCCGCCCCATCCCAATGCGGCAAAGGTCTTCGTCAATTGGCTTCTGACCAAGGAAGGCCAGGAGATCTTCGGGAAGGCCACCGGCCAGGCGACTCGACGTCTCGATGTGGATACCAAGTGGCTGCAGGGGATCGGCGTTCAGCCGGCCAAGGATTTTCTCACTGTCGAAGAGTATTTGGAGCGGGAGAGTTTCTTCGAGAACAGGATCCCGCTGCGAAAGCCCGCGCAGGAACTGGCGCAAAAGCTGATCAAGTAGATTTTGGCCGCGAGATTTGAACAATGGGGCTCGACGTGGTAGGGGATGCCGATTAGGCGGGCGGGATCTTTACAATCGGGAGAAAAAACATGTCTAGGGTGGGGGCAAAAAATCTCGAGCTTTCGGAATCTCAGGAAGAAAAACCCCGCATCGACACCTTCGGGAAAGTGACCGGGAAGACGGCCTACACCGAGGACCTTCCCGATCTGCACGGTATGGTCTATGCCGCCATGCTGTCCAGTCCTCATGCGCATGCCCGCATCCGATCCATCGACTCGTCGAAGGCGCGCCGGATACCCGGGGTCCTCGGTGTCCTCGATCGCGATAACCTTGAAGGATTGAATCCCGTACGCGCGCTGCCGAGAAATCTCTGGAAGTTGCCCGACGATCAACCCTTCATGGCGATCGATAAGGTCCGTTTCGAGGGCGAGATCGTCGCCGCGGTGGCCGCCGAGGATCTGCGCACGGCGCGGAGCGCCGTGGAATCCATCGAGGTGGAATACGAGATCTTGCCGCCGCTGTTCGATGCCGCGAAGGCCCTGGACCCTCAGGCGCCCATTCTTCACGAGAGCAAGGGTACGAATCTCGTTCTGGAGGACAATTTGGGTTGGGGCGATGTCGAGCAGGGGTTCAAAGAGGCGGATCACATCTTCGAGGACGCTTATACGTCGCCGTTCATGTTCCATCACCCGATGGAGCCTATCGGGGTCGGCATCGCGCAGTTTGCCAACGACGAAATCACCATCTGGACGCCCACCAGCAGCCCCTTTGTCAACGGCCAGGAGGTGGCGAAGTTCTTCGACCTCGATCCCGACCAGGTGCGCATCCGGGTCCCTCCGATCGGCGGCCACTTCGGCTCGAAGGCGATTACGAACTCCATGCTGGCGGCGATTATCCTTTCGCGCAGGACCGGCCGGCCGGTCAAGCTGGTTCCCACCATCGGCGAGAGTTTCCGGATGAACGCGCGCCATGCCATGGTCTACAAGGCGAGAGTCGGCGTGAAAAAGAACGGGGCCTTGACCGTTCTCGACGTGGAGATTCTCTCGGATACCGGCGCCTACACCACCGCCGCCCAGATCGCGACGCACAACATGGTCGTGGGCTCTCGCGGCGCCTATCGGATACCGCACTTCCGCGTGCGCGCGCGTTGCGTTTATACCAACAAGGTGCCCGCGGGCCACACCCGGGCCACCGGACAGGTCCAGTCGACCTGGGGCGTCGAATGTACGATGGACAACGTGGCGCGCAAAATAGGGATGGACCCTTTCGATTTCAAAAGAAAGAACGTCCTCCAGCGGGCGGAACTGGTTGCCGATAAAACGCTTCCGTTGGATACGGACTATTTCGAATTGATCGACAAGGCGATCGGGGCGATCGATTGGGACGGCCGCGCGACTCCGAAGAGCCGGGCAGATGGGGCCGCCGCTCGAGCCCCGCGTTTGGCGCGGGGAAAGGGGCTCTCGGTGAGCCTCCGTCCGGGCGGCGGGGTAACCGGCGGGGATCGGACCTATGCCATGGTGACCATGGATAGTCAGGGCATGGTGAAAGTGCAGCACAATGCCCCGGACCCCGGCCAGGGGACCCATAATCTCTTCGGCATCATCGTCTCGAAGACCCTCGGAATCCCCCAGAGCCAAGTTCAAGTCGGCCCCGCCGACACCATATGGAAGCTCCCTTTCAGCGGCGTGATTGCGCAGCAGACCACCGTGCAGATGGGAAACGCGGTAAAGAACGCGTGTGACAATTTGAAGCAGGATTTGATCGGGGTCGCCTGCCAGACCAAGGGGGGAAAGCCGGAAGAATGGCAGCTCGTGGGCGGCCATTTGTGTCTCGCCGAAGCGAGCTTCTCCTTCGCCGACGTGCTCCAGCCCATGGGAGAGGGCGGGACCGTCAAGAGCATAGGGTTCTACAGCCCGCCGTTGCGGAAAGAAAGGTCTCCTTACGGCGGCGTGAGCCATTGGTCGCCCGGAGCAGCCGCCGCTGAGGTAGAAGTGGATCGGGAGACGGGCGAGTTTCGCGTGCTTCAGTTTTCGGTGGTCGTGGACGCCGGCCGCGCCCTTCACTACCGCTCGGCGAAGTCGCAAATGCAGGGCGGCGCGATCATGGGGGTCGGGCATGCGCTGTTTGAGGAAGAGATCTACGAGGAAGGCCAGCTTCTCAACGGTGACCCTTTCCAGTATCGGCTTCCCCTCATGCGGGATATCCCGCAGGCGTTTTATGCGCTGATGGTGGAGAATGGAGACGGCCCGGGCCCGTTTGGATCCAAAGGGATGTCGCAGACCTCCATCGTCACGGTGGCGCCGGCGATCGCGAACGCGATCTACGATGCTCTCGATATAAGGGTGCAATCGCTGCCCATCACCCCGGAAAAAATCCTGCGCGCGCTGGGCAAACTGGATTGAGGAAAGCCGCAGGCGAAAAAAGAAGCGAATCAATCGGTTTAGGGGACAGACGAATAGGACCGTGATCGGAGGAAAGGAAATATGCTGAAGCCGTTTCGAATATTGGAGCCAACGACGGTTGCCGAAGCAGCAAGAGAACTGGGCCGGTTGGGGGATGACGCGAAAGTTTATGCCGGCGGGGCCGAGTTGGTATTGCTTCTGCGGCATGGTTTGGTACAGGCCCGCGCGCTCGTGAACATCAAGGGCATTGGATCTTTGAATGAGATTTCTGGGAATGCGGGTGGTGTGCGGATCGGCTCCACGGTGACCCATCACCGGTTGGAGACCGATTCTCTGGTGCGGGAGCGGTTGCCGCTTTTGGCCTATGCCGAGTCCCACGTGGGGAATATACGGGTCCGATGCCAGGGAACCTTGGGGGGAAATCTCTGCTTCGCGGATCCGCACGCCGATCCAGGCACGGTATTGTCGGCCTATGAAGCGGTGGTGCGGTTGGCGGGCCTGGGGGGCGAGAGGCGGCTCCCGGTGACCGATTTTTTGTTGGGGATGTACGAGACCGCGCTGAAACCGGATGAAATCTTGATGGATGTGGAAGTGCCGCCCTTACCGAAAGATTGGCGCTGGAGTTATCAGAGAGTGGAGCGTTTCTATCGTCCGACCTTGAATATCGCGGCGGTGGGAAAGGCGAAAGGGGATAAGCTCGAAAAGGTGCGGTTGGCGGTCGGTTGCGTGGGAATGAAGGCCGAGCGGCTTTCGGAATTGGAAGAAAAGATTCCGGGGTTGAGTCTCCAGGAGGCGCTCAAAGTCATCGGGGAGTCCAGATCGTATCTGTCGGATCGGCTTCAGCCCGTGGACGATCTTTTGGGTTCGGCGGAGTACAAACTCTACATTACGGGAACGCTTTTGGGACGGGCGGTGGAGGAGTTGATTCAAGGAAATGGAGGAAACCATGGCAAATGAACCCGAGGAGTTGAAAACGCTCCAGACCATCAAGGTGTCGTTCACGATTAATGGCCGGCCGTGGAGCGGCGAAGTTCCGGCGGAAGAGGTCTTGTTGGACCTGGTTCGCTACCGGATAGGATTGACGGGCTCCAAGCGTTCTTGCGAGTCGGAGGTTTGCGGGGCGTGCACCGTGCTGGTGGACGGCAAGCCCACGAGTTCTTGCAGCTACCTGGCCTTTGAGGTGAATGGAAAATCCGTGACCACCGTAGAGGGGTTGGCCGAGGGCGAGAGGTTGGATCCGTTGCAGGAGGCCTTTATCCGGAACGTCGGGGCGCAGTGCGGTTATTGCACGCCGGGCCAGCTGATGGCGGCCAGGGCGTTGTTGACCGAGAATCCCTCTCCAAGCTACGCGGAGCTCCAGGAATGGATGAAGGGAAATATCTGCCGTTGCGGTTGTTATCCGGCGATCGCCCAATCCATCCTTGAAGCGGCCGGGGAATACCGCAAGCGAAAAACCGATTAAACCTTCTTTCCCGTTTGGTCCGGAAAGATCCTGCGGGCCATAGGAAAAGTGTCATCGGGATAATATGGCAAGAGGCGTTCTCTTTTTGCTCGGGGCGTGCGCGGGTTTCTATTTTGCGGCTGCGCCTTTGGAGCGTCCCGTCATGGGCGCCGAGGCGTCCCCGGCCGAGTGGGAAAAAACTGTCGAGGCGGCAAAAAAAGAGGGGCAGGTCACGATTTACGGCTTCGGCGCGCCTGCCCTCCTTCCTGTAGAAGCAGGGGTATTTCAGAAGAGATTTCCGGAGATCAAAGTGGTGTCGGTAAGCGGCGATCCTGTCCCGCGCATCCTCTCGGAGCGCAGGGCGGGGAAGTATATCGCGGATGTCGCGATCGGCGGCATCACGACGCCCTGGCAGCTGTATCTGGCGAAGGCGCTGGACCCGATCAAAGACGCGCTGATTTTGCCTGAGGTCCTGGACGAATCGAAATGGTGGGGAGGAAAGCACCGCTATACGGACCCTGAGAGAAAGTATGCTTTCGTCTTCATAGGCTCTCCGCAAACAGGCGGAATTTACTACAACGCCAATCTTGTCAGCCCGAAGGAATTCCAGTATTACCGGGACTTTCTCAACCCCAAGTGGAAAGGAAAGATCGAGGCTCGTGATATCAGGTCTCCGGGGCCGGGAGGGGACAGCATCAAGCTCTTCTACTACATCCCCGAGTTGGGGTCTGACTTTATAAGACGGCTTATCAGAGACATGGACATAACCCTCTATCGGGATAGGAGGCAGGCGGTTGACTGGCTGGCCACAGGCAAGTTTGCCATCTGCTTTTTCTGTCCCAATTCGGATATCAACGCAGCCCGGCGCCAAGGGCTTCCGGTGGCCGCTTTTGGGCCGATGAAAGAAGGGGTCGGTGTCGGATCGAGCGTGGGGAATATCGGCCTTGTCAACCGGGCTCCCCATCCCCATGCGGCAAAGCTCTTTATCAACTGGCTTCTCTCCCGTGAGGGGCAGCTCACTGTACAAACGGTCCGAGCTAAAGCCGGTATTGATACTTCGAACTCCCTTCGCATCGATATTCCCAAGGATATGATTCCGCCGGAGGAACAGCTCAGGGAAGGGATAAAGTATATCGACGCGCAGACACCGGAGCGGATGGTTGAAAACCCCGCTCTTAAAGTTTTCGAGGAGGCGCTGGCCGAGGCCGCGGCCAAGGGCAAAAAGTAGGATGGGTGCCGCGTTGACCTGTAAGGTCTTCAGGTAGAGACCATAAAAATGGACAAGGATTTGGCCGGCATAGGGTCTCCGCATTTCGCAACCGAAGAGCCGCGCGTGGATTCGCTGGAGAAAGTGACGGGGCGGGCGAGGTATGTGGAGGATTTGCCGGATCTTCCCGGGACGGTATACGCGGCGGCGCTCCGGAGTCCGTATTCTCATGCGCGGATTTTGTCGGTGGACTCATCGCGGGCGGAGCGGTTGCCCGGAGTGATGGGAGTGCTCCATCGCGGCAATTTGGACAGTTTCGGGTTGAACCTGCATAAGAAGAAGGGCGACCAGAATTTTATTACGACGGACAAGGCGCGGTTTGATGGGGATTTACTAGGAATGGTGGCGGCGGCGGATTTAAGGACGGCGCAGCGGGCGGTCGAGTTGGTGGAGGTCGAATACGAGGTATTGCCGGTTGTGTTTTCGGTGGAGGAGGCGTTGTCGTCGGGGGCTCAGCTGGTGCATGAGGAGCTGGGAACCAATCTCGCCTTGGAGCATCGCTTTGAATGGGGCGATGTGGGGCGCGGGATGAGGGAAGCGGATCGTATTTTTGAAGAGACCTATACTTCCCAGACGGTGTTTCACCATCCTATGGAGCCGTCGACGTCTTTTGCGGCGCACTTCGTTCAGGATACGGTCGACCTCTGGTTCCCGACCAATACTCCTTTTGACGCCGCGCCCGAGGTATCGAAGCTCTTCGGTATCGGCGAGGAGAACGTGCGCGTTCGAGTCCCCCATGTGGGAGGGAGCTTTGGGGCCAAGGTCCTCACGCCCGAAGTCATGCCGGTCCTGGCGCTTTCGCGGAAGTTGGGACGGCCGGTCAAGTTCATCGCCAGCGGGGAGGAGAGTTTTCGACTGACGGCGCGCCACGCGGTAGTTTATCGGGCGAAGATCGGGGTGAAGTCCGATGGGATTCTGGTGGCGTTGGACGTGGACATGGAGGCGGATACCGGCGCCTATTTCACCGCCGCCGCCATTATCACCAGCCTTTTGCAAAATTCCGCCTGGGGCTGCTACCGCATCCCTCACTTCCAGACCCGCACCCGCACGGTTTACACGAACAAGGTTCCGGCCGCTCACTTCCGCGGCAGCGGCAAGACGCAAACAACCTTCGGGATCGAGTGCGTCCTGGATAGCGTGGCGCGGCAGATGGGGATCGATCCCATCGAGATGCGGAGAAAAAACGTGCTCCGGCGAGAAGAGCCCATCGCCGAGAAATGGAAATGGCAGGGGGAGGAATCCCGCTCGGACACGCTTCCGATGGATACGGATTTTATGGAGCTGGTGGAGAAGGCCGTGAAGGCCATCGGTTGGGACGGGCGCGCGTCCGCGCGGGCTGCCGGCGCTCCGGTCAAGCCGAGGCGGGTCCGCGGGAAGGGCATGGCCCTCTCGCTTCGTTACGGTTATCCCAAAGGGGGCCGCGCCTATGCGACGGCCACCCTGGATCGGAGCGGGATCGTAAAGATTTCCCACAACGCTCCGGATCTGGGCATGGGGACGCACACGGTCATCAGCGTGGTGGCCGCCCGGACGTTGAATATTCCCCGGAGCCAGGTCCGCGTGGGCACGCCGGACACGATCAACGAGCTTCCCTTCGACGGCGTCATCGCCTCCCGGACCACGGTGCAGATGGGGAACGCGGTCCGGGCCGCCTGCGAGGACTTGAAGCAGAAGCTCGTGGCGGCGGCGGTGCGAGCGAAGGGCGGGAGTCCGGAGGAATGGATCCTCGCAGACGGCTACTTGTGGCGAGGAGAGGCAAGATTCTCCTTCGCCGAAATCGTCAAGGCGTTCGAGTACGCCTTTAGCGCGGTCTCCTTTAAAGGAATGGGGTCTTACACCTATACCCTCTCCGCGGATCGAGTCTTTCTCGGTGGGGTGGAGCACTGGGCGCCGGGTGCGGCGGCTGCGGAGGTGGAGGTGGATTTGGAGACCGGCGAGGTTCGGGTGATTCAGTTTGCGGCGGTGGCGGACGCGGGCAAGGCGGTGCATTATCAATCGGCGAAGAGGCAGATCGAGGGCGGAGCGGTGATGGGTTTTGGGATTGCGCTTTTTGAGGAGATGCTCTATCAGGACGGGCAGCTTTTGAACGCCGATGCCTTTCAGTATCGGTTGCCTCTGATGCGGGACATGCCGCAGGCGTATTACTCGCTGATGGTGGAGAACGGGGACGGGCCCGGGCCGTTCGGGGCGAAGGCGATGTCGCAGACCTCGATTCCCTGCGTCGCGCCGGCGATCGGGAATGCGATCCGGGATGCGATCGGGGTCCACATTCACTCGACGCCTTTTACGGCGGAGAAGGTGCTCCGCGCCCTGGGAAAATTATCCTAAGGAAGGACGACGATGCATTTCGAAGAAGAGATTCGTGTGCCGGTTTCCCTGAATGAGGCATGGGATTTTTTGTGGCAGGCGGAACGGTTGGCGGCCTGCCTTCCCGGCTGTAAAAGCGTCCAGGAGCTGGAGCCCCGCAAGAGATACAAGGCGCAAGTGGAGGACCACGTGGGACCGTTCAGGGTCCATTTCGATCTGGACGTCGTGGTCGAGGCGAGCGAGCCGAAGGAACATGTCCGGCTCGTCGCGACCGGTCAGGACCGCCGTTTGGGGGCCTCGCAGAGGGTGGCGCTGGATGTGAGGCTCAAGGGGGCGGGGCCGCAGGAGACCATTTTGAATGTCAATGCGGACGTGGAGATTTTGGGGAAGATCGCCACCCTGGGCCAGTTCGTCGTCAAACGCAAGGTGAAAGAAATCGTGAGCCGGTTTACGGAGAATGTCCGGATGCAGCTTCAATCTCCGGGATGAGGTCCGCGCGAACGACCGGGAATTCTCCTCCGTCCGGACAGTCGTATTTCGAAACGGGCGGAATTCGGGCCGCAGGCTTTACAAACCATTTTTTTCCTGTATAGAGTTTTTAATTTCAATCAGGTTTGACTATGGGAAACATCATCGACGGCAAAGCCGTTGCGAAGGAAATTCAGGCGCAGATCAAGGAAGAAATCGACGGCTTGAAGCGGCGTTGGGGAGTGGTGCCCGGTCTCGGAGTGGTGTTGGTGGGAGACGATCCCGCCTCGCAGGTGTATGTCAGGAACAAGGAAAAGGCATGCCTGGACGTGGGGATCCGATCCGAGGAACATCTCCTTCCGGCGGCGATTTCAGAAAAGGATCTCCTCTCGCTCATCCGCAGGCTTAACCAGGATAAGGATATTCACGGGATTTTAGTCCAGCTCCCTCTTCCGGCGCACATCCGCGCCGAGCGAATCCTGGAAGCAGTCTCCCCGCAAAAGGACATCGACGGGTTTCACCCGGTCAACCAGGGACTTCTGCTGCAGGGCGGCAACGGATTTCAGCCCTGCACCCCTATGGGGATCATGAAGCTTCTGGACTCCGTCGGCTGCGACCCGAAGGGCAAGAACGCTGTGGTCGTCGGGCGCAGCAACATCGTCGGCAAGCCGGTCGCCCTGATGCTTCTGGCCCGTCATGCCACGGTCACGCTGTGTCATTCTCGCACCGCCCACCTGCGCGAAGAGGTGGGCCGGGGAGAGATTCTCATCGTCGCCATCGGCCGGGCCGGTCTCGTCCGCGGCGAGTGGGTGAGACCGGGCGCGGTGGTCATCGACGTGGGAATCAACCGTCTTCCCACCGGCAAGCTGATCGGCGACGTGGACTTCGAAAGCGCCAAGGAGCGGGCCGCTTGGATCAGCCCGGTTCCCGGCGGAGTCGGGCCCATGACGATCTGCATGCTTCTTTACAATACCTTGAGAGCGGCAAAGGAATCCCTGCAACGTGATAGCTGAGTCCAACCCCGCTCGCGCGTCGACTTCTCCGCCGGCCCCACGGCTCCGGAGAACTCCCCTCTATGGGGCGCATCGGCGTCTCGGCGCCAAGATGGTCGGTTTTGCCGGGTGGGACATGCCCGTTCAATACCGTGGGGTCATCGAGGAGCATCTCGCCGTGCGTAGCCGGGCCGGCCTGTTCGACGTGAGTCACATGGGCGAGGTCGAGGTGAGCGGCCCCGGCGCGCTGGATTTATGCCAGGAGCTGACCGCCAACGATGTCTCCAGGACCGAAGTGGGTCAAGCGCAGTACAATGTGCTGCTCAATGAGCATGGAGGCATTGTCGACGACATCGTCGTCTACCGGCTTGCGGAGACTTATTTTCTAATCTGCGTCAATGCCGCCAATACCGATAAAGACTTCCGGTGGATCCGTGGCAGGGCGGGAAAAGAGGCCGAAGTTCGGGACACGAGCTCCCGCTATGTCCAGCTGGCCCTGCAGGGACCTTTGGCAGAAAAGATTCTACAGCCGCTGACTCCCCTCAAGCTCGAGACGATGAAGCCGTTTCGCTTCTCTCGCGCCGAGGTCTCCTCGATCTCCTGTCTCATCTCCCGAACCGGATATACCGGCGAGGACGGCTTTGAGCTCTACTGTGATCCTGCGGAAGGCGAGCGGCTTTGGAATCTCCTCCTGGACGCGGGGAGCGCCTTTGGACTCCTCCCGATCGGGCTGGGCGCCCGGGATACGCTCAGGCTGGAAAGGGCCTTGCCCTTATACGGACATGAACTGGATGATGACACGACTCCACTGGAGGCCGGTCTGGAATGGGTCACCAAGTTTTCCAAGGGAGCCTTCCTGGGCCGGGAAGTCCTCGTCCGGCAGAAGCGGGAAGGAGTGAAGCGGAAGCTCGTCGGTTTGGAGTTGATCGAGCCCGGAATTGCGCGGGGCGAGTATCCGATCTTTAGCCGACAGAGTCTTCCTATTGGGCGCGTGACCAGCGGGACTAAGTCCCCGACACTGGGGCGCTCGATCGCCCTGGGTTATGTTTCCGTAGAGGAAGCGGCGGAGGGGAATCTCGTGGCGGTGGAGATCCGCGGGCGAAAGGCCGCGGCCAAAATTGTTTCTTTGCCTTTTTACCATCGATGAAGCGGAGGTAGAAAGAGAGTCTTAATATTGTCGGAGGAGGGAAGCGATGGAGTTTCCAGAAGAGCTGAGATATTCCAAAGAGCATGAGTGGGTCTTGATTGAAGGTCGCATCGCGATCGTCGGGATCACCGACTATGCGCAGAAGGAGCTGGGGGACATCGTCTATGTGGAACTCCCGGAGATCGGCGAGAAAGTGGTCAAGGACGATCCCTTCGCGGCTGTGGAATCGGTGAAGGCGGTTTCGGACGTCTATGCTCCGGTCAGCGGCGCCGTAGTTGAAGTCAATGACGCCCTTCCGGAAACCCCGGAGACCATCAACGAGGATCCCTACGGCGATGGATGGATGATCAAAGTCGAAATCTCCGATATGGACGACCTGAAGGACCTCATGACCGCGGAAGAATATGCGGAGTATGTAGATAAAGAAAAAGAAGACGAGGGCGAGGAAGAAGACGACGACGATGAAAAGGAAGAGGATTGAATCCTTTCGATGCGCTACACCCCTCACACGGCTCAGGACAAGGAGCAGATGCTCCGGTTGATCGGCTTAAGCCGGATCGACGACCTCTATAGCCACATCCCTTCGTCTCTCAGAAAAACGGCGAGCCTCGCGCTGCCTCCCGGCCTCACGGAACTGGAGGTCAAGAAAAAGATGGCGGCGCTGGCGGAAAAGAATGGGACCACCCAGAACTGGCACTTTTTTCTCGGCGGCGGCATCTATCATCATTTCATTCCCAGCACCGTGGACGCGATGATCTCTCGCGCGGAGTTCTCCACGGCGTACACTCCTTATCAGCCCGAAGTAAGCCAGGGGACGCTTCAAGCGGTCTATGAGTTCCAGACCTTGATCTGCCAGCTCACGGGAATGGAAGTGGCCAATGCCGGGCTTTACGACGGCGCCTCGGCCACCGCGGAAGCGGTCCTGATGGCGCGGCGTCTTCAGCCCGGCAGGCGCCGGATTCTTCTCTCCCGGGCTCTCCATCCAGACTACCGCTCCGCGGTGGCCACTTACGTCAAGAATCTGGATGACGTCGAGCTCAAGGAAATTCCCTTCACCGAAACCGGGGAGACCGATATGGACTTTCTGGCCGGGAACATCGATGCCGATACCATCGGCGTGGTACTGGGCTATCCCAATTTTTTTGGAGTCATCGAGAATCTCGTCCCTATTCGGGAGGCTTGCGATCGCCACGGCGTCTTTCTGATCACTGCGACCGCAGAGGCCCTCTCGCTCGGGCTTCTCAAATCGCCCGGCGAATGGGGCGCCGATATCGCGGTGGGAGAGGGCCAGAGTTTGGGGATTCCCACGAATCTCGGGGGACCCGGCTTTGGCTTCTTCGCTTCCCAGAAGCGCTTCGTCCGAAGCATGCCCGGCCGGCTCGTGGGAGAGACCGTCGATGGGAGCGGGCGCCGCGGGTTTGTCCTGACCCTGGCCACCCGCGAACAGCATATCCGCCGGGAGAAAGCCACCTCGAATATCTGCACGAATCAAAATCTCTGCGCTCTGGCGGCGACGGTCTTCATGGCGACCTTGGGAAAAGAGGGACTGCGCCGCGTTGCCCAGGTCAATGTCGACCGCGCTCATGAGGTTCGAGAATGCCTGGTCCGGGAGGCGAAGCTCCCACCGGTTTTCAGCGGCCCTTTTTTCAATGAGTTTGTTCTCAAGGTGGAAGGATTGAACCAGCGACTGCCGGGCTTCGCGGCAAAAAAGATCGCGCCCGGGATCCCGCTGGGTCGTTGGTATCCCGAGCTTCCGGACAGCTTACTCATCTGCGCGACCGAAATGAACGGGGGAGAGGAGATCGAGCAACTTGTCGGAACATTCTCAGGTGAGTGACCGCAGGCCTTCCACTCCATCCCTTCTCTTCGAAAGCGGCTCCCCCGGAAGAAGCCCTTCTTTTTGGCCGGAAGATTCGGGAAAGAAAAAGACGGAGCTGCCCGCCCATCTCGTCAGGAAAGAGATCCCCGGCTTTCCCGAACTGGGAGAGCTGGAGGTCCTTAGGCATTTCACGCGTCTCTCGCAGCTCAATTACGCGATCGAAAGCCATTTCTATCCCCTGGGTTCCTGCACCATGAAGTACAATCCGAAAATCAACGAGGTGGTGGCGCGTATGCCCGGCTTCTCGTCGCTTCATCCGCTGGCGCCGGTGGAGCTGATCCAGGGCGCGCTTCAACTGCTGTCCGAGCTGGAAGCGATGATGGCGGAGATCTCCGGCATGGACGCCGTGACGCTTCAACCGTCCGCCGGGGCTCAGGGGGAACTCACCGGGTTGATGATCATCCGCGCCCATCTGGCGGCGCAGGGAAATCCCCGGAAAAAAATCCTGGTTCCGGACACGGCCCACGGGACAAATCCCGCCAGTTCGGCCTTATGCGGCTACGACGTGATGCAGGTGGCCTCCAATGATCGGGGGATGATCGATGCGCGAAAAGTGGCGGAGCTGATGAGCGACGAAGTGGCGGCGATCATGATCACGAACCCGAATACCCTCGGGATCTTCGAGCAGGAGATCCAGGCGATCGCTGAAGTGGTCCACGGGAAGGGCGGGCTCGTTTACTTGGACGGCGCGAATCTCAACGCCCTGATGGGGATCGCCAAGCCCGGAGATATGGGCGTGGACGTGCTGCATATCAACCTGCACAAGACCTTTTCGACCCCGCACGGAGGGGGCGGTCCGGGGGCGGGCCCGGTTGGAGTGAAAAAATTCCTCGAGGACTATTTGCCCGTTCCGCGGATTATAAAAAAAGATGGGCGCTATGAGCTCCAGGAAGATCTTCCCCGATCCATCGGCCGGGTGCGATCTTTTTTCGGCAACTTCGGGATTCTCGTGCGCGCCTATACCTATATTCTGACGCTCGGCTCAGACGGCCTGGAGGATGTCAGCCGAATGGCGCTCCTGAACGCCAATTATCTCAGGAAAAAGCTCGAAGGCCACTTTCATATTCCTTACTCGGAGCCCTGCATGCACGAGTGTATTTTTACCGATCGCACCCAGCAGAAGCAGGGAGTCCAGACCATGGACATCGCCAAACGCCTCCTGGACTACGGTTTTCATCCGCCCACGATCTATTTTCCCCTGGTGGTGCACGGGGCCCTGATGATCGAGCCCACCGAGACCGAGACCCGAGAGACCCTCGACGCCTTCGCGGAGGCGATGATCGCAATCGCCCGCGAAGCCAAGGAAGATCCCGCCCTTCTCAAGTCCGCGCCCCACGTCACCCCGGTGGGCAGGCTCGACGAGACCCGCGCCGCGCGCAATCCCGTCCTCCGCTGGGAGCCGAATAAATCATAGCTTGTGTTTCCGCAGTGTGGGGGTGTTTTCCCGCAGATCTAGGCGCGAGCGGTGTTGAAGTTGAAAAGCCCTAAAAACAGCAAGAAGGATCTTATAGGAGGCGCCTATGGATGGGATAAAAAAGATTCTTGCTCCAACAGATCTCTCCAATCTGTCTAAGGGAGGTGTCCGTTGTGCTCTGGAGATCGCACGATCGGACGGAGCAGAGGTCATCGTCTATAACGTGATCACGTTTGAAGAGACCCCTTTTCCTCATGCCATCGAAGAATGGGTGGCGAGCCAAGTGGAACATCCTCGGGTTAAGAGCACGCTTGAAGAACGAAAGAGGCTTTTGGCAAGCTTCGTCGGGGAAGGCTTCGCGGATATCGACCCAAAAATTAAGATCAGGCAGGAAGTGGAAATAGGTGTCCCTTATAAGAAAATCGTGGAGAAAGCGGCGGAGGAGGGGGTGGACATGATTGTGATGTGCACCCAGGGAAGAACGGGTTTGCTGCATATGGTGATCGGCAGCGTTACAGAACAGGTAGTGGGCCGGGCTCCCTGCCCTGTCCTATCGGTCCCCCCACCCAGATGAAGGAAGGACAAAAAAGGGTTTATCCGGCAAGCAGAGCCTACGAGGAAGATTTGGATGAGTGCCTCCAGAACCCCGAATACGCGGTCGGATATCTCAATGCCATTCTCGAAGAAAATAATCCAGACCTTTTGCTTTTGGGTCTTCGAGACGTGGCGCAGGCCTATGGCTTTACGCATATCGCCGAATCTACCGGCCTCAACCGGGAAAGCCTTTATAAAGCGCTTTCAAAGGGCAAGAACCCAAGGATCGGGACCGTCATGAATGTTTTATCGGCGATGGGGTGTAGGATCAGGTTAGAGCGAGCCAAGAGAGCAAGACGCAAAGCGGCCTGACCTGCTGCAAGGCCAAATTTGCAGGTGTCGAATACGACTTTCACCTCTTGAGGCAGCGCTCCAGATCTTTTTCGGTGAGGATTCCCTTTTTCTTGGCCGTGCGGCTCCAGTACCCCTGCACCTTGCGGAATTCATCTTCGAAACGTTCCGCGCGGGCGAGTCGAAGCGCTTCCTGGATGACGCTACTCGGAGTTTTTCCTTCAGCTTCTGCAATCTCCTCGGCTTCCCTGGCAAGGTCAGGAGGAAGGGAGATTAGAGATTAATGATTTTAGACATGTTTACTATCTCCCAGAATATTTCATCGGAGTTTTGTAAACTCAATGAAGCGTTAGGTGTCACTGCCATATTTCGACTTCCTTTTCTAAAAGCTGCTGTCGGTTGAGGCATGCGTGTACAGGACGACTAAGCTATTGGAGCCCGGCCCATGAGAGCGTTATTGGTCCGCGTCGGGGCTGATGTTACAAAGGCGGGTGGTGGCTGGAATGGACTAGTCAATCCCGAGACACGGGAGTTTGTTTACGTACCAATCCCGGAAACTTACCCACAGCATCGGCGCCTGCGCCGGCCTTTTACGCTGATTACGCCAGCTTTGGCCCGCTTCGGATGTAAGCTGCGGGTGCAATTGCGGCGGCGGACGATGCATCTTGACCCGGACTTTGCCGAACTCACGTATGGCGATTCGGGCGAGCGAGCAAAGCAGATTCAGCAGAAGCTTCGACCGAGCGACCTTATCGTTTTCTATGCCGGGTTGCGTGCTGTGCCGCGACAGCGGCGGCTTGTTTACGCTTTGATCGGGATTTACGTCATCGATTCGATCCAACCAGCGAACAAGATTCCAAAGCGCGAGTGGTACAGGAACGCTCACACGCGTCGTTTACGGTTACCACGAAAGCATGAGGTCATAATAACGGGAAGGCCTCGCCTGTCCGGGAGGCTTGAGTGCTGTATCCCGATTGGTTCATATCGCAGGAAGGCTTATCGGGTTACGCGAGACCTTATTCACGAGTGGGGTGGATTGTCTGTTAAGGATGGCTACCTGCAGCGTAGTGCTCGGCTACCAGAACTTCACGATGCCAGGCGTTTTTACGCGTGGTTTAATAACCAAGGAGTGCGACTCCTAAAGCACAACTATTAACGGACAGAAAGTGAGGATTTATGTGTATAAGCTCGTCACGGATAACGGTGGCGCGCCATGCGTCTGGCGGGGACTTCTAAGCCTGGCGATCTGTAAATTTAAGATTCGCAAGCGGGCCGAGAAAGGCGATATCATTTTTGGATTTGGTAGTAAGAGTAAAAAATACGGCGAGCGGCTGATCTACATAGCCAAAGTGACCGCAAAGCTGTCCTGCGGTGAATACTATCGACTCCCGCGTTATACAAACCGGCCTGACTGCATTTACAAAAGCATTAATGGCAAGGCTCAGCGGAAGCGGCGAGCTCGATACCACATGCAATCAGACGAACGGAAGAATGATGTTGGGATGAAATTCGAAAGAGCTTATGTGTTACTTAGCCGGGATTTTCGTTATTTTGGGAGGAAAGGAACGGACGACTACAAACGCGGCTTTCCCGCGATTGCGAAGCTGATCAAAGGCCTCATGCGAGGCCACCGCGTAAACCACTCTGTAAAGCTGCGTCGTCAGTTATTGGGCCTAAAGAACCAGGTCTGGCGAAACCATCTTCACAAAAAACTTGGCCCACCTACCGTTGCAGATCGAGTCCAGTTATGCAATTTGGATTCGCCTAGTGCCCAGTGCTGATGGATTATTGCAGGCCCATTTCGTTTGCGGGTTTGGGGTATGGACGACTCCCCGCAGTTCAATGCATCCCTTCGATGAACCTTCGCAGCCCTGACACCTGCTCGCGCACGGTGTCCGCGTCCCCAGCCCCGGGCGCAGCGTGAAGATAGCGCTCGAGGTCCGCGAGCGCCTGCGAGAAGCATTCGAGGTGAAAGTAAACGATGCCGCGATCTCGAATCTCGGAGGGAGAGTCGGGATCGAGGATCGGAAGACGCTCGACGACCGCGAGGCAACTCCGGTAATCCGCCTGTTTCCAGTAAATCCCCTTCAAATTGTTGAGCATGCACTGGAGAATCTGCCGTTTGGAGACGGCGTCGAGCAGTCCGGGATGGAACGCGAGCTGCCCTCCGAAAAGAAAAAGGTAGAAAAAGGTGTCAGGAACCATTTTGTTGCACTTTCGATGGTCTTGTGATTAACCTAGCAGCATGGGTAGGCCACTGCGAACAGCGGTAGGCGGGTTAGTCTATCATGTCTTGAATCGCGCCAATGCACGGATGCGGCTGTTTGAAAAGGCCGGCGACTACGAAGCGTTTGAGCAAGTGATGGCTCAGGCGCGTGAGCGCGTGCCGATGCGAATCCTCTCTTATTGTCTGATGCCGAACCATTGGCACACGGTACTTTGGCCCCGAGAGGATGGCGATCTATCAGAGTTCGTTCGCTGGTTAACATTAACCCATACACAGCGATGGCACGCCCATCATCACAGTGCAGGCTCGGGCCATCTGTATCAGGGTCGGTTCAAGTCGTTTGCCATACAGACAGATGAACACCTGTTGACCGTGTGTCGTTATGTTGAGCGGAATGCCCTGCGGGCAAAGCTGGTGGAGCGGGCAGAGGATTGGCGTTGGTCGAGTCTGCGGAGGCGGCAGTTTGGCGATGCTGAGGCCAGGGCGCTGTTGACCGACTGGCCCGTGTCACTGCCTCGGGACTGGCTAGCCAGGGTGAATCACAGGGAAGAGGAGCTTGAGACTTTGCGGCGAAGTGTCAATAAAGGTCGGCCCTTTGGTAGCGATGGATGGGTCGCGCGGACGGTGAAGCGATTGGGGTTGATGTCCACGGTCCGCTCCCGCGGGCGTCCAAGAAAAGGTTCCTGACACCTTTTGATGTAATGCGGCTCAGTGCATTCCTTCGATGAACCTTCGCAGCCCTGACACCTGCTCGCGCACGGTGTCCGCGTCCCCAGCCCCGGGCGCAGCGTGAAGATAGCGCTCGAGGTCCGCGAGCGCCTGCGAGAAGCATTCGAGGT
>Ga0080064_1003514_pt1 | contig 22447 bp, 25 predicted proteins | sample Subgrocontami54m_FD_69260 | JGI IMG/M metagenome (GOLD analysis project Ga0080064, IMG submission 69260) | Subsurface groundwater microbial communities from S. Glens Falls, New York, USA - GMW46 contaminated, 5.4 m (SPADES assembly) (version 2) ...
GTCTGTCATGGCGGGTGGGCCTTTTTGCGAGTGGGCGTCCTGGTCGGGACGCCTTTGCAAAAAGAGTACGAAATAGTAGAACTTACGCCTTTCGGTCAAGCTCCAAAACTAAACCCTTACGAAAATACAAATCACTCACCCCTAATTTTTCGCTCTTTCAAAGCTTTTTCACGTATAGAGCGGGGTCGCTTTACTTTCGCCTACGCCGCTCCATAATTAATTATGTCTCTACCTATGCCTGACTATTTCTATCCGAATATTCCGGTTATGGTCGATTTCAACGTGCCTCTGGTCACGACTTGGGCGAATTGCGGGTAACTGTATTTGAGGTCTTTCGTGGTGACAAATACGTAGACGTAGTCGTAGTGTTTTTTGTACCAGTCGAATTTTTTCTTGACGTACTCCGGGTTTCGTTTGAGGTTGCTGCCGGTTTCGATGTCGAACGAATATTTTGAGTCGTCATATTCGAAAGTAACGTCAGGACCGGAAGTCGTGTTGATTCGAACGTCTTCAACGTATTTCTGAAGCTCGCGGCGGATAAAGTAGCAAAAGAAGGCGTGTTCTTTGCTTTCGTTGTGGCGTTTTTTGACCCAAAACCAAGCCGCGCCGGAATCGCCGAAGGGGCTGATTTTGAGTCGTTGGAAGTCTACGGCAAGTAGCTTGTCTTTTTGTTGTTTGGATAAGCGGCGTTCTTCGTAGATGTCCTCTTCGGGAAAGCCGGATGAGTCAAACACTTTCTGGGCGTTCAGGATGGCCCGTCGTTCGGCTCTGCGATTCATTTCCAGCTTCTTTTCCCTCTCAATTTTTCGTAATTGTGTATCGTCTTGGCGTTTCCAGATAACTTTGAGTTTTTCAAACTCGCGATAAAACCGACCATCCATTTTGAAGGCGTTCCGCTCGGCGGCAACAAGGTCTTTGCCGGATAATAGCAGCTCTTGAAAAACGTCCAGTTTTCGGCACTCTTCTTGAATAGCTTGCTTTTGGCTCTCCGAAAAATACTCCGTTTCTCGTGAGTCCAGCTTTTCGGTCAACTGGTCTACGTGGAATTCGGCCCAGATTGGAAGTTTGCGGTGTTTTTCCAGGTAAACGATCTCCGCGGGGGATAGCTTAACTCCTTTCGTACTCGCTCACCCCGCGGTCAATGCCGTACAACTTGAGTTTCTGGCAAATCACGAACAACTTGAACAGAGTGCGGTCATACTCGATGGCTTGCGATTTGATCTCGCCATATTCTTGAAGGCTTTTGACGTCAAAGGATTCGATGATGCTTTCCGCCGAATTGCCGCTTTTTTTACGGCCAAAAGCGTCATCATCCAAGGTATTGATTTTGTCTGAAAAATCTTGCAACAAGTCCGCCTGTTCCACCAAAACATCCCACAAATCATCTCGTTTTTTGGACAATTCCACGTACGAAATCAGCAACTCGGCTTTTTCCTTCCGTTCTTTGGCCCTCAACGCGCCTGGATTCAATTTGTAATAGACCTTGACCAACCAATGGTAGAAATCGACGAGTTTTTGGAATCCATCAGGCAAGCCGTCCCAGAGGAACCACCAGAGAAATTGCAAGCCGCGAAACGGCAACTTCAGTAGCCAAACGAATAGCGCCCAGAGAATTTCCAACAAAACAAACCCGAAGTTATCCTCCGTTTGAACTCACCATCCGATCCATCCAGCCCCTCTCAATCGCTTTTTTCGTCATCAACGCTTTGACTTCCGGGTCATCCATGAGGTCGCGCATAAAACTGTTGGTTGGACCCGTTTGGTCTTGAGCGATGAGTTTGGAGTCGAAAGGCGTGCCGCATCGGCCGCAAAACCGAGTTGAAGGCGAATTCTTCTCCCGGCAGCGGCTGCAAACCGCGACTTTAAGTTCCTCTTGCTTTTGTTCGATTTTCGCCTCGCCGTGAAGCGCTAAAAGGGCGTTGTCTACGTCCCTGCCCGACATGTGAACGTAAACGGAAGCCATATCGGAGGATTGCGTCCAGCCAAAGTATTCTTTCATTTGAGCCTCCGTCAGTTTGCTTGCTAGGGCAGTGGCTCTACTGTGGCGGAATAAATGCGGAAAGATTTTCTTTTGCAAGCCGGCTTTCTTGGCTAGGGTCTGGAGCATTTTGTAAATCGAGCGGTATTCCGCGCCTTTGGTGTCTTTGTGAAAATTGGCAGACCGAGGAGGCCAAAGAAAGGCGTCTTGGGCGGTGGAGCCATAGTGTTCGATCCATGCCGTCAGCGCGGGAGCCGAAGAGATGACGCGGACCCGGCGGTCACCCGTCTTTCCGGTGACCCGGAGGATGGCGCCGTGTTGGTCAAACGAGACGTTTTTGAGTTTGAGAGTAAGAATTTCGCCAATCCGACAACCCGTCTCGTACAAAACAAGTATGAGGGCTTTGTCGCGTAGGTTGGTGGCCGCCTGGGCGAGTCTGAGCACTTCTTCAGGAGTAATCAGCTCTTCCGGCAACTTATGCCTCGTCTTGAGGCGGGGTCGCAACCAAGCCACCTCCGCCGGGGTCTGCTCGTCCGGACCGCCTTTGAGCCACTTGAAAAACGTCTTCAAAACGACCTTGAAATCGTACTTACTATGCTCGGCATAGGGCAATTGCTCCAATTTCCCAATCAAAGCGATCAAATCATCCCTTGTAGCCACATCAAATGGCTTATCCAGAATGGTTGCCAGCTTCCTCAGACAGAAAACCAACTTGACCACACGCGCTTTGGTGAAACCCTTAGCCAACCAGGTATCCGCAAACCGCCGGATTAGCACTTTGTTCGCTTCACTGACGCCTTGTTCTCGTTCCAACCGGCCAAACGCCTGTTCGATATCATTCATGCTTTTGTGCACCGAGCCTCCGCTGCTCATCAGGGATTCTACCTCCGTACTCGAAGGACTACATAAAGTTTCGTGCTAAATTTGGCACGATTGTACCAAATTCCAAAAGCTGAGCCAACGACTCTGCGTGCGGCGGCCGCACTTCTTTTTCTTTTTTTAATTTTGGCATCCTCGCGCGGTCCAGGCCTGGCATTGTCCTTTTTTGCAGCTGCCGTCTGCCAGTTCGCCTTCGCCGCATTGCGAGCCGTCAGCAAACGTGCAGAGGCCGAATAGGAAGAACGCGGTGCCGATGCGTCCGGAGCCTTCCGTCAGTTGCCCGTTGTTGCGCGTGCATGCGCTGAAGCTTTGGCCGCATTTTCCTCGGTAGAATTCCCATTCATCGCAGGCACTGCCATCCGTGAACCTGCATTGCGTGCCCTCATCTTGGAACGTTTCGGTATAGCCCAGGTTCACGCAGTGCGCCGAGGCTGGGTTAGCCAAGGAGTTGGACTCCGTTGGAATGGCTGCCGGGGTGCTCGTGGGCACGTTTTCAGGCGCAATACAGGTGCCGCGCGTGCCAACGATTCCGTCTGGAATGTATGTCCCCAATCCGGCGCAGCATTCCGCCGTGTTGCCTGGAATCACGGCGCCAAGCGTTTGTCCTTCTTTAATGCATGCGGAAACGGTGGGAACTACGCTGGGCGTGGGGGTCGTCACGATGATGGGTGGCGCTTTTGGGCTTTCCGGCGAGCCGTAGTTTCCAAGTTGGGTGCAGCCCATCAAAAACAAACCAATCAACATCACTGCGAAAAGCAAGCGTTTCATGCCAACACCACCCATTGGGCTTACGGCAAAGCCGTTAATCAATCTGTTCTTCTCTGTGTATGCGGTTGCCAGGCCTTTGGCTAACGTTTCAAATCCTTTGGCGTGCATCGAATCTCCATGTTGATCCAGGTGCGTGTTTCCACCAATTCAAACGCACCAGGCGTCGAAAAAATCGGCGATTCCGAGTACAAGGTCCGCGTGCGGGCCAAACCCGTGGACGGAAAAGCCAATGCCGACGTGGTCGAGGCGTTGGCCGGTTTTTTTCACGTGCCGAAAAGCCGCGTGCGCATCGTGGCCGGAAAGACGTCGAAGCGCAAGACGGTGCTCATTTCCGACGCCTGACTTTTGTACCCGCCCGTGTTGCTTTTTTGACCAATTCCAACGCGTGCGCGGCAAAGCGGGCGTCGTGCGAATGCGTGCGGACGAACCGGTCGATGGCGTCGTGATTCCGCTCCGAGCCGTCGAACCAAGGCCGTATCGGAACCGATTTGGCGAACAACGGCGGCATGCCGATTAGAAGTCCGATTTCCGTACCTGGCATGGGTACGGTGCGAAAGGCCCGCACGGCGTATTGTCTTACTTGCATGCCAACGTCCGCGGCCATGCGGTCGATGGCCCTGCGATTTTCCGTGTGGATTCTACCGACGGCAGCATCGCTGATGTGTTGGTGTGAAAAGTCCGGCTGGCGCAACGCTATTTCCAATAGGGGGCTGTGCTGTTGGAATGTGTGGAACAGCCGCCCTTCGTCGTTCAAACGGTCGGACAATGCGGACAAGACCTTGCCGTGCGTGTCCTCGAATTGCGTGCCGTACGGCATGTGCCAATGGATTTCGTCAAAACGCGTTTCCCCGATTCGCTTTAGCAATTGGTTCCGCAGCCGTTGAGGATTGCGGAAGTCCAACTTTTCAAAGTGATATGTTTCCGTGACTTTCCAATTGTTCCCGCCCCACTCGTCGTCGACGCCTTTCTCGTTGGCGTCTATACCCACGTATTCGATGCTGCGCCCCGGATGCCGCTCCGCCGCGTAAGCCGGAACGGACGAGTTCTTTCCACACCCGATTTCAAGAATGCGCAGAGGCCGCGGCGTCATATGACTATCTTGGCGCTTCGCCTCATTTATGGACTTCGTTTTGAAACCCGGCTCACGCTTTTTTTTTGGGGGGGGGGGAGAGAGGCGCGGCTGCAGGAAAAGATTAGAAAAAAAACGAGTGCCGCTGGTGAGATTTGAACTCACGGCGCTTCCCGAGGACCGGCTTCATTCGAGTCCGGACCTTATCGGTTTCTGCCTAGGACAGGTCTTCAGCTTCGTCAGACAGGCGCGCAAGCGCGCCATCTTCGAACGCTCTCCTTAGCCTTGCTCAACTTTGAAAGTACAGCAATCAGGCTGAGCTACAGCGGCGATTGAAAGTAAATCGTTGGATGCGTCCTTTAAAGGGTTTTTGCTCGCTGGGTCTTTTCATCGTTTTACTTTAGGCGGAGCTTTTCTGGCCTGCTCGTTCGCTTGCCGGAGGTCGTGCGCGTGCGTGGCCAGGATGAACGGCATGGAGGAGGAACGAGGCTGGACGGTTTATAGTTGGCGAAAATCGCGGCCTATCTTTGTCGGATGCGGCAATGAGTTTGCAACACGTTTTTATCGCCTGCCGTCTTACCTGTTAGGTGTTCTTGCTTTCCTCGTTGAAGCAATCGTTCCTGAATCCGAAGGATTATTTTGCGTCCGAAGCAAAAAAAGCGAACCTGCCCACTAGCCTGCTCAACGTTTTTGCGGCTTTGGCGGCCGTGGTCGTCCCTTTTTTACTGATGAGTTGGCTGAACAACGCCTATTTTTTTTACACCGATTTTATGTTTTTTATTTTGCTTTTCTTTCTTCCATTGATTCCCTTTGCCCCATTGCTTTTGGGTTCCTACGCGCTTTGCTGTCTCTTTGGCGGCCGTGGTTCGTTCGTCGCTCACCTCAACGTTTGGGCACTGGTGCTTCGTAACGGCGCTTTGGTGGGTTGGGCACTTACGCTCGTGGTAGTCCCGATTATCGCTTGGGTTACGTCGCAAGGCGGCGATTTCGGCCTGTTTTTCCTCTCCCTTTTCATCTTGCAGCCCGTTTTCCTGTTGGGTTTGTTGTTCTTAGCGGCTTTCGCATTGGATGCCGTACATGGCATTGGCCGGCTGAAGACTGGCGCGGCGCTCGCGATTCCGGCGGTGTTGCTCGGATTCCTTTGGATAATGATGAACGTGTTCGCCCCGATATGTTGCAGTCCTCTAGACGCGGGGGTTATCTTTAAGTCCGAACTGGAAAGCATCGTGAGTGCCGGCTACGGCGTCTCCAGTCCCAAAAAAGTGGAATTCGTCAAGGACCAGTTGTTCAACATCAAATCCGTAATCGGTGACGCGCCCCTTGCTGACGAAGATGTGGTGTTTCTTTGCGGCGCCATGAGTCCCGGTTTATGTTCCGATCCGGATGCGCCGTTGACTGTGGACCCGCAACCGGGCACTGGTTCGATTGTCGTCAACAAAAAAACGGATGCGTACGTGGTGGTCTGTGGCGACGATACCCGGAAATCGAATCCGAAATATTGCATTTCCGTGGCCCGCCAAGGTAGCGATGCGCGGACAACTTGTGTGAATCGATGCCTGAATAATGACGCCATCGAACCCACCGCGTTACCGCTCGAACCGATTGAAACCATCGATCCGGTTCCAAGTCCGACCGAGTATCCATTGCCTCCACCGCCGCAACCGGTTGAAGTCATTGAACCAAACCCAAACACAACCGAACCTCCCCTCCCGCCGCTGTCTGAGTGGAGTTAACCTTTTTGGATGGATTTTTTATCTTCGGTTTAGTAATAACCACTCGCTGGTGCGGTCGAGTTTTTGTTTGCAAGCGTCGTCCAGCGTCAACCAGGCGTAGCCGGAATATCCAGCGGCGGGTTTGGCCCGGCGGTCTTTGGCGTCCACCCGGAATCCGAGGACGGGTATTAGTCGTTTGTTTTTGCGCGAGCCTACATTGTGCCGTGCCTGGAAGCGGACGTCTTGCACGTGGCCGTCGATGCCCGTTTGCTGTAAGAAGAATTCCGTCATTTTCTTGACGGGGTCCTGGCTGGCGAACAGCATGACGAACGGAAAGCCGATGCGTTCGACGCCTTGGCGGTCTTTTTGTTTGAGGAAGAGCACGCGTTCGCCGTCTTGCAAGATGCCGCAGGCCAAAGCGACCGGTATGGCGCGTTGCTGGACGGGTCGGCTCATGGTGCATCCGTTTCAAGTTTATTGACGGCTTTTGCCGGTGGCTGCAAGACGCAGTAGAACAGGTACGTCAAGAGGCCCAGCAGGGCAAAGCCCAGGCCGACGACGATGCCGGTAATCAGGGGGTTCTGCGGGTGCAGCACGTAGCGGTCGATGGTTTGTGCCATGATGGGCACACTCATGAGGATAGGCAGCCCGATGTAGACGAGGGTGGCGGTGAGCGCGAGGGCGGCCAAAATGGCGATGTGGTGCGGGTGGTTGGTCATGGTTGGTTGCATTGGGTTTGGCGATGTGAACTTGACGGTGGCATTGTTTTTCTGCTTTTGGCCAGAACGCATAGACCAAAGGGTTAAGGTGGTTGTCGCTGTGGCCGGCAGGTCCAGCGACTTTGCTCAAAGTGGGCCCGGCCGGAATCGAACCGGCGGTTTTCGCTGCTTTTAGGCCGAAACGGCGTTTCTTCCTTTTTGGCCATGTAAAAGCGACGTCTTACCATTCGACTACGGGCCCGTTTTGATGGGTTTTAAGGAATTGCTGCTTTCGCAAGGATTTAAAAGTGCGGAAAAGTTATGGCTACGACGCATTCCGGCTTTGGTGCCGTTCGTGGTGGTTCATTCATGTTGCATAAAGTCGTTTGGTTGAAAATCGGCGGAAAACGCCTGCATCTGCTGAAAGTCGCCGGCGCGTTCTTCGTCTTCGCCGCCGTCATGAAACTGGCCCAGTCCTTGTATGACATTTTCGTCACCGTCGAAAAAGCCCGCGCCGCCTTGCTGCGTCCGGAGTTGGTGCCGCAGTTGTTCGGTTGGAGCATTGATTCCAACGCGTTGGTCTACTCGTTCTCGTACGAAGACTTTTTGGGCGTCATGCTGGGCCCCGTCGCCGTGTTCTTGTTCTGGTTCGGCATGGCCGTGGTGGCGTTGATGATTTACAACGCCGGCAAGATCATCGTGCCGCTGGAAGAGTTTGACGAGCGCGTGGCCGAGCACCACCGCAGCCTCATCCAGAAGGCCGTGGACCACCACCGCAAGAAGAAGTAATCCGGATTCGCCGCTTTTTTTTGATGCGGTGGGGGGGGTGCCTGTTTATGCGCGTCGCATGGTGCGGGCACGCCATGCGGTTTTTCCGGCTCGCGCGTTGGGTCGGGCTGTGTTTAGTGCCATTTCTTGATGTGAAAGCTTCTGTTTTTTCGTTGGCATGGTTTTGGGTCGGGTTTTTTCGGTTTGGGTTTCGACGTACCACCAGCGGCCTTCTTTGTATTGGAAGTGGCTGGCTTTTTCCAGGTGCATCTGGCCTAATTGCGTCCAGTTTTGTTGGGCGCTGTGCAAGTGGGCGTCGGCGTTGCGGACCGTTTTGTCCAATTCGCGGGCTTGGATTTTGGTCCAGACTTGTTGGGCCGGTCCGTATGAGTTCCAGTGTTGGGCTCCTTGGACTTTGTCCACGGCGAAGGCCAGGGCGCGATGGGTGCCCGCTTGTTTGCGTACGTGGGCCAGGATGGACGCGATGCGGGCGTTTTCGTTTTGACGGCTTCCGGGTACCGTGCCTTTTTGCAGCACGTCGTTGATGTATCCGGCCGTGATTTGTCCGGCCAATTGGTGGACTTCCAGGGTGCTTAATAGGCTGGGCAACGGTATGCCCGTGCGGTGCACTACGGCGGCCAGGGCTTCGCGTTCGCTTTTGGTGAAGCCGTACTGTCCGTGTTGTTCGTATATTTTCCACATGCGTCCGTTGATGAATCGCGTGTTGTGGCTGGTTTGTTTTTGTATCAGCGTTTCGAAGTCCGATGGCGCTGGGGCTGCCGTGGCAGTGGGGTTTGGCCGTGGCGGGACGGGGGCATACGGACGCAGGTTCTTGTGCACTTGTGCGCCGCCCCAAAGCACCAATGCCGTTCCCAGTCCCAATCCGAGAATCCGACTCCACCGTAAGCGTTTGGATAACGGCGTAGGTAAGTATCGCGATTGGGGCGTGCGGGGCGTCGTCATGGGAAAATCACCGAATTTCGCGTGCGTCCACGTCGGCGCGTTTTTCCAGGTGCGTCTGGTATTCCCTGGCTCCCGCTTTCCATACGGAGCCGTAGCGTTCGCGGAGTTGTTCTTCGATGTTGCGCGATCGGTTTATGGCTACGGCGATGTCCGACTCGCTGATGCGCGTACTGCTTTCCGAGACGGCGAAGTCACCGGCCAGGCGGATGACGCCGGACAATTCGCGCAGGCGTAAGGTAAGACTGTTGTCCGCTTCGTCGACGGTTTTCGCGCGGCGGCGGGCTTCATCCAAAAGCGCGTCGATTGCCCCCGCATCGGCGTGAGGGATGCGGCCGTCTTTGACGATTTCTTGGGCCATGAATTGGACCAGTTGCAGGCGGTTTTGCGCCGTGTCGGCCATGTGGGTGTCCAGCAAGACTTCGTAGCCGTTGCCTACGATGCGGCTCCGCAACGGCGGCAGGATGTTCTGCAAGTCGTTGATGTTCGATGCCGCGACTAGGATGAAGTCGCATGGCACGTCTTCGACGCGTACCGACGCGCCGGCGGAGTGGGGGTTGCGGCCGACGATGGTGTACTTGCGTTCCTGCATGGCCGTCAGCAAAAAGCGCTGGACGTGGCCTAACGCGGTTAGTTCGTCGATGAATAGGACGCCTTGGTGGGCGTCATGTACGCTTCCCGGAACCACGCGGAGGTAGGGTTGTACCCCGACGCCGGCGTGTCCGCCGTACGGGTCGTGCCGCACGTCCCCAAGCAGTTCGGTTTCCGACGCTCCGGTGGCGATGACGAACGACTTGCGGCCAAAGGGCATGAGGACTTTTCGGGGTTTTTTCTTCTTGAGTTGGTCTATTTTTTCCAATGATTTTTGGTCGAGGACCCTGATCTTGTCGGCTTTTCGCTCGTAGACTACGACTTCTTCCCTGCCCTCGTCCATCAGGCGCGTGGTGTGCACGCGGGCTTGGGGTTTGGCTTCCTGCAAGTATTCTGAAAGAATCGTGTTGCCAAAGGAAGCGGTGTATTTGTCCAGTCCGCAAGCAGGGCAGGCTCTTTCTTGCGCGTCGGAGAGTCGTCCGCAGCGGCGGCAACGGAAACCGAGCCGTTCTGCCACGAAACTGGGGACTTCTTTGGGTCCGACTAGTTTGCCTTGGATTTGCGCGCTGACCCGCTTTTCTTTGGCCATTTGTTCTTTTGTGACGATTTCAATCAACGGTTTTTCCGGCGTCTCTGGGTTGTGCAAGGCGCTGACTTCTTCCGTCGGCTCGGCCAAGTGGTGGGATAATGCTTGTGCCAGCAAGCTTTTGCCGATGCCGGGGGGCCCGACGAGCAAGAGGTTGCGGTGTTGTTTGGCCGCGATGGTCGCAAGCTTCACGGCTTCTTTTTGGCCGATAATCTGTTGCAGCGGGTCTTTGGGAATGGGCACGTCGAGGGTGGATTCGAACGGCAGGTCGGCCATGGGTTGAAATGGGTGTGCGCCTGCGGGTATAAAAACGTGCGGGGAATTTTCAGGCGGAAAAATGTGTTTTTTTGAAAAGCCCGTTTCCTCTTTTGTCCGGTGGGAATCTGCTGCGGTTTTCTATATTTAGAACTTTTTTTCTTCGTACTTACCCAAATGCCCGTTCCGCTCCGCAGAGTTCGCGTAATTTGAGCATGCGGTTGTTTTTCGCTTTCTCGTCGCGGCACAAGAGGACCACTTGGCTTGGTTTGTGTTCGGCCGTGACTTGGTAACCCGTTTTTTCGGCCAGCGTTTGGGCGACGCTCTGCATGTCCTCGTGCGTGGGAGCGTAGTTCGGCCCGAGGCGGAGGCGGCTTTTTCCGACAGGCGTGTACGACTTGACTTCCACGTATTCCGCCCCGGATTGTTTGACGATGTCGGCAAAGCCGTCCAGCGATTCCGGCGTGATGTTGAGTCCTTTTGCGAGCGTCATGCGTAAGACGCGGCGGTCGTGCGGCAACTCGCGCATTACGTCCAACGATTCGAGGTAGTTGGCCCACAATCCGGGTTGTAGGGGCTGTTGGATGGCTTTGAAAGAGGCCTCATCCCATGCGCTTAGGGATATGTACACTTGCGTGGGCAGGCTTTTTTCTTCCTCCAGCAGGCGCAGCATTTTCGGGTTGGAGCCGTTGGTTACAAGGAACGTGGTGATGCGGCGTTTGTGGAATGCCCGTATGAGGGCGGGAAGTTCCGGGTAGAGTGTGGGTTCGCCGTCCAGCGAGATGGCGGTGTGGAGGGGATCCGTGCTTTGAGCGTAGCGTTTGGGAATAGTTTTGGGGTTGCCGGGGTATCCGTTGAGCAAGTGGTTGAACGCTTTGATGGATTCTTCCACCAGGATTTCGGCGTCGTCCACTGGCCCATCCCATTCGGGACTGTGCAATGCCGTGTCGCGCCAGCAAAAACGGCAGGCGAAGTTGCAGTGCGTGGGACACGGCGACCATTGGATACAACGATGGGACTGGATGCCGTAGAACGTCATCTTGTAGCAGTAGCCTTCTCCAAACAGCGCTTTTTTGGTCCAGAGGCAGGTTTGGGCCGCGGCGTGCTTGGAGGGTCCGAAGTAGTAGTACGGCGAGCGTTCGCGTTTTTCTTCCAATGTCAGGGTGAAGGCCATGGGATGGAGTTGGCTTGTGTCGTATAAAAAAGCACGGCATTTTATAGGTCGGCTTGCTGAAGTTTCAGTAGTCGAGGAGGTCGAATCGAATGGCAGCAAATCGCAGTCGTCGGGTATTTCTTAAGAAAGCCAGTCTTGTGGTCGGTGGCGCTGTTGCCGGTGGTGTAGCCGGTTTTGGCGGTGGCGCTGTTTTGGGCATGGACGAGCAAGCGTCTCATTCCCGGCAAAATTTAGGTTCCATTTTGGCTGATTCGTACGCTCATCCGACTCATCCCCACGCCGCGTTTTATTCAGCCGTGTCCCATCAGGTGTTTCCTGCCAATGCCCGTTATGGTTCCGTTTCTCCGGCGGACTTGATTCGGGGTATTGATCCGATTGCCAAAAATCTGAACGTCCATCCCTATCGTGTTTTGAGGGTTCTGGTTGGGCCAGAAAAAGGGCTGACCCACGAGGAACACGTGACGTTGGGCCGGGTGGAAGAAGAAGGGGCTCGTTTAGTACGACGTCCAGGCCATTCCCGTGATGAAGAACCGTTTACCCAAGGCGAAATGTATTCCCGGTTGGTGGACGCGTTCAAATCTTACCACAAGCAGCCGGTCGTTCTTGAACGACTCAAGCAATTGGGCGAGAAACACTTTTCAGAAAAAGCGGACATCCACGAACCGGTCGAAGAGGGCGAGGAACGCGTGCGCGGTCCAAGCTATTCGTATCGGATGCGGCCGACTCAAGATGTGGTTGGCTACAAGCACAGTGCCAAGTAATAATTGGCTTCGCGGAAACGTCTACGGGGCTGCGCCGGGCCGAGTCAAAGCGTTTGGGTTTCGTTTGGGGCGATTTATTGCCCGCCTGCTCCGCCTTGTCCGCCGGCTGCGCCCATTTGTTGTTCGAGTTGTTGTTCGCCGCCTTGTCCTACGGGGATTTCGACGAAGCGCACTTGGTCTTTGTCGGCGGTGTAGATGATGCGGATGACGCCGGAGACGAGTTGTTTTTCGTTTAATTTGTCCATGAACGCAAGCGTGGTGTCTTCCTTTACCCCCACCGCGCCTTCGAACACGGCGTCGACGGGGTTGAGCCCGGCTTTTTTGAGGGTTTCGAGCATCTGCATGACTTCGTCCTTGATTTGCATAAGTACCACCGGCAAGCCTTACTGGTTGCGCATATAAAATCCAACCGGTGGCCGTTGGTGTGTTTCAATGCCGCCCGTTTTTGAATAAGGGAAGCGGGGGGTGCGTTTTTGGGTTTGAGGCCGCCGGTTTGGTCTTTTTTTTCCTCGGCCGGTATGGCGTTTCGCTTTCGGGACGCCGATTTGGGGAAGCGCGGTTGCGAAACGTTTTAAAACAAAGTGCGGCTTGGCTAATGTATTTAAACGGCGTGGCGGCATATAAGGGCACAACGACGCTTTTGAAGGTGTTATTAATGGTTAAGTACGCGATTGCCAAGCAATTGGCGGGAAAACGGATTATCACGACGGACGGCGAGGATTTGGGCCGCGTCATCGACCTCTTTATCGATGAAGTCAGCGGTAAGCTGGACTCCATTTTGTTGGAACCCAACCCGGACTCGACGTACGCCACGCGGGCGCAACACGACGCGTCGGGTTTGATCACGATTCCGTACAGCGCCGTGTTGGACGTAAAAGACGTCATGGTCGTCGACCGCCGCGGCTTGAGCGAGTCGCATGCCGACATGGGCGTCTGATTTTTTCTTTTTGATTCTTTTCGTGTCCGGTCGGGTTTTCCTGCCTCTGTTTTTTTTCTTTTTCACGGCATGCGCTCGCGGTGTTCAATGTCGGGTTGCCGGTTTTCGGTTTTTTTCCCGTAGCGGCTTATGCGTCGGCGTTTTCGGCTTTTGGTTCCGGCAGGATGATTTCGATCTTGTGCCGTTTTTTCTTGAAGGACAGGCCGGCGGGGATGAGGGGTCGGATGGTCTCTTCGTGCGAGTCGGAGTGTTCGCGCAAGTTTTCGATGAGTCCGAAGTTGAGATAAATCCATTCGGCTTTTTTTTGGGCGTCGGATGCGCGCTGTTCGAACGATTCGAGGCTATGGTGTTGTTTTTCCAGGACGACCGACTTGCGTTCGTCCGCGATGGCAGGCAACGCTTGGAGTTGTTCGGCTTTCTTGACTGCGGTGGCTTCTTGGAACACGGCTTGCAAGGCGTCGGAAAACGTGGCCGTGGTTTGGCTGTCCAGGCTGGCGAGGCTGCGTAGTTCAAACGGCGCGGCGTGTGTGGGTTTTCCGTTTTCCAGGTAGATTCGAGGCGTCAGCGGTTCGACAAGCAATGCGGATAGTGCGGTTTTGAGTTTTTGTTTTTGGTCGGCCGTCAGTTGGTGGACGGGGGTTTTCTTGTCGAGTCCGGCGCGGACGCAGGCTTCTTCGAGGTAGAATGGGGATAGGTTGACCGTCTTGCTGAGTGCGGAGATGATTTGGCCTTGCATGGCGTCCAGCACGCGGGGGTCAAAAGAGGCGGGGTGGGTCTTGTCTTGCGGGGGGGGGTGGGATTTTTGCCCGCTTTGGAGCTTGCGGGACGAAAATTCCTCTGATTTCCAGGGTTTGAGGATGTAATCGACGCCGTCCAACAGCAGGAGGTTGCCGTCGGCGAACAGTTCGGCTACGATGGAGACGTCGGGAAAGTGCAGTTGGACGATGCGGTCGAAACCCACGTGGCTGATTTTTTCGAGCCGTCCGGTGAGCCGTTTGCGCAAAAGCATGACGAACGACGTGGGGTGTTCGGAAAAATGAGGCGGCGTCTTCGTTAAAAAGGCGCTTTCCGGCAGGTGGAAGACCCAGTCGGTGTGGCGGAATTTGAAGCGGAACGCGCCGCCTTGGCCGAAGGCTTTCTGGAGGAATTCGCCTTCCAGTTCTTTGGCTTCTTGGATGAGGTAGTGCACGTCAAGGTTGGAAATCGCCATAAGATGTTTCTGTGGTTCGACGCGATTTTAACGGGTGGTATTAGGTCATCCGTATGCCTTTTTACGTTGGGGAGTCTCAAGAGAGTTGGGAACGGTCTGTTTTCGCACTGCCGCGAGCCGGCGCCCGTTGTTGGGGTATGGATTCGAAATGAAAAAAACCGCGGCTGTCCAGCTTGAACGCGTTTTTAAGACGTACCAATCGGGCCGCTTAAGCGTGCCGGTGTTGCACGACGTCAGCCTGCGGGTGGATTCCAAAGAGTTCGTTTCGATCATGGGTCCGTCGGGGTCGGGCAAAAGCACGTTGATGAACTTGGTGGGCGCGTTGGATACGCCGACTTCAGGGAGGGTGTGCCTCGACGGCGTCGACATTTCGCGCCTGGGCCAGGATGAATTGGCGGACGTGCGGGGCCGGCGGTTGGGGTTCGTGTTTCAGAAGTACAATTTGGTCGGCGCTCTTTCCGCGTACGAGAACGTCGAGTTGCCTTTGCTGCTGCAGGGCATGGACGGTAACGCGCGGGACGGCCGCGTACGTCGCATGTTGGAGTCGGTGGGTTTGTCGCACCGGTTGCACCACCGCCCGGCGGAGTTGTCCGGCGGCGAACAGCAGCGCGTGGCCATTGCCCGCGCGTTGGTGAATGATCCGGCGTTGGTGTTGGCGGATGAGCCGACGGGTAACCTGGATTCCAAGACGGGGAAGGACATCTTGGATTTGTTCCGGCGGCTGCATGCTGAAGGGCGGACGTTGGTAATCGTGACGCATGATCCGTCGGTGGCGAAACGGACAGATCGGGTGATTCGCATTAAGGATGGTCGTGTGGAGGGGAGTTGAGATGGCTCGTTTTTGGGTTTTCGTGGCGTTGTTTGTTCTGTTGGCTTCCAGCTTCAGCTTGGCGGCCAATGCGGCTGTCTTGGGTGGCAGTTTGAGCCTGTCGGCGCTCCAATACGTGCCGTACCCGGCGGAGCCGGGCCGCTACATCGAGTTGTTCTTGGACGTCTATGCCAGTGAAGCGCAGACGAATGTGACGTGCCAGTTGAACCCGGTGTTTCCGTTTTCATTAGATGACGACGAGGCCAACGTGCGTAGCGTTCCACACTTGCCCGGACGCCAAGGGTGGCTGTTGAAGTACAAGGTGCGCATCGCGCCGGATGCTATTTTGGGCGATAACAAACTGTCGTTCGGCTGCCAGACGGGCGGTTCGCCGTTCATTTCGTCCAATTTTTTCGTCTACGTCAAGGCCCGGAGCGCGGATTTGGCTTTGGATGCGGTGTCATCTGTCCCGGAGAAGATGACGCCTGGCCAGAGCAGCACGTTGAGATTGACGTTGCGCAATTTCGGAGGATCGGAGTTCAAGAACGTGCGCGTGAGCCTCAATTTGACGGACCCGTTCGTTCCGCTCAAAGGCGGTTCCGAACGCCGCTTGGAGCGAATCGGCGCGCAGGAGGCGCAGACGGTGGCGTTTGACGTCCTGGCATCGTCCGGCGCGGAGTCTAAGGCGTATCGCGTGCCCGTGACGGTGAATTTTGAGGACGCGGCGGGCACGACGTATTCGTTCAAGGACGTCGTCGGCCTGCAGGTCGGAGCGGAGCCGCGCCTGGACGTGCAGTTGGACGCGTCTAACTTGTTGCGGCCGCACGCGTTGGGCAAAGTGACGCTCAAATTGGTCAACTCCGGTTCGGAGGAAGTCAAGTACCTCTCGGTCCGCTTGTCGGATTCGGCCGTGTACCAATCCGCCGGTTCCAACCGCTACTACGTCGGCACGGTGGCGTCGGACGACTTTGAGACGCTGGATTTCGACGTGTTCGCGCTCAAGGACGACCCCGTGTTGGAGGTGGCGTTGGAGTTCCGCGATTCGAACAACCAGTTGTACCAAAAACAGGTCCAAATTGCCGTGCCTACGTATACGGAGGACGAAATTTCGCGTTTCCAGCTGGAGCCGAAGTCCGAGACGAACTGGCTGCTGATTATCGTCGCATTGGCCGCTTTGGCGTTCGTCGGGCGCTGGGCTTGGAATAAATGGGGTAACCGCAAGTGAAGGATTATTTCCTGCTGGCCGCGCGCAATTTGTCGCACCGGCGCACGCGCAGTTTCCTGACTATCGTGGGCATCTTCATTGGAATCGCCACGGTCGTCGGGTTGTTGGCGTTGGGCCAAGGGCTGCAGGACACGGTCGTTGCCGAATTCCAGAAACTGGGCACGGACAAGGTGACCGTGGTGGGTTACAACGGCGTCACTGGCGGTCCCTTGGTGTCCTCCACCACGGAAAAGCCGCTGGTCGAGGACGACGTGCGGGCCATCCGCAAGATCCGTGGCGTCGACGACGCGTCATCGCTTTTGATGAAAGGCGCCGGCGTGTCATTCAAGGGCCAAAGCAAGCAGACGTTCATCGTGGGCACTCCCACCGATTCCAGCGCCAAGGTGTTGGATGAGACGCAGTTCACCGAATTGTTGTCCGGCCGGCGGCTGCGCGAAGGCGATTCGGACAAGATCGTCATCGGCCACAAGCTGACGGACGACTTTTTCGAAAAATCGGTCGGCATGGGCGATGCGATCACCATCCAAGGCAAGCCGTTCCAGGTCGTCGGCATCTTCAAGAGTTCCGGCAACGACCAGGATGACAGTTCCGTCTACATGACGATGGACCGCGCCCGCCTCGTCTTCGAGGATCCCAAGTTGGTTTCGCTGATTTTAGTCAAGGTCCAGCGCGGCTCGGATTTGGACGCGGTGGCCGAACGCATCCGCGAGAAACTCCGCAAGATCAAGGGGCAGGAAAAAGGCGCCGAGACGTTCGCCGTGTCGACGCCGCAGCAGATCGCGGAATACTTCAACAACATCTTCGGCGTGGTACAGATGTTCCTCGTCGGCATAGCGGCCATCTCGCTGATCGTCGGCGGCATCGGCATCATGAACACGATGTACACCGCCATTTTGGAGCGGACCAAGGAAATCGGCATCCTCAAAGCCGTTGGCGCCAAGCACAACGACATCTTGGCGCTGTTTTTAATCGAATCCGGCCTTTTGGGTTTATTAGGCGGCGCCGTGGGCGTTTTGGTTGGTGCGCTTTTGACCTTCGGTGCCGAAGCGGCCATCCGGGCCAACGGCTACGCCGCGTTCAGTGCCTCGCTTTCGTGGGAACTGGCGCTGGGGGCCTTGGGCTTTTCGTTTCTGGTCGGCGCGGTTTCCGGCGTGCTTCCGGCCCGTTCGGCCGCCTTGTTGAATCCGGCCGACGCAATCCGGTATGAGTGATTGGTTATCACGGCTGGTTTTTTTGTTTTTGCCTCTCTCACCGGGCAGTGCTGACGCTAGACAAAAAACATGAGGCCGTTTGGCCCATTACTCGTGCATGACTTGGAGGGGCACGACTTTTTTGGCGAATTCGATGCGGGCCAGTTTTACGGAGTCGATGAGGTTCTTGGGCACGTCGACCAGGGGCGGCGCGTCCATAGACAATTGGAGCGCGCGGGCGCCGACGATGCGGGCCTGCTCATATTTGGTCAGTTCTTCGAATTTGATTTTCTTGGCCATGACGTCACCTAGTGTATGAGTAGAAACAGCGGCATTTCTTGTGTTTTTCGCGGTTAAAAACCTTATCCTGACCGCAATGGTTGCTTCAAGTTGTGTTTAAATGGACGGGCAGACCCAATAGGTGGTAGTGCGATTGCGATGAAGTGCCCTTATTGCGACCATTCGGAGACCAAAGTCTTGGATTCGCGGGATGCTGACGATTTTGAAATCACCCGCCGCCGTCGCGAGTGCGAAAAATGCGGCAAGCGCTTCACCACGTACGAGCGCGTGGAGATGCTGGATTTGTACGTCGTCAAGAAGGACGGCCGCAAAGAGAAGTTTTCGCGCGACAAGCTGCTGGGCGGCATCCGCAAGGCGTGCGTCAAACTGTCGGTCAGTGAGGAGCAAGTCGAGCAACTCGTGGATGCCGTGGAGCGGGACTTGCGCCGGCGTGCGTCAACCGAAATCCCGTCCAGTAAGCTGGGTGAATTGGTGCTTAAGCGGCTCAAAAAAGTCAACGAAATCGCGTACATCCGCTTCGCCTCCGTTTACCGCTCGTTCGAGGACTTGGACACGTTCGTCAAGGAAGTCAAGCAGTTGCAGAACGAGTGATGTTTTCAGGAAGGGGGCGAGGCGCAGGCCGTGCCAGGGGGAAACCCGTCGGTGTCCCCCGGGGCGACCGATGCGTTCGTCAAGGAAGTCAAGCAGTTGCAGAACGAGTGATGTTTTCAGGAAGGGGGCGAGCAAACGGACTTAACCGTTGGGTCGTCAAGTTCGTTTGAGGCGTAGGACGATGTTTTTGGGCTGCAGCCTCCGCACCCGTCTTTTTTTTGTTTCGTATTGGACGACCAAGATGCGTGGCTTATGGCAAACCGCGGAAGTAATACGCGACTTTCGCGCCGTTTGCCAGATTGCAATGCGCAACTCTTGAGTCGCATTACGTTTGCGCATTGCTATAAATAGCCGGATGGCCTGACGTGTCCGGGAATCATCGGGCGCGTCGGATGCGCCCTACTTTTTGTGTTTGCGTCGCCGTTTTTTCTCCGATTTTCGGTGTTTTATCGTCACGCGCCGAAAATGTAAAGGATACTATCCATAGCGGTCCGCAAAGTATATAAGCACAATATATGGAATTATTGAGCCGCACGCAGGACGCAAAAAAACACCGTTCTGCGGCTGCAAACGTGTTCCGATGCAGGGCGTAACCTGCGCGCAATCGGCCTCGTGAAACGAACAAAACATTTCTGGGACAAAGCGGGTCGAAGGAGGGCGTTGTTGCGATGGATGGATTACAAAAATTGATGGTGTGCAAGCGCAACGGCGAAGTCATTGAGTTCGATTTGAACCGCATCCAGAACGCCGTGACTAAGGCCGTCATCGCGTCGGGCCAGGACGTTCCGGCGGCCACCGTCGAAAAAATTTCGCAAGACGTTACGACCGAAATCCAGGCGCGCTTTATCGACTTTTACCCCAACGTCGAGAACATCCAGGACATCGTGGAAAAGCACTTGGTCCAAAGCGGCCTGTACGAAGTGGCCAAGTCGTACATCCTCTACCGCGCCAAACGCCAGAAGGAGCGCGAGGAGGAAAGGAAGCGCAACTTGGAAAAGTCCTTGATGGGCAAGTTGACGGTCCGCAAGCGCGACGGACGTTTGGTGTTGTTCGACGTGCAGAAAGTCCGCGTGACGTTGCAGCGGCATTCCAAGGAATTCTCATCCATTCCGCTTGACGCGGTGGTCGACGAGGTCGTCAAGAACATCTACGATGGCGTGAGTACCGACGAAATCGAGAAGGCCATGGTGCTTTCCTCGATTTCGTTCATCGAAAAAGACGCGGCGTATGACTTCGTCTCGGCCCGGCTGTTCCTGCAGAAATTGTACAAGGAAGTGGTGGGCCAATCCATGCGCGAGGAGCGCCTGGCGGACGTGGCGTACCGCGACGCGTTCGTCAAAGGCATCCAAGGCGGCATCAAGTTGGGAATCTTGGATTCCAAATTGCTGGAATTCGACCTCAAACGTCTCTCGGACGGCTTGTTGCTGGAGCGGGACCAGTTGTTCCGCTACATGGGCATCCAGACGTTGTACGACCGGTACTTCATGAAGTCCGACGAGCGCCGCATGGAATTGCCCCAAGGGTTCTGGATGCGCGTGGCCATGGGCCTTTCGTTGAATGAGGACGGCGACCGCAACCAAAAGGCGTTGGAGTTTTACGAGATGATTTCTTCTTTGCGTTTCGTGCCGTCCACGCCGACTCTGTTCCACTCCGGGACCATGCACCCGCAGCTGTCTTCCTGCTACCTGACGACCGTGGGTGACGATTTGACGCACATCTTCAAGTGCATCGGTGACAACGCCCAATTGTCGAAATGGTCCGGCGGCTTGGGCAACGACTGGAGCAACATCCGCGCCACGGGTTCGTGGATCAAGAGCACGGGCGTGGAAAGCCAAGGCGTGATCCCTTTTTTGAAGATTGCCAACGACGTCACGGTTGCCATCAACCGCTCGGGCAAGCGTCGCGGAGCGACGTGCGCGTACTTGGAGACGTGGCATTTGGATGCCGAGGACTTTTTGGACTTGCGTAAGAACACGGGGGACGAGCGCCGCCGCACGCACGACATGAACACGGCGAACTGGATTCCCGACTTGTTCATGAAACGCATGCTCAAAGACGACGTCTGGACCTTGTTCAGCCCTGAAGAAGTGCCCGAACTGCACCACGTGTACGGCAAGGCCTTCGAGCAGAAGTACGTGCAATACGAGGAAAAGGCGCGGGCAGGTCAGATAAAGAAATTCAAGACGGTGTCGGCGCAGAAACTCTGGCGCAAGATGTTGACGTCGTTGTTTGAGACGGGCCACCCTTGGATTACGTTCAAGGACCCCTGCAACGTCCGTTCGCCGCAGGACCACGTGGGCGTGGTGCACTCGTCGAACTTGTGCACGGAAATCACGTTGAACACGTCGGCCGAGGAGACGGCGGTGTGCAACTTGGGTTCCGTCAACCTGGAGCGGCACATCGTGGATGGCAAGTTGGATTCCGATTTGGTGGCGCAGACGGTGCGCACGGCCATCCGGATGCTGGACAACGTCATCGACGTCAACTACTATCCGACGACGGAAGCCAAGACGTCGAATTTGCGCCACCGCCCCATCGGCTTGGGCATCATGGGTTTCCAGGACGCCTTGTTCAAGCTGGATCTGGCGTTCGAGTCGCAAGACGCGTTGGACTTTGCCGATTCCAGCATGGAGTTGGTCTCGTACTACGCCATCTTGGCCTCGTCCGAATTGGCGAAAGAACGCGGGCCGTACGAGACGTACCAAGGCTCCAAGTGGGACCGCGGGATTTTTCCGCTGGACACGCTGGACCTGCTGGAAAAAGAACGCGGCATGAAAATCGACGTTCCGCGCAGTGCGCGTCTGGACTGGGCGCCGGTGCGTGAGCACGTCAAACAATACGGCATGCGCAACAGCAACACGATGGCCATTGCGCCGACGGCCACCATTTCCAACATTTCCGGGTGTTTTCCGTCCATCGAGCCGATTTTTAAGAATCTGTACGTCAAGGCCAACATTTCCGGCGAGTTTACCGTGGTCAACTCGTACTTGATCGAGGACCTCAAGCGGATGGGGCTTTGGAGTGCCGAGCTGCTGGACCAGATTAAGTTCCACGACGGCAACGTCTCAGCCGTCCCCGGTATCCCTGAGAACTTGAAGGTCAAGTACCGCGAGGCGTTCGACGTGGATGCCGAAGCCATGATGCGCATGGCCGCGTACCGCGGCAAGTGGATCGACCAGAGCCAGTCTCTCAATGTCTTTCTCAAAGGCCTTTCCGGTAAGCGCCTTAACGACGTGTACGCCTACGCGTGGCTCTTGGGTTTGAAGACGACGTATTACCTGCGCTCGGTCGCGGCAAGCCAGATTGAGAAATCGACGTTGGATGCGGAAAAATTCGGCTTCACGCAGAAGCGTGAGGCCGCGCTCGCCGTGGTCCAAGGCGCAGGCGTCATGTCGGCCGCGGAAACGGCCATCGCATCTGCCACCCAACACGCGTCCCAAACCGGGCCTAAAGTGTGCCTCATCAACGACCCGACTTGCGAGGCATGCCAGTAAAGGCATTTAAATTGCAAGCGGCAGCAGAAGGAGGGCATTGAACCAAAAAAAAGAAAGCGGCTCCGTCGAAGCAAGAAAAAAGAAAAACCCGCACCCTTTTGTCGCTGTCTTGGACATCGGGGCGGCACGGTTGCTTTTTTTTTTATTTTCCGAGCTTTCACGCCTTTTTTTTCTTTTCGCTTTTTGGTTTTTTTTATTCAAACGGTGATTCCTTATGAGCATTATCAATAATCCGAAAACCGATCCGAACAAGATCCTGCCCATGACATACCTGTGGGCTCGCGAGCACTACAAATCCGGAGTCGCCAACAATTGGACGCCCGAAGAAGTCTCGATGCAAAAAGACGTCGAGCAGTGGAAGAGCCCGACGGCCTTGTCCGACACCGAGCGGCGCATGATCCTGTGGAACCTCGGCTTTTTTTCGACGGCCGAGAGCTTGACGGCCAACAACATCGTCTTGGCCGTGTACAACCACGTGACGAATCCGGAAGCC